>Ga0228711_1000334_pt1 | contig 53312 bp, 23 predicted proteins | sample MedpolnodulmetaG_2_FD_177996 | JGI IMG/M metagenome (GOLD analysis project Ga0228711, IMG submission 177996) | Root nodule microbial communities from Medicago polymorpha collected in Santa Monica, California, United States - brown nodules | ecosystem: Host-associated > Plants > Roots > Nodule... | reverse complement strand
AAGAACGACATAATTAAGATTGTTCCTGGGGCTAAAATTCCCGTTGATGGTATTGTTATAAAAGGGCAAAGCTATGCAAATGAAAGTATGATCACTGGAGAGGCGATACCCATTGCCAAAAGTCCAGGAGACAAGGTAATATACATGCTTTAGGACCCCTAGTTAATTGTATTTTTTTATGTTACGGATTAGCAGGTCGGGAGCAATCCAACAAATTAATGATTATCACATGAATGAAGAAGGTGAGCATAGATGTTGCGCGTGAGATTTGTATGAAAGATAGGATTAGGAATGACTAACACCCGGCGTAACAAAAAAGTGAGAAAGTGAATGTACTCTGTGATGTATTGTAAACAGAGAGACGCACATTGGATTGATATCTTCCTCCTTTCTTTTCATGGGAAGGGTGGTGTAGGGAAATGTGTACAGTCTCTAATTTTTTTTTATCCAAGTTTTAGTGGTTTAAATTATGTGAAGGTGGCATGATAGAGTGGTGGGAACATTTTTAATATTTCAAAATATGTTGAACAGGTTATCAGTGGAACAATCAATGAGAATGGATGCGTGTTGGTTAAGGCTACACATGTTGGATCAGACACTGCCCTTTCTCAAATTGTTCAACTCGTAGAAGCTGCTCAACTTGCCAAAGCACCAGTTCAAAAACTTGCGGACGATATTTCAAGGGTTTTTGTTCCAATAGTGAGTATTTTTTCTTAACTGTACTTTTCTGTTTTGGTTGATGCTTGGAGTTGGATTTGAAATTAAGCATTGGAATTGGACCTTGCAATTCCAATTATATCGTTTTCCTGCATTTCAATACTATTCTCTTTTGGTTGATGTGTGGAGTTGGATTTGAAATTAAGCATTGGAATTGGACCTTGCAATTCCAATTATATTGTTTTCCTGCATTTCAAAGAGAAAGGAAATAGGTCTGGATTTAAAAATTCAATCTGTCCTTATTAGAGGAAACTAGGTGATAAATCTATATATAAAATATAAATAGTAGTCAAATTCTGTTAATTATGGTAATTATGCCACACAACACGTGTAACCCAGAATTGCTATTCCAGTTCCATGGAATTAAAAAAAATCAGTTATCATTTTTTATATATTGAATCTGAACAAAGACCCTAAGAATTGAAATTCCAAGTGTCAAAGCTAAAATTTAAAACCAATATTTCATATTTTACAATTGATTACTATCATTGGTGCCTATAAATTTAAGAAACCACTGTTGTTGTTTATGTTGGCACCTGCAATGACTCGGCCGATGGTCTCTAAACACCACCTCCATTAGTAACCTTTTTTTTTAAGAAGCTAAACTAGCCCACCCAAATCGGCACCGGGGAGAATTGAACCTGAGACCTTGAGGAGGGGCACACTCCAAGATCCCAAGCCAACACTCCATTAGTAACCTCTTATTAGTGTCACCGTTGATTCCCTTTAACTATATATACTGATTATGGAGAACAAGCTACTTCATGATAAGCATGTTTTGGGTGGAAATTTTCTTAACGGGGTCTTCACGAATTCTGGCTCACAGCATGAACTTTCATAACTGGATTTTTTTTTTTAATCTTAAACGTGGCATTGAATATAATCATTTCATATTTGGGTTGTAGGAATTCTGGCTCAAAAGTATTTCAAGAAATGGCATATGTCATCAGTTCTGTGATTAACTTTCCTGTTTCATGTCTTATTTTTGTTTATATGCCAATATTTGAAAATGAAGGGATGATAAAGATACTCCATTTTTTTATCTTATCTGACACCAGCATAGCAATAATTGTTACAATATATTATCCCTGTGAAGCTGCTTATTTTGTGGTTGCATCCTTAGGTGGTAGTTGCAGCACTCACAACTTGGCTGGGATGGTTCATTCCTGGGAAAGCTGGATTTTACCCTAAACATTGGATACCAAAAGGAATGGATGCATTTGAGCTTGCTTTGCAGTTTGCAATTTCTGTGTTAGTTGTTGCTTGTCCATGTGCTCTGGGTCTAGCTACACCAACTGCAGTCATGGTTGCTTCAGGCATAGGTGCTTCTCAAGGAGTGCTCATCAAAGGTGGAGATGCACTAGAGAAGGCACACAAGGTAATGATATTTCTATTTCCTGCTGCTTCACATCTTGAGTTTTATGTAAATTGTGATTGCATTAGGAGAGAACACTAAATGGAAATTTGTAAATATTACATTTTTAACACAACATGGGAACCTTTCCCTATAGTTTTGCTTATCAGGATTGAAATGTTTGAACCATGATAACTAAAGAACATTAAAAGGTTCTCCTCTCTCGTTATTTATGCTGTTTGCATTAAAATCATTGTCAATGGCATAATTTTTATGTGCTAAGATTGCTCTGTTTCACTTTTCGTTGTATCTACTACGTTCATGTTTTGTATAACCTAGTACTGTTTTTCTGATAATATTACACATTCCAAAAATTTCACTGTATTTTATCAAAATGATATCTTCTTACTCATTGTTCTCGACTTCAACGCAGGTAAAAATTATTGTATTTGATAAAACTGGGACACTAACTATTGGAAAGCCAGAAGTAGTTAGTGCAGTGCTGCTTTCTGAATTTTCTATGGAGGTGTTATGTGACATGGCAATTTCTGTGGAGGTATTCTTTTATGTTGGATACTGTACTTATTTGGATATCTGTAAATTTTGTATAGTCTTATTAACGTTTTTAGAGCTTGTGCAAAATATATTGAGGAATATAAAAAAATCATTCAATTTTAGTGCGGAGAAATTTAGTTTTTATTTCACAAAAGCCAAGAATTTTTGCTTGGGTTAAATTTCATGTGCTTTTATTGTGAAATAGGTAACTAATTAATATAAAAAAGCAAAGAACAAAGGTACTTTGTCTTTCGTTTAGGAGATCTGGGGAAAAAATATAAATAGTGTCTAGTTCTCAGATTTTTTATTTGATATTCGTTTACTGGAGTGAGAAGGAGAGACTGGTGCAATGTTCGTGGTTGCTGTCGTGTTTTGAGTTGTGCAATCAGCGTTTTGCAGATGTATGGAAAGACTGCAATCGATCTGAAATAGATTCACCCTTTCCTGAATCCTGCTATAGAGAGAACTACATTAACCATATCATAGGTACAAAGTATCCACCGGCTTCACCGATGACTAATCTTCGTCAGAGAACCTAGTGGGCAACCTTCAACGGGGTCTTCCCTCCCCACGTTTTTTTCAGCTACAAGGCTCGAACCAAGACCATGCTTAAGGGATCTGACCGACCAACGTAATATTAGTAGAGCTATAAATTATAGAACCAGGCTCCCAATTTGTTTATTGTTGAAATGAAAAACAAAAAGATAAATTGTAAATGATAATGAAGCTTTTCCACTCTAAATATCTTAATTAAAATTCCTCAATAATATTTAAGCTAATTATATGTACATATTTCCAGGCAAATAGTGAACACCCAATAGCCAAAGCTGTTGTGGCACATGCAAAGAAGTTGCGCAAGAATTTTGGTTCTTGCCCAGAGGAAGTGCCAGATGTTGTTGATTTTGAGGTACACATGGGAGCCGGGGTAAGTGGAAAAGTTGGTGATAGAACAGTTTTAGTTGGAAACAAGAGACTCATGCATGCTTGTAATGTTAAAATATCTTCCGAAGCTGAGAAGTACATCTCTGAAAATGAGATTCTAGCTAGAACTTGTGTTTTAGTTTCAATTAATGGAAAGATTGCTGGAGCATTCTCTGTATCTGATCCAGTAAAGCCAGAGGCTAAACGTGTTATATCATTTCTCCACTCCATGGGCATCACAAGCGTCATTGTGACTGGTGATAACCATGCTACTGCGATTGCCATTGCAAATGAAGTTGGTATTGATCAGGTCTTTGCCGAGACAGATCCAGTAGGAAAAGCTGATAAGGTGAAAGAATTGCAGGTATGGTGTCTAAGCTAGCTATATGAAACTCATGCTAAAACCAGTTTTTTCTTTTCAATTTGATCTGATGAACTAATGTAATTGACACATCTTGGTTATAAAATGACATGAAACTGGATGCAGATGAAAGGAATGAGTGTGGCAATGGTTGGTGATGGAATAAACGACTCTCCGGCATTGGTTGCTGCTGATGTTGGTATGGCAATTGGTGCTGGAACTGACGTAGCTATAGAAGCTGCTGATATAGTTCTGATCAAAAGTAACTTGGAAGATGTGATTACAGCCATAGATCTGTCCAGAAAGACCATGTCTCGTATCCGGCTGAACTACATTTGGGCTCTTGGTTACAACATTTTAGGCATGCCAATTGCTGCTGGTGTTTTGTACCCTTTTACTGGAATCAGATTGCCACCATGGCTTGCTGGTGCTTGCATGGCTGCATCTTCTCTTAGTGTAGTTTCTTCTTCTCTTTTGCTTCAGTTCTATAAAAAACCTTTCCATGTAGAGTCCATTTAATGGCCTAATTTTGCCGTCTAGTTCTACTAAACAATCCACGTTTTTGCTATTTCATAAGACCTAGGTGTAACTTTTGATCACCCAATTGATGTAATTATTCAATTGCTGTTCTATATTTGAAATAGTTACACCTGTTGTTCTATTTTTCCGGCAATTGTCGTTCATCTTGCCTTTATCTTAAGAGTTGGAAAATTCACAGTTATGCATTATGCTGCGACGCTGACAGAGGAAACGTTTAGTGGTTTGTGTTGGGATGGATTTTATTATTCTTCTTTTGTAATTCGAACATGTGGAAAGAAAAAAAAGAATCTGTAAAGCATAGAAGGATTGGTAATGCAAGAGTATAGTTTAAACAGTTAGAGATTGAGAGATGTAAAAACCATAATATTTTTGTAAGACAGTGCATTGATTAGAAAAGGGATACAATGGTGTTAAGCAGGTCAAAAGGATAAAAAGGGTCCAAAATTAGCTATAAAACTAGTACTAAATGCATTTTAGAAAAGACACAGAACATGTCACAATCCTTGTTCCTTTTTTTCCTTCATTTTTGCCATCATTGTTTGCTTCTAAAGTAGCAAATGCTCCTTTCTCTTGTTTTTATCCACACATGAGCAAGCGCCTTGGCTTGTACACATTGCAAATTCCTTCGAATCAGCGAGCTCAAGTGTGTCCCCCCAATAGCTCTAAATTTGATATTACTGCACGAATTGAATGGTTATTCTGCATATATACTTGTGTTGTTGTTAACAACAATCAATATGAAATGTCGTCAGACGTCCATATCGTGAAGAAGACTTTTGATGCAAGTATTTATACATGGATCAACCACCAACTTTGTTTACGCTTCATTGTTCATATAAATCGGTCACATAATTGCACCAGTGGCTCTGAGCATGTCACCTCGAACCATAAGATTTGGTACTTCTATTGGAGAAAAAAAATCCACACACGTCAAAGATTAACTACACATGTCTATGGATCTTAAAGAAGCACTTCATAAAGACAATAATAGAACATACTATTGCAAATGAGATTACACGATTGTAATCAAACATGAGAGTTACAAAGAATGATAATACTCATTTCACGCATTAAATGGTCACTCACACTCTCCATTTCTTGCAAGAATTTTAGAGAAAATATTAACTCTATTACTATAGTTTTATGTGTATAAAGATAAAACTACGATATAATTTGATTTTTATGCATAAAAAAAAAATCATTTCATATTTTGAAAAATAAGACAATTTACCAATGAAGATTGATTCTATCGGAATAGACTAGATCCCATAGTGTGTCGAACAAATGTACTGGGAAGTGGAACCTATGAGAAGGAAAAAATGAAGTTGATATCTTAGTTTATATAATACTAGTTGCAACAATTTACTATGTCGGTATGAATACAATATTATGTGTTGATTGAATAAACAAAAATGATTGTACATTGCGACTAAAACATAATATTCTTATTACTAATGGATGCATATAATGTACATATTTGATGGATGATCTCATCTAAGCGTCAGTTTTTTATTGAAAAAAATAAAAACCATTTGTATTTATTCTGGCAATCACATTCACATATTATTATATAGTAATACTATATAGTTCCTTGGAGTCAACGTCAATGTCGTATTTCTTCCTGCACATTGAGACATACTTGACACCCACATGCCATCCCCTTCTTAGGTCAAATGTCTGCCACACACCTCATCAGTCAGTTTTAAACAAAATAATAATTAAATTGTGACTTAGCTATGATAATATTATTACAAACAATCATACAATAAGAAAACGACGACAAATCAAATAAAAATGTTTGATATTTCCAATTGCAATAAGTGATGTTGAAGACTAATTTACCAATGATTTCCTTTTTGCAACATCTTCTAAATTCTAATCTCACATGTCAACCACGTTATGGTGATCTAAATCTCTAACTTTGCCTTATACACACACCTTCAATTCAAGAGACACGGTCTCAATGAAAGCAAAGGCTATGGTTGTGATTTTTCTATTTGTCTTCTCTTCCTTATTCACTATATCAAGTAAGTCATTTCTTCCTCTCTATTTATCTCCTCCTCCTTATTTACTACATCAATCAAAATCACAAACTTTGAGTTATTTTTATTTATTTTCAACATGAATCAACTTTCATCTTTTAAAATGTAAAATTCTTGATAGCATCACATCATGAGAAAGCTAAGATGGTATATTTCAATTTTTCAAATATTGGAGTTGAGCTTGATTGCATATTTGGAGACTAATTAATCCCACCACTATTTAGTCTGTGTTTGTAAACCAACAACCTGAGCTTGATGGCACTTTAGTGTTACCAGTTTCACCCTAAAACCGATCATTCATTTAGATTTTAAGTTTCTCACGAAATAATAATGACTATTTCTATGGTTACAAGTGAAGTAGGGGTTGTATCATGCACAAGTTTATTCCCACCGTTGAATCAATAAGTTTCATCGTTGGATCAAGTGAGATATCGTGGGACATATTGATTCAATAGTGAAAAGAAAAACTTGAACATTGTATAACACTATACCTATGATTAATGTAGTTAAAACATATGATTAATGAAGTGTTAGATTTAGTTAACAATTTATTAATTACATACTCAACTTCATTAATCACGAGCTTGAATGTAACTAACCATGATATTGTTAGAACATGATACATTCGAATTAGCCCAATCTTCTTTTCTTTTGTTTTTTAAACTTGGTATCCGATCCAAAGACCAACTAATTTAAAGGGACAAATTCAATTGTCCACTAGCGAGAGAGCTCATTTAAGGTCAGAGTGTATGAACTACACCACCATACTAACCCACACGGGTCTTCCTCCGATCTTGATGTATCCATTAAGCTAGCATTTGATGATCATTTACTCAATTGTGTTTAAGTGTATAAATTACATTAATCTTTTAAAGAGTTATTAAATTTAAGTGTTCCTATTAGAGATTTAGTAGCTGATTAGAAATTAGTCACACTACAGTCAGCTATACTCATTCAGTATATAATATAAGTCTCTTTATATGCTTTGATGTAGTTACTTTTTCAATTCTATCTATACAATATTCAGTTTGAGTTTGAATATTCCCTCTTCACTTGGGCTCTACCATGGTTTCTAACAGTTCCAATTTGATCTTGAAATAACATTTGTGATTATGGTATAACTTAGTTTTTTTCTCTAACCCCAATTTTCTAACCTGGCATCACAGGTGCAGAAATCTCAGGACAACCAGGAGTGAACTATGGACAACTAGGAAACAACCTTCCAACACCAACAACTTCAGTATCTCTCATCAAAAACCTCAAAACCAAACGTGTCAAAATCTATGACGCAAATCCACAAATCCTCAAAGCCCTTGAAAACACTGGAATCCAAGTATCCATCATGCTCCCCAATGAACTTGTAACAAATGTATCCTCAAACCAAACACTTGCAAATCAATGGGTCCAAACCAACCTCGTACCCTTCTACTCAAAAACACTCATTCGTTATCTTCTTGTTGGTAATGAACTCATTTCCTCAACAACAAACCAAACATGGCCCCACATTGTACCTGCCATGCAGAGAATGAAACACTCCTTAACTATCTTTGGTTTGCATAAAGTCAAAGTTGGAACACCTTTGGCAATGGATGTTTTACAAACATCATTTCCACCTTCAAATGGCACATTTAGAAATGACATTGCGTTGAGTGTTATGAAACCAATGTTAGAGTTTTTACATGTCACAAACTCTTTTTTCTTCTTAGATGTGTATCCATTTTTTGCTTGGACATCAGATCCTATTAATATTAACTTGGAATATGCTCTTTTTGAGTCCGATAACATCACGGTTACAGATTCGGGTACGGGTTTGGTTTATACTAATTTGTTTGATCAAATGGTGGATGCGGTGTATTTTGCAATGGAGCGACTTGGGTATCCGAATATTCATATATTTATCGCTGAAACGGGTTGGCCTAATGATGGTGACTTGGACCAAATTGGTGCGAATATTCACAATGCCGGTACATATAATAGAAACTTCGTGAAAAAGGTTACCAAAAAACCTCCGGTTGGGACACCAGCTCGACCAGGTTCAATTCTTCCGTCTTTTATATTTGCTTTGTACAATGAGAACTTGAAACCGGGTTTGGATACAGAGCGTCACTTTGGGCTATTGTACCCGAATGGGTCAAGTATTTACGAGATTGACCTTTCTGGAAAGACGCCGAAGTCAGAGCTTAAGCCATTGCCGCCACCAGATGATTATAAAGGGAAGGCGTGGTGTGTGGTGGCGGAAGGAGCTAACAAGACAGCGGTAGTGGAAGCATTGTCATATGCTTGCTCACAAGGGAACCGAACATGTGAATCGGTTCAACCCGGAAAACCCTGTTTTGAACCCGATTCAGTTGTTGGTCATGCTAGCTATGCGTTTAGTTCTTACTGGGCTCAGTTTAGGCGTGTAGGTGGTACTTGCAACTTCAATGGTCTCGCCACTCAAACTGCAGAGGATCCAAGTAAGTTGTTTTTTTTAATTGCTTTAAGAACATTTTATTTTAGTTTTGCCTCCATAAAAACTGAATGATTATTCTAAAATCATTTTGTAATATTGATCATACCCTTTTGTTTTTATGTTTGACCAATACTTTGTACGTTTTCCTTTTTGAAGGTTATGGATCTTGCAAATACCCAAATGTGATTCTTTGATGAAGCCAACTCCAATCAGATGAAATCAGCCAATGGAGTCTTATAGTGTTGCATTTTTTTTATAAAATTTATTGCTTTTCTTGCCGTGAATAACAAGAATAATTGTCGTATAAGCTAACATTATGTATACATACATTTTGTCAACAATAAAAAAGGATAGAAAATACATTCAATTGAATAACAAAAAAATACACCTATTTTGTATTTTTGCATTGGAAAACAAATTGTGAAAACCAAATCATGGATGTTTTTGCTTGTTTGTATTCAATTCAATGGGAAGTTCAGGCTTTTGAAACTTAGAGCTTGTATCAGCCTTCTAGTAAATGTCATGGTTTGAAGTTTGAACTTGATTTATGATATAGGCGGTGTAAATACAGTACACAAACTTGTTGAGAAAACATTACAAGATAGTAAATGATACTATAACAAAGAGCAAGTACCATGAGCCTGTAATCAGTTGTTTTTAGAAAGCAAACAAGATATATCCTTCAAACTTACGTGAATCCAAAAGGATGCAACAGGAAATGTTATTTCATTTGAGACACCAAAATTCAACAATGATTATTGATTAATGAAGTTAAGACATATAATTAATGATTATTTTATCTGGGACACTTAAATTTTAATCATTTAAATGATTTATTCAGTTAAGACATAATTAATGAAGTGTTAAATTTTAGATTTAGTTAATGAACTACCACAACTTTTATCATAAGGAGGGGAAATGTGTTGACCCAGATTCGAACCTAAGTTTCCACACAGAAAGCCCTCACGGCCAAGGTTGTAACAACAGAGATGACCACGTGTATGACTTGTGTTAATCGATTAAAAAAATTGTCAATTTGAATACCAAGTACAAATTGATGTTGAAATACCATTTGTGAACGATGCAAATATGCAATCAACTGTTATAAACCTTTCTTCAATCAGCAAATATTTGCTTTCGTGGAAGGTATACAATGGGTATATATGTGTTTAAAAAAACATATAATTGGAAATGTAAAAGAAATACAGTTAACATATATTTGCTTTAGTCAAGTTTGATAGTCTTTCTGGACAGAAGAGCAGGAACAACATTAACGAGCAGAACCATAAAATGGAACAAGTGAACAACGGTGAATATAGGAAAGTCCAAATCTATGATCCTGAGTTACACCAGTTTTGCAATACAACCAATTGAAAAATGAAAAAGCAGAGAAACAAAGAAAATAACATAGCTCAAATACTATTAACTCCATAAATTAAAAAGGCCAGGGAGAAAGTATACATCAAGAGGAAACATTACTCCGTATGTTTTCTTCTCTTTGATTTTCCTCCATCAGAATGATCAGAAGATACTGCAGAAACACCAGAGCTGTGACCACGGGAGGATTCAGGTCGAGGTCTTCTGTTCTCACCATGTCTTTTTGGAGTGGTTGTTCGTTCAGAAAGTCCAGATATTGAGCTCTTCGCTCTGCTACTTTTTGTTGCTGATGCATGTGAACGTCTTTGAGCACTTTGGGAAGCCGCAGCTATAGAATTTTGCAATGTTTGGTTTGGATTAGTTGAACTAATTTTTTCGAGTGCTCTAGGATCAGGGTAATGTACAATAGAAACCCGGCGTGAAATCTTTCCAGCTGTGAAAAGAGAAATAATTTCTTAGTGGCTTAACTCGAAAGGTATGCTATGACAACATTAATAAGAAGCAGAGTCTTTTGAGACATAATGACAAGAAAAGTGGCCAGATACAACAAAGGAGCATTAATAATCCAATATCATCTAATCCTGGTCATTTTCATAAGTAAACTAGCTATTGACAATAGAGATTCCATGAATATTGGATTTATACGCACACTTAATCTTGCTTTATATATTAAAAGATGGAAATATTTGAACTAAACGAAAATAATCAAGCCTTGGATCAGAGGTTTCTTCAGGGACAATACATAAAATGGATAAATATTAAACTAACCATATAGGCATACCCTCCAAATATATTGAATGTAAGTTCAATTTAGCAGAAGAATTAATTGATAATGTAAAAACCAGTTAAGAAAGACAATTGAGTGAAATGGTTCTCTCTCAAACCAAATTTTCAGTAAAACACAATATTCATTTAAAGCAAGTTCTTTGCCATTCGTCCACCTCTCTTGAACTCTTTCATTAGATGTACTTTTCTCAATAAAACCTTAACTCACATGACCATACCCACATAAACAAATTTCCATTATCTTCTCCAGTTCTCAGTAAATGATACTCAAGTGCATTTGTCACTAATCTTTTACTTTCCTACATGTCAATAGATTCATCAATTGGCCTATGCTTACTTACTTTATGCTCAACATTCACAATAATAGCTTTATACAAGATAGATGGTTAAGTCATAGACTAAATGTGAAAATAATGTTTTAAGCATCAAAACACAGTATCTAAACCTAAGCAACAGACCATACCAAATGGAGTATTTACAAATCACAAGATAGTGATACAGATTACACCAGACTAGTATATACAAACATAGCATCACAGTTTAAAATTGATGACCAAATCAAAAAACACAACTTAAGTTCACAACTCAACACATGCAAAGAATAACAAGTTCAATTTGACAAATCAAAAGATTTGAAATTACTAAGGAGTGGATGATGTTGGGATTGTGTTGTTCTGTTTAAGATTCAGCTTAATAAAGCTAGGTTTCTGCTTATTCGAGTTGGGTTCCTGGCAAACTTGCAGCAATGGATATGTTAATGTTTTCTAGTTCGTGAATCATGATATCATTTATGCCAAGAGTTCTAGAGTTGAAACTCAAAACAGAATCAGTCTCTCTTCATCAATTCAGACTATATTAAGAGTTTTTGTTTAAACGAAATTGCATACCAATTTTTGATTTGGTAGCAGAGGAAACAAAAACTGTTTCGTCTGGCTCCGTGGAAGCAAAGCTGAGAAAATCATATGTTTCCCCTGCCAAGATAGTGACAATAAAATTAGGGAATTTGCACAGCAATCAGTTTCATTCTATACCCATACCATAAACAATCGTGTAAAATGCCATTTTATAGATCAAGATAAAGAAATCGAAAAAGAGAACATGGGATCTATAATGTCACAACAGATGATTATTCTTACTTACCAGATGTGCCCTCAAAGCTGGCCAAGGTGCCCTCCTTGTTAAGTTTGAAAGACAATTCCTTCCCGGCAATGTCGTCTAACAAATTATTGTCCTGGCCAACACGAAATATAGAAAGTGTAAGAGCATAACTTGAATGATTAATACAACATCAAATAGAGACTCATCCATCATCTAATTCTGTGGTATAAGGAAAAACTGTCAATACAAATAAATAACATCTCATTTGAATGGAATGAAACCAAAAATAATTGAAGAAACTTCCCCGTCTCTCACAATAATAAAGTAAGACGGAAAGAAACAAAAAAATAAATAAATAAATAAAACATGCAACTTAATTTTATTTTTCACAATTCGGATTCTAGCAGCAGAAAAGTAAAGGTTAATACAGAGGCATGACCATAAAGAAGTTAAGAGCCTATTTGGATTGAAAACATATTTGTTTTCATACACAGTTATTAATTTAATTGCACAAATGACCCTTGCTTATATATTGTTTTCTATTTGGATTAAAAGATCTAATCTATAAAGTCACAAACATATGATTGGGGCCTGTTTGGATTGGCTTATTTGAGCTTATCTACTAGCATAAGTATTGTGAGACTATTTGAGAGAACTTACAGAAACAGCTTATGACATCGTTCATAAACTGTTTTCAGCTCATTCTCATAAGTTCTACAAGATAGCTTATACGAACAATTTAACTTTGTTTTATCTTTTGATATAGAAATTGCTTATACATAAGTGCTTATCACGATATGACAAGCGCTGCTGCTTTAAGCTGCAACCCTAAAAAAAAAAGAAAATGAAGAGTATGAAGAAGGAAGAAGCTTACATTGGAATTGGGAACTTTAATAAGCCAAAGCTCAGTGGAATCGTTCAAATTACGATCAACGAGTGGTTCCGTGGAGTATTCTATAAATTCCTTATTAGGTTTGTATCTCTTTGAATCCTCATCATCGCTCGATGATGACATTGCCTGTAAACACAACAAACGATTTTCAAGATGCGTATTGAAGTATCAGACGTGAGAGAAGGAAGAGAGGGGTATATATACCTGCGGTTTGGAGATGGCGACGAGGTGGTGGAGAAGAAGAACGACGCGGTGGTGGTGGTGGCGGCTGATGCGGGGGTGAGTGAGAGGGTTGGAGAGAGCGAGTGTTATGGGCTGAAACGCTGAGTTATGGGTTTAAAACGCAGAAAGGGTTTATTGCATAGTGAACCGAAAACTGAATTTGAACCGGTTGGTTTTTGTGAAAAGTGGCTCAAATTTTACGGTTTTTTTTATAAGTCTGACGAAATTTCGGGTATTTTGTAAGGATGAGTTAGACTCCAAATTTCAACATGGTATCAGAGTCTATCCAACGTTGGGATCCCGCATTGCCACGCTTGATGCCCATTGGGTCTGAGCATGAGAGGGTGTGTTGGTAATCTCACCTTAATTGTGATATTTGTGTTGACTTGTCTTTGAGGGGACGGATTTATCTCACATCGGATAGATATGGCTTTTGAGAAAAGTTTATAAAGATGAGACACCCCTCACCTTATAAGTCGAATTTTGTAAGGATAAGTTAGGCCTAAAATTTCAAAAATCCCAAATTAGGGACAAAAAATACAAATAATTAAAGAAGCGGGTGTTTGTGATATCATGTTTGTGGGGTAGAAGAAGAATCCATTGTGCATTGTCTATTTGATTGTTCTAGATCTTAGGAAGATTGAATTTCTTGTGGTTGTGATTGTGTGTGCAAAGTTTTTATTTAAACAAATCGTGATAATTTTTCCATTATTTTGAACAAAGTGTTCTCTACTTTTAGCAATCTTGGTGCTTTGATCATGTGAAATATATGGTGTTTGTTAAAGAAAGATGGTTTGGACATGTGTTTATAAGTGGGGATAATCCTCGCTCATAAATCGGTTTTTAAAAAAAAGATTGCTCCCACTTATAAACATATGTTCAACTCATCTTTTGTTAGATGTCGATACTATGCATAATGTACATTAAATAAGTCAACATGCTTATGGTGGTCTTTGTTGCTACAAGACCGACTATTACAATTTCCAGGAAGTGAGGTGAGATGAATGAAATGATGCTCCACAATGACGGAAATACTATTACTAACCCATGTATGGCTGATTTTGTTAAAAGATGAGAATGTATATTATAGTATTTATTATAATGTTTTTTCATAGATATTATAGTTGTTATGTTGTTGGTATCATTGAAAAAGATAAGTGGAGTTTGTTACAATACGAAAATGCAAAATATCTATTAACTATAACTATAACTATACCTATATTTCATAAAAGTTAATGTTCGTAATTTAGCGCAATAAGATGACGGGACAGACGAACACGGAGTGTCCATCTAAACGTTAGTAGAAAATAATAAAAATTAAAAATAAAAAGTTAAACTTATTTAAACTCATGTTAAAATAAAATTAAAATAAAAAATTGTTGGATATAATGAAAAAAATTATAATAGTTTATTGAAATATTTATGATACATAAAAAGATTAAACGAAATTATTAGTGTAGATAGAATCAAAGTAATATATTCAGTTTGTTCGTATATTTATATATTTATGTAAAAAAAAAATATCAATTTTGGAAAATTAAAGTTAAAATTAATAAAACAATTGAAAATTTAAAGGTCAAATACCATTTTTGTCCTTTTAGTTTGACAAAATTTCCAAGTTAATCCCTTAAGTTTCGAAAGTTTCAATTAAGTCCTTTTCGTTTGACAGAATTTCCAAGTTAGTTCTTTAAGTTTCAAAAGTTTCAAATAAGTCATTTTAGTTGATAAACTATTTCACCGTTACTCATGTTGTTGACATAGCTGTTAAGTTGTTGACTTAGATCCAGATGCTGCCTTTTAAAAGCTCGAGGGTGTCAAAACGCTTCGTTTAATGGTCACAAATGATTATTTATAGTGCTAGAAAGACAACTATTTACAACAACAAATGTTTTTCTAACACTATTAAATGACATTTATAGTGCAAATCATTTGTGACGATTAAACGTAACGTTTTGACACCCTGAAGCTTTTAAAAGGCAGCGTTTTGATCCAAGTCAACAACTTAACGGCTACATCATCATCAGTTAATTATTAACTGACAGTAGGGGTAACGGTGAAATAGTTTATCAACTAAAATGACCTATTTGAAACTTAAAGGATTAACTTGGAAATTCTGTCAAACTAAAATGACCTAATTAAAACTTTCAAAACTTAAAGGACTAACTTGTGAATTTTGTCGAACTAAAAGGATCAAATGTGGTATTTGGCCAAATTTAAACTAGATATCAGTTTTATAAATAAAATACTTCCTCCGGTCTCAAATATAAGAAAAAAATCTTTTTCTAGGTTCATTAAATAATTAATGTATCTGCTTTACAATGTAGATCAAATGCAAGAATCTTTTCTTATATTTGATATCGGAAGAGTATATTATAAATTAATTAAAAATTTAAAGAGATTATTAAATGGATAAGATAAAAGTTCCTATACCATTGACTCCCTACAGAAAGAAAAAAAAAACTCCATCGTTGATTGATTAGTTATATCTGTTAAAAAAATCGCATGAATAATGGACTAAAAGAATGGTAGAAGTTAAACGTCTTTCACGTAAAAAAGGGATCGAAGTGACATTTAAGCAAACATATGAAGCTACAATATTCAATTTCTTTTTACCTTATCTTGATGGAATAAATTTTTCAACATATTTTAATGCAAATTGATGATAAGTATTAATATGTTTTGTCGTATAGTACAACTTATAGCATATATCCAATTAAACTGAGTCCCACTAGAAAACGCACTTATCACTTATCGTTTGATCGCAGCACACAGATACCAAACTATCTCTGACCCCTCCCATACCTCAAAAGTCTCAATACCCTATCCATATCATAAAATTACTTTTTCATTTTTATTTTCAATTTCAAAACCATATCACAAAATTAGTTACTAATATTTCTCCTATTTTAGCTCAGTCCTCTCTCCAAAATTTACTCCTAATCAAATTCTCTCTCATTCTGTTTTTTATATATAACAACACTAGAGTCGAGTTATAGAGACTCATCAGAGTCAGAGTCAGAGTCAGAGCAGTCATCAATATTCAACGTGCACCGATAAAGTTACGGGTGTTATTTACCGATCACTCATCAAAATATTTTCGAAACTCATTTTTTCCTTATCAACCAAGTCAGCCTTTTTTTTTTTTCCCTACTATAATAATAACCCTCATTAAATATCATATACTTTACTATATCATATCATATGATCCTATCCTATCACAAGGAAACACAACACAACCTTTTCTTCTTAAAAACCAATCAATTCATTCATTATCTTCCAACACAACACAAACACAGAACAACACATCATCAAACCTTGCCGTTGATGGAAAATTGTCTTACAATCAAACCTCACATAGGATTCTTCACAAGACCTATTTGTTCTTCTTTGAATTTTAGGAGCAGAGTACCGTTGATAAAGGCTAGTGCTGGAGCTAGTAGTCACTGTGAGTCAAGTAGTTTGAACACACCTTTGTTACCACGTACACAAGTTGGAAAGTTTCTTAGTGGTGTGTTGCAGAATCATCGTAACCTCTTTCATGTTGCTGTTCAAGAAGAGCTTAAACTATTGGCTGATGATCGAGATGCTGCAAATTCTCGTATGCTTCTTGCCTCTGAATCAGATGAAGCCTTGCTTCACAGGTTTGTGTCTATGCCCTTTTGGTTCTTTTTGTTTTGTTTTTTATTGTTTTTGCTATGTGTTTTATGTTGTGAGTAAATGTGAAAAGCTTTGATAAATCTTGATCATAGTCCATATTTACTTTAAATAAAATAATACTAATTAATCATTCATATATGGTTACCCTTAATTGTGCTGTGTGTGTATTTTTAATGGGATTATAATCTGTAATTATGTACCTTAATGAAATATATGACTTAAATAAATAATTCAATTGAACCTATATGTAAACTTTGTATCTCTGTATGTATCGGTCAGGGGTTTTGTTTTGTTGGTGGATGAGTATATCGTGATGTGTGTTTTTCTTTACCTTGTTAAGGGAAGTATTCGCCGACTTTGTGGATGACTAATTTCTGACGAGGAACCTGTTAGCCACCTTTAATAGGGCTTTCCGTCCCAACCACTAGGGATCCAAGTTCAGTTTCACTTGGACTGATCAATATTGACTTGTGGTTGACAATAATTTTTTTACTGATCTTATATGTATAAAGTATAAACTATGAATTTCTTTATCAAGGGTTTAATTGGTAAATTTAGGTGTGTTAAATGAGTAATATTTTTCTGATTGATTTGGGCAAATTAATTTTTATTTTGTGAAATTAAAGCTTTATATAAGGAGGAGGTTGAACTCAATTTTCTAAGTCTGTAGAGTATTGATACCATAATGTGATCATTATTCCTTATTAGCCTTGATTTCGATAGCCTTTTGATTTTCCATGTTGTCTTTGATGAGAATGTGTTGCATTGTGAGTGTTGGAGTTAGAGAAAACATTCTCTAATCAATCTGAGAGAATAGGTTTGCACCAAGGGTTAACTTAGGTTCCAATCATTTCAATGTTGGTGTTGGATATTATCAAGAGTCAAATTAACCTCGTGCATTCTTCAATGCTTAACTAAGCATTTGGCCCTATTGATTCTTTACTTGTAAACTAGCAGGGGTTAAGTCTTGAAGCAGAATATTAACTAAGCCTCTATTAAAGTTGAGATGATTTATCTTTTCTTCTTTCTGAATATAGACCCTTCCTCTTCTGACTTTGATCTGAATTTTCCAGCGATTACTGTCGCATCATTTAAATTGGACTCAAATATTTATAAACAAATCATTTAAGCCTTGCTGCGTAATACAATTGTAGATATTCGTTGAAAAACTATTGACTTAAAACTTTTTCTGAAATGGCTGCAGGAGGATTGCAGAAATGAAAGAGAATCAATGTGAAGTTGCTGTAGAAGACATCATGTCCTTGCTGATATTTCACAAGTTTTCCGAAATTCGGGCCCCTCTAGTTCCAAAACTTTCAAGGTGTCTTTACAATGGAAGGCTAGAAATATTGCCATCTAAGGATTGGGAACTAGAGTCTATTCACACCTTAGAAGTTTTGGATATGATAAGGGAACATGTAACCACCGTAACCGGCTTGAAAGCAAAACCAAGTGTAACCGAATGTTGGGCAACTACCAAAGTTCGACAGTTCTTACTCGGGCGCATATATGTCGCTTCAATATTATACGGCTACTTTCTGAAATCAGTTTCCTTAAGGTATCATCTAGAAAGAAATCTAAATTTGGCTAACCATGATGTTCATCCTGGTCATAGGACTAACCTCTCATTTAAGGATATGTGTCGTTATGGGTTCGAGGACGACATCTTTGGTCATTTGAGTAACATGAAACCGATCGGGCAAGGGTTGATAAGACAGGAAGAGGAAATCGAAGACTTGAAGTGCTATGTTACGAGGTTTCACCCTGGATCATTGCAGAGGTGTGCTAAATTGAGATCTAAAGAGGCTGTGAATTTGGTTAGGAGTTATAGTTCTGCACTTTTTAATAGTGAAGGGTTTGATTCAGTTGACAATGATGATGTTATTTTGACTTCATTTTCTAGTCTTAAGAGACTAGTCTTGGAAGCTGTTGCTTTTGGATCTTTTCTGTGGGAAACAGAAGATTACATTGACAATGTTTATAAGCTTAAGGATCATTAAGGTAGTTTAAAGACCTAGGATAAGTTGCAATATTTGTTGAGCTGATTCCTCTTGTATATATAGTGAGCTTTTGTTTTTAGCTTTTGAGTGTTAATTGGGTTATGTTCATTTTGTACAGTACACATTTACCTTATATAATTTATATAGTTTTAATGCTTATGCTTCTTTCTTTCTTTCTTTTTTTCAATAAGCTTTCTTTAAATTGATGGATATGTTACACATGACAAAGTTGTATATGCATTTATATGTTTTGAATATTTTCCAGCTTCTTTTATGATGGTTATGGTGTAATTATAGATAGAGTTGTCAAAATGGGTTCAGTATGATATGCCCATTTGATTGGCCCGTATTTTAGTATAAACTATGAAGTGAGTCATATAAAAGTAAGGAAAATTACTCTTTAAGCACATTCAATTGCTCACAGGCCCCTTGAATTGTTTGAAATGCCTCTAGCGGAAGTTACGTCACGTACGCTTGGAATTAGAAGTTAGAATCCGATCCCAGGATCGAAATTTAGGACGCTAAAAGTAGAATGCAGAAACATGATCTAAACTATTCGTTTAAACAAACTCGACGTACACACAACATAATTTGACAACATTATATTATCATTCATAATTCAACACCAACCATAACTTAAAATTCAACATTACAGAAATTAACAACACAGTATCAAATAACACCAGATATCTACTAACACTTTGTGCACTCACAGTTCGAACGAACGCAGAGATATAACACTCCATTTTCAGATATCATCAATGAAACACATGAATTTTACATCACTATCATCTCCATGACCTTCTTTCACATCATCATAAACCTTGAAACGTAACCTCATTTAGTGCCCAATCGAATATGCCTCTTTTGATGAATCTTCATAGCAATAATACAAGCACAGAGCAACTGATATGATGACCTGATCACACAACTACACTTCTTAAGATTCATACCAAATTCCTTTGGACGAGATGTTTCATGATAAATAAAGTTCAAACCAGCTCTAGAAACATTGTAATCTAAATTAAAGTACAAGAAATTGTCTCGGTATCTACGTTTTAAGATAGTACAACTCCTCCCAAAAGATGCTTGTATCTCAGTGAACTACAACTGTAAAGTATTGTCCATCGCCTCCCAACCTCTGGCCAAATCTTCCTTACTATCCGTCAAATATGACTTCAACCTTCCATTGACATATTCAACTTTGTTAGTGGTTGTGTTGCAAAGATGCAAGGCGCAGTCTGTCTATGCCCTCATAATTTTCCTTTCAACAAACTTTGAAAAGTTCCTACACGTGTCTCAGAATTGCACTACGACTTCAACATATGATTCTTTCGAGTGAATTTCAACCACATTTCATGACAATTGAAGAATTAATGCAACACAATTGAAGAAGTAAAAAAGCTAGGGTTGATTGGATTGGAAGTTAGAACCCGATCCTATGATCGGTTCTTAACTCATGATATGTTCGTCACCTTAGGTTCCAAATAATCCACCAAAAACAACATTGTAAACAGATTAAAGAAGCAGTATCATTGTATCAGTTTCTTGACGACAAATAAATGTAAAAACCCTTTAGCAATCCTTCTTAAGTGGTAATTTGAACACACTTTTTGCAAAATAAATAAATAATAATAATTGAACTTTTGGAGGAATGAATGTAATAGATAAGTAGGGTGTGATAAAGAAATGTAGTATATGTGAATTGTGTTAGATATATGCTAAAAACTTATCAGTTCATGAGTCTCGATTATGAGTGAATGGGTCCTAACTCATGATCCCATGCAAATGGGAAATATGATACGATGGAGGTATTTTTGGCAATTCAAATAATTATATATTTGAGCATTACTTTTTCCATCCTATGTCTTACCTCGCGCGCCCTATTTTTTTTCACTTTTACCCCTGGTCTGGAATTCGTATTCTGGAATGAATTGTTAATGTTCTCAGATTTATCCGGATTTTAAATTCCGGAATGGTCTTTTTCCAAAACTTTTACAATTTTAAGCTTTGAAATTCGTAAACTAAAATGCAAATAAACATATAAAACAGAAATAAAAAGATAAAAACAACTCATTTTATTGATATTTGAATAATACATTACAATAATGTAGAACATTTTTAAGCTTTTTACGTAAAAAACCTACAACTATTTCTAATGGAGGGGGTAAGATATACTAGTGGCTCCGGCTGATAGGACATACCAGTAGCTTCACTGTTGGAGGGGAGACAGGGAGGAGGAAAGAGGAGGGCGGGAAGAAGAAAACAATGCCCCTGAGCCCCATTTACTGTTCATACAATCCCTGAAAATTTCCTAAGAGGGCTGTTTCGATGAAAGGCCAACGATGAAAAACCATAGTTGTAGAAGAGGAGAAGAGGAGGAGAGGGTGGGAGAGGATAGTGTGAGAAATGGTGGTGTTTGGAAGGCTATTTATAGGGAGGGTGGGTCAAAAAATGGTTGGGAGGCCGCAAATGTGGTCAAAAAACGTGGTAAAACATGTTTTCTTGACCTGACCACCGACAAAAAACGTTTGAAAAACGTTTTGCTTGTGCTGCAGACCACCGGCCATGACACTGATGCAGTCCGAAAAATACAATCTGAAATGCACCTTTGTTTTCCGGAATATATTTTCCTAATTAATACGATACTGGTGAACATAGGGCTTACGTATATTCCGAAAAACGAAATCCAAAATACTTCAGCATAGGATTCTTTTGTATGGACCACATTGCACCAAGAGTTTATGTGGTCCACAACATCCAAGGACCTCTATAAATACACTATCTCCGGTTTTCAGCTTCATTACCAGCAAACACACAAACACACCAAAGAAAACGATGCAAATTTTTGTCATTAAGCTGAGGATCTTTCTCACACTGTCGCAAATAGATAGCTCTCTATTTGACGGCGTGATGAAGAACTTAAGCATGCTGTAAAAAATACAAATAAACACACCAAAGAGACCATGAACATTTTGTCATTGTGCTGAGGATCTTTGTCATGCTGCCGCAAAATAGATTGCTCTCTATGTGACAAATAGATTGCTCTCTATGTGCCAGCATGGTGAAGATCATCAGCATGCTTTCAAAAATATATAGATACTCCTTGCTTCCTCCTTGATAGATAGATAACTCAAAAATATCAAGAGGTTGCTATGAGATAGATCTTGTTGTCTGCCAGATGAATATGTCATTTGGCAAAGCAACAGGATCTAACTCAAAGAAATCCTCTTGAAAACACCGTCCCAAAAGATTCAACATTTCTGTTATTATGGTTTTTTTAACTGTTTATTTGTCTTATGTTGCTTCTATTTATATTATGTACCTTTGTTCTATTATTTTCCAAGGCATTCGCAACGAAAACGATCCAAATAAAGTGTCTGGTGCAGTTCGGACTTTATAATCTGGAATAACTTCATGCATTCCGAATTATAAAATTCGGAAACCCTCAGTAACATTTTGGCCGGTGACGTTTCACCAAAGGTTAGGCCGGTCAGTGGAGTTTGAATGCATTTTTTGACGATTTTGAATGTAGAACACGTTTTATTTGACTGTAATTAAGACCTATGACTTATTTAAGGCTATAAAAAGGCTTGGATCTTCAACATTTTCCTTCATTCTTCTTCACCTCCTTTCTTACATTTTCTTCAAAAAAATTAGTTTTTTAGGTAGGTTTTAGGCGTGTTGTGGTGTCATGGTCATTGTTGATCGCTCATACGACCCCTGCAATTGCAATGCAGCTTATGCGAGTGTCGTTTAACGGTTAACAAAGACCCTTGACATCAAAGAAAGACGCAAAATATTCATTTCGTATTTGTCCGGATTTTAATTTCCGGAAACACTAACAATCTAGTTCGGAAAACGAAATCCAGACCAGGGGTATTATTGGAGTTTTGCAGGGCGCGTGAGAAGGTAACAGGGTGGAAAAAGTAAAACTCTATATATTTTGGCCGAGTCTAGTTAGCCTTGATTAAAACTTGAATCATGTTGCGGCGACACATTGATAGTGTAACATCTAGGAAGATGTTTGATACTAGAGATGAAGATAAATTTGATAAGATATGAACTTTGATAAAGTAATTAATATTTGAGTTGTGTTATTTGAATAACTATTTGATTCACAACTTTTGAGACAACCATAATTTTACCAAAAAAAAAAAGAGGTATGACACAAAAACCAAAGCAATAGAGAGAAAAAGTAAAAACATAATGTAAGTATGAAAGATAAAGTTGTGACAAAATTTATCAAAAAGTGGTTGTACAAATATCATTTCTCTTATGGTGTGTTTGGTTTAGAAGAAAAGTTGTGAAGAGAGAAATATGTAAGAGAGAGTATGGAAAGAGAGAAAAAGGTGAGAAATAGAGTAGATTTGAAGTATTGTTTGGTATAAGAGAAAGATGAAAGAGACAAAGAAGAAAGATGTGTTGATTTTTTTAAAAGTACTAAAATACCCCTGATTCAATTTTTTTGTCATATCCAACTTAATTTTTTATGTGAGTTCATTTAATTAATTAATTAAATTGCAGTTTTGTTTTAAATTAATTATATTACTTTAAATAATTATTAATCCAAAATTATTTAATATTATCATTTTAATTTTGATTTGATTTAATTTTAGATGTTCATATTCTAATTATCTTATTTTTTGTTAAAAAAAAATTAGTTTTTGTAAAAATAAACTAATTAACTTACTCACACAATGACCACCACTTCAATACTCGGTCCAATATACCGCTTCCTCCATTTTGTTCACTTACCCACCTCCATTCCATATACCTAGTTAAAAATTCCACCTTATATCATTTTTTGACCGTAGATCCTTGTTTTTATCCTGTAAAAAAATGTTATTAGGGTCGTTCTCATTATAAATTATTTTTGAACCACAAAGACCCATGATTTTTAAAGCTTGTCATGGTTATTTTCTCCATTGAGACATACCCTCCAAGACACTGATACTGCTTGAGATGAGAAACTTGGGGTGAAGGGCATGGTGAGAATAACATGGTAAAATTGTTTCTCTTGCCTCTTTCTTCGCTTGGGAAGAAGAAAAAAGGTGGTGGGGTTCATGCTCTTTTGTTCTCTCGCCCATATTTCTCTTATACTATAAACAAGATAGAGACCCAACTTCTAACCTAATTCTCTCTATCATATTTCTCTCATAGCAATTTCTCGCCTACCAAATACGATGTGTTAATACTTACAAGTCTATGATACATTAAATACTTAAATTTAATCAGATGACACAACATAAACAATTTCTAATCTATGATCCTGATTGTGATCTGGTAACCAAACATTTTGCATTGAACTGCTGACGAGTAGTTCAGACATACTTTTCAACTTTCCAATGTTAAGTTAAACCTAAAAACATCACTCAAACATAGTGAGCACAAAACTCGGTAACATAGAATATAAAAAGTACTTTCATTCAACCATATGTTTGGTGTACTAGGCATGGAAAAAACCCACTCATCAATATTACTAAATAATAAACTCTTATATTTATTGATCATATCACTAAATAAACAATGATTGATATACATAGGTGTTCATATTCATAAATAAATTTTAATTTTTAATCATGTTAGTCGGACATTCAGGATTTCCCTTTCAACTGGATTTCCATTGTTGCGTAGGTTTGCCTTGCGATGTCACCTTTAACTAAACACTTAGGATTTGACTTTCAACTGCATTTTCCATTATTTGTCAGGTTTTTCCTACAATATCATCTACAACCAAAAACATAATATTTTGTCTTTCAATTAAATTTCCATTGTTTCCCAGGTTTTTCCTATAGTGTTATTATTATTAATTTTTAACTAATAAGTAAGTTTACATGCATAATATTACCTTGTTCCTTTTTATTTGTAAATATCTTTGAATGTGAGTGTATTACATATATGCATCTTCCAGTGAAGTGTTGACATAAAGGCGCAAACAAACATTCATGTAGTTATGTTAAACGAAAAGTAGATGTCTTATTTCAAACGCAGTTGGTCCCATTTAAAAAGAATTTTCTAGCTTAAGATATGCTCAATCTAAGCTGACTAGCTTCAAAGAATTTTTATAGCACAACAGCCTAATTCATAATACTATGAAAGATCGTACAAATATTATAAAGTTATAAAGCTTTCTGTAACAAATTTCTATTATTAAGCTTTCAAACGCAATTGGTTTCATTCAGAAATGACTTTTCTAACGCAAGTTATATGTATTTGAGTTCAGTTATGTGATAATCTTTTTGAACAGAAAATTACAACTTTTGTTTCCTTCTATCACATATCTTTATTCAAATTTCATAACCGTATCAACATATACTCAAACATTAACACTCTAAATGTATGAATTCAATGATCACGTTTCATTGGGATTTAGGGAAACTACCTTATTTACTATAACTTCTCTTTTCCAAATTTTTTTAAGGTTGAAAATGTTCAAAGTAAATACATCAAACACATAGAATGCATTTCAATCTCATGTAATAGAAATAGATACAAATTAATTATATGAGAACATAATTTTACCCAAACATGCAATTAATTCAAGAACTATAAATACACCTTAGAGAGGTTTTAGAGTTTAGGTTAAGACTATGTTACCTTAAACTCTTAAAAAGAGAAAAATTTAGCTCATAACTTCATCTCCTCCCTTGAACCCTTATAATATGATCTAGATTTGTATTATAGTGATGTTATAGTCGACTCCAAATGATGCATGTGCGACTATAACGGGAATCATACCTTTAGTGTTGTTGAAATGAGTGTATTTTAGATTTTACTTTTTTTTTCTACTCCTTTAATTGCGGTACTATAACTTTTATGTAGGATTTATCAAAAATCTAACACAACTATTGTGATTCTATAACTATTATGTAGGATTTGTAAAAAAATGAACACTATTTATAGGTTAAATGTTTCGGTGTTCCTTTACTCACATCAAAACTTGCAAAAATTAAGGCGTATTTGTAATGTGTAGAGAAACAAACACATGTTTCAACTACGAATGAGCAGGAACTAGATTAACATTATAAAGAGTTCTTTGTGACTATGTTTTGATGAAACATTTTGAATTGTTATAAACTGCAAATAGGAAGTTAGGAAAGATTGATGGTATCGAGCTTTGAGAAATGAAAAATGGAAAATGAGTTGAATATTTTCATGTGTGTCATTTTATGGATTTTAGTTGATTCCTTTATGTATATCTTTTTTATGGATTGTGATTGTGAAGTAAATTCATCCTAAAATGTTTCTCCAAATTAATAAAACAAGCAAATGCAAAATAAAGATAACAAAGCGTTACAACTCATTAATCACATGTAAAATGTATAATATAAGTAATCATAGTTTTGAATGCAATTAACCAATATTTATATATAATACAATAGTTTTGATCATACCATGTGTTTTTGTTTCTTGTTTATTTTTAAAGAAACAATGGGTAATCATAGTTTGGAATGCAATTAACCAATATTTACATATAATACAATAGTTTTGGCCATATTATGTGTTCTTGTTTCTTGTTATTTTTTACATAAACAATGGGTCATCTTATTACACCTCATCTTATTTTGACCAATAAAATTTGACAATAACATTAATGGTTAATATTTTTTAAATATTTGATTAAATATGTTTAGAAGATGATTAATAAACATTAGAAGGTTTGACGACTCATTAACCATCCATATAATAGTGGCAACAATTTTATTGAATGTTTTTTATCACAATTTTTAGGTGCATATTTAAAAACGCATATTGAAGTTAATAAATATGTATATTTGAAAACCCGAAAGTCATGTATATTTAAAATTGATTTCAAGGTTTATAATGTATATTATCATATTTCGACATTACATTTGGTCTGTTCATCTTCTATGATGTCTTCATTAATTTATCTTCATTTTTCATTAATGGAATAACAATGGTTTTAAATGATACCATCATCAGCAACATGAACAGAAGATGAAACCGGTGCTTTGGTAGAGTCATCAGATTCGGCAAAGATTTTCGATACCGGAATCGTCTTCCCAAAAAGCTTGATCGCAGGGTCTTTTGCTTCCAACATTTTTGTTTTCTATTGACATTACATAGAATTGAGTAGAGCGGTCAATGAAGCCCTAAATTGTAAAGCCCCAATTTTTTGGCTCTCTTGAAAGCCCTAATTTTTTGGCCCGCTCTTAAACAAATTTACATTAGACCCTGACCCCATTTTTTATGTTTTAATGAAGGGCCCTGTTGAGGGCCAACTTTTGGACCAACTAAAATTTTGTAAAACATATTTTTTTAATTTTTTTTAAAACAACTTATTTTATACAAAACAACTTATAGGGGTGTGCATGGTCGGATATTTTGACCGACCAAACCATATCCTTATATAAACCACTTATATAGTTTTGGATTCCTAACCATGACCATATTTTATTGTAAACCGGTTATGTAACTGGTTATGAATATGGTTATGGATATATAACCAGTTAGTTTTACAAACCAGATTATAAATGGATATGGTTTGGTTTAAAAAAATATCGGATTATTTTAATATCCGAATTAAAAACCAGTTATTTCTCTTTCAAAATTGATTTTTAAAAACAAATTTTATAAACAAAAATCCAAATTTGAAACAACTTATTCAAAAACGCTTATCTTATACAAAATAACTTATTACAATCTCTTTTTAAAAAACAGTTTATTCAAAACAACTTATTTATGCAAAACAGCTTATTAGGATCTCTTTTTTCAAAACAACTTATTCAAAACAACTTATTTATGCAAAACGGTTGATTAAGAATATTAACAATATTGATGGAAAAAATGTTTAAATACTTTTTTTTTTAAAGATTTTAGATTTAAAAATAGTTTATTTAAAATGAGATATCATCGGTATTTATAATTTATATTTATGCTCATAATATTTTTAGGATTTGTTCTTATTTAAACACACGATTTGAAAATATATTATGTATTATTACAATATATCTATACACAGAGTGATGTAGAAACGTTTGAGAGAATTTTTATATTAAATATATCATATAATTTATCAAAATATAAACACACTAAAAACTATGATATCAAAATAAAGGTTTATACTATGACCTATGAAAATAGAAGAAAATGAATATGATGGACATAATGAAAAAACCAACTATCATTTGGTTTATATCCAATAACTAGTTTTTCATGCAATGCATCATGAAATATTCATTTTCTTTAAGGAAAAATGCATATTTACTGAGATATTTCCTTTATACATTTCGATTACATTTTACTAATTATTATTATAATACAATAAATGATCTTTATTTTCCATAAAAAAATAATAAATGATTTTTATTTTATTTTTATTTAATATACAGACAAACCAAAATACGTCGTGTTGATAAATAATTTTATATATGATTTGACAATAATTTGTAGACAAATCAATGTACGAATAATTTCCATTAATATTTAAACATTTATAAATTGTAATCAAAATTATACAAACAAATAATATAAAATACACACATGTTAGCGTAGTAAAAAAACGGATAGACGACCACGGTAGTGCTCGTCTTTTCTCTAGTATTTATTTATAAGAAGAGGAATTTTAATATGATCATAAGACTAAATAAACAATGTTTGGACACACACATAAGGGTGCAATGGTTTAGTTTGGATTAGTTTTTGGTCAAAAAAAATGCACAAACCAATGAAATCTTCATCAGTTCAGTTTGGTTCAGTTTTTACTGTTTTTCAAAAAAGAATCCCAACCAAACTAGTCGGTTTGGATCGGTTTGTTTGACAATACAAATAAAAAAGAAATCATATTTTCATAAATTTGTATTGCATGCACGCAACATACTGAAATATTTCATGAAACTTTGTTTTTATTGTTCTTTTTTTTTTTTTTTTTTTTAAATTCTTTTTTAAAATAAAATAAAAAAAATCAAAAAAAATGGAATTTCCCGTGGCGGTGAGGAATGATGGGTTAAGTGAGATTGACAGCTAATGTTCTTTTTTAGTAGAAATGAAATAGAGTGTGAGTGATGAGATGAGATAACGATGGGAGGAAGTGAATGAATTAATGAGTATTTTATGTTGATTTTTTTTTGTGGTGGTCGGGGTTTGAAACTCGGATCTTGCATATATTATGAATTGTCCCTACCAACTGAGCTAAGCTCACGAGGATAAACTTTAATTTTAAGCTAAATCGTAAGTGTGTGGGGATGGATAATATTACTAAAATGAGGAGTAAGGTTAACATTAGTTTGGTTCATCGGTTTTTTGGATCTCAAAATTAAAAATCAAGAATCGAATCAAACTAGATTGGTTTAGATTGGTTATATTTAATTTTGAACTCAACCAAACAAGGTCAAATTCTTTTTCAGTTTGGTTCGATTTAAATTTTCAGTTTCATCAGTTTTGTTGGAAGCACCGAGAACACCATTCTCGGTGGTGTCTTTTGGCAATTTATGCTCACGTGTAGCTACTGGTGTCAGGAAGGCATGGATAATTGAATAATAGTTGGTGCCTTTTCTTGGCTACGATTCCAAACTCAACCATCGTATCTTAGAGCAATTCTTTCTCTTAAACATTTTTCTATATAAATTAATCAAACAATAAATGAACATTTTATTTACCATTATAATTGTTACCAACTACTTCATATTACCGTTGCACATATATATGATTTTTTTTTATTACCGTTGCATATTTAAAATTAGGACCGTTGGCCTATCAATTTTTTTTCTTATCTATAAAAGTTAGTTTTAACTACTTCATTTTTTCATTCACATTTTACCTCTTTTTGATTTTTCTTCTATACATTTTATTTGCAAATGAACCCCAATCATCAAAAATTTTGGTCCAATTTCATCCAAATTGCCTTTGGCAATTCTCCATCTATCCCAAGTCAACCAAATGCCTCATCCTTTGAAAATGCATCCAATATCTCAAATCCACAAAATAATCAACACTTTAAAAATTACCCATATCATACATCCCCTAACTCCTATCAACAATTTTCTTCTCAATCAAATACTAGTCCCTATATGCCTCTTGGAATTCAAATGGGTAGCAGTGGTGTGCAATTAAATGATCAAGAGCATGAAACACCACAAGTTTTCACTCAAGGTGGCTTGGAAGCTATTAACCAAAGGAGGGTGAACTTCTCATTCAATCATGGCTCAATATTTCAAAGGATCCAATTGTTGGCGTTGATAAAAAAGGAGATAGTTTTTGGAAGAGGATTCGTGAAGCTTATAACAACCACCGCAACAAGAATTTTCCAGAGAGGAAACCAACGGCACTAAAAGGTCGTTGGCACAAAAAAATTAATCCCTATGTGAATAAGTTTGTTGGGTGCTACAAAGATGTCGTGGCACTAAAAAAAAGCGGTACCTCCGAGAGTGACATCATTTCAACTGCAAAAGATATTTTTTACCAAGACATGGTGTGGTTTAGTATGGGAAAGGGAAGTTGTTTTCCATGATGGGAAAGTTGATTTTAGCCATTTGATTAAACAAAGAACACACTCTTATTATGTTCTCTCAACACTAAATTTTTTCTACATTATCTTTCCCATCAATTCTCTTTCCTCCATGTCTCTCACCAACCACAACCTGCAAATGGAGCATTCATTTTCTGTGATCTAGCTTTGATGGAGGTAACAGAAGCCTCGTATTCCTTCGATAATCCTTCCAATATTGCATCACCTTGTTCCTGCAAGCTCATATGCCGTTATGCAAAATCCATAGCACTAACTAAAAAAAAGAATCATAACTAACTAAAATAGATTTTGTTACAGAGTGATGATTCTAATAGTCTGAGATAAGATTTGAATCAATTACAAAGAAAACCTTCAATAACTCTGATTCACAACGAATCTCTGTTCAAGATCTGACGAAAATTCAAAAATTTGTTCAACATGAATGCAGTAGGTTTAGATTTGTTCCACTTTGCTAGATTAAGCAACTTTATTTTTTAATTAACCACAACAGAACGAGATTCAAATATTAAAACTAGTGAATTTCATAAAGAACAGTGTCTTTAGGCTAATACAAAATCATAACAAGTGTGAGCCACAATGGAGAAGAAAGTGTAAAATATATGGTGTTGGCATACCATCATAAAATGTGTGTACCTCTTTAATCTAATCGTCGAAAAAAACTTTTCCATCATGAGAAATAACTTCCCTTTCCTAGGCTAAACCCCACCCCAAGACATACATGAACCTTTCCCATTTGAGAATGCATGGAGATTATTGAAAGATGAACCCAAGTGGGGTGCATGTTTACCAGAACCTTCTGCAAAAAGAACAAAGAATTCAGCTTCTGGAGAATATTCAACATCTTCTAACCCACCGACACCAACAAGCGAATACAATCCACCATTACGTCCACTTGGTCAAAAGACAACCAAAAAGAAGGAAAAAGAGAAGCTTGTGGAGAAATCTACTCCTAAATTTGATGCTTTGAAAAATGACTTGAACAAAAAAAAAATTAAATAATGTCACATATGGTGTTGAAGATAATGGATACATGCATTATCTTGCACAACATGCATCATATTGACACCTTAATTCACTGTAGCGTATAATGGATACATGCATCATATTGCACAACATGATTGTCGAAGATGAACGTGCCACATTTGGTGGTAACTTTGATTATTCTTATGATCATCTAGGCAATGATCCAACTGCACCACCTGACGATTCTAATAGTAATTTTCAAGAGTTTCTACGTAGGAGATACCATGTTCGCGATAAACAAATTCATCGACACCTTCAACAAGACTTGATAGAACATATATGGGAACGTTTTGGGCATGAGAATAACCACAACTTAAAATTATTTTAAACGTTCATTATATTTTGTGGTAGTAGTTTATTTTAAGGCCTATGGATTTCTTATTGTATTTCCTTATAACTTATTTGTGTCTTGTAGTTTTTTTTTGAGATAAAATGTCATGCGTTGTGCTATTTAATATTTTTTCCTATATTTTTAATTTTCTTTTAAATATATGTATTTTTAATGTGTTCTGTTATAATTAAATTAATTTGTTTGAATTATACATATTAATAATGTAAAATATAAATTATAGTATATTTTGAATTTAGTGAGACCCATTTTAGAGTTTTGGATGAGTGGTATGAATATTTGAAAAATGTAATTGAACGGTTTAAGTAATTGAGAAGTGTGAAGTAATATAATATATTGAGTGAGATCCATTTATACCATCCACATGGGTGATATGGATATGGATGCTCTAACACCCCTATACACACATTAAGAAGTAGTATTTTTTAATAACAAAAATAAATATGATAAAAAAATAATTAAATACTTTAAGGATAATCTTTTTATGTGTATGTGTTCAAATACTATTTATTTGGTTTTGTGACCGTATAATAATACGATAAAAACATATTTAATTTAATGGAATAAATATATTATTATTATTATTTCATTTCATTGGTTTCTTCTCCTTCTTTTATTCTATTGATTTCGCTCCCTCTCTCTCTCTTACGCATTCTTCACATATCCGAATTTTCTCTCTCTTCGCTTCTCTGAAAATCAATTTTCATCGTTTCTTCTTCGCGAATCTTCATTCGCATTGCTGATCCGTGTTCTTGACTACACGGTGAGTTTTTTTTTTCATCTTTTCTTTCAATTTTCTCTGTGAATTTGGTTTCGTGAATTTCCAATGCAGCTTGAATTATGCTTTGTTTTTTGTTATTATGATCGATTTGTGTTGTGAGAGAATGAAGAACGCAAAATTAAAGATGAATTTTCATTACTGGTTTAAGTTCGAGCAATAGTTTCAGCTTCTTGAGATTTTTGAATAAAAAGTGATTATTTCTCATAATTTAAGCCAATATAAATGAATCAAGTCTGTAATTTATTCTTATTCTTCCATGCTCTCAAAATTGATTCCTGGATCTGATTAACCTTTTAAGTTTGGCACCTATGAACCTGAACACGACACTGACAAAAAATTGAAAAAATAAATTAATTGAACGTAATCACATGTGCTGTTGTCGGACACCTCAGACTCCATCAGAAGTGTCCGTGCTACAGAGTTTGATACTCCACAGCTGGTCAATAGAATTTGATTTTCATAGGCAGGTTTATATAGAGGAATCTAAGTTGAATTCATGGTTGAGTCAATTGTGCTGCACAAATATTTTTTATGCAACAACACATCGTTATATGATAGTGTTGTTAGGATCAGAGTTTTGATGGGAAGGTTGAGTTTTGATCGGTGTTGTGCTTGTATTTGATTCTTGAGTAGGTTGGATGAGCAAACGCCATAAAGCATTTGGGTCTGTTAGTAACAACGTTATCAATTGCGGATTGTGAAAATTCTTCTACACAACAGTGTTATAGCGCCCCTATAGCAAGTTGCAACTATTTGATAATATTTTGTACTAAATAGCGTATCACATAGCAATAGTGGTTTGTCCAAATTGCTCTATGCTATAGCGGTATAGCAACGCCATAGCTGCTATTTAACTACACTACACGATAGCAGTGAATTGAAAGGCAAACCTTAAAATTGGCTGAATGTGAAGTGATTTTTCATTGTTTACTCTGCACAAGGAATATCACATTTTCCAAGTGCACTTATTATTTAACTACACTATAGCTGCAATTTAACTACGCTATATTACTGTATTCTCCGAATATCAGACTTTCAAAGTGCACTTGTTGTTTGCTTGATGTTTAAGGTGGTGATTAACTTTTAAAGGAATTAACATTTATATCTTCTACTGCAGCTTATCATCTGTTTTCCATTATACTGACTCAATTTGAAGTTCATGTAATGAAAATGGATGAACATTGTAATATGGAAACGACGCCACCTAGTCAACAGGGGTTTTGAAGGTTGTAACAGGTTGACATACTGCTTGCTGTTTGTGGTTTGTTTCTACAATGAAAAGTGGACTGTTGATGATATTAAATGCTTCATGCTACATATCAAGTTTAAATCATATTCACAGACAAAGTGGCAACACAGTGTTGACAGTTAGACGTCCCTTCATGGAATCCGTTCCAGTCTCGTTGAAGTCTTATTGGCTATAGTGTTATAAGTAAATAAAAATGGAAAGGTTGGTTTCTTCTCGTCTATTGACTTGTGTACAACTGTTGGGTTTTCAATATTGTCACCAGATTAATTTATTTTTTGTTTGTCTTTCTCTTCAGGTATAAAATTTTGAATGAGCTTGGCGATGGTTCTTGCGGTCATGTATATAAAGCCCGTGATATGAGAACTTTTGAGATTGTAAGCAACTTCAGCTAACTAAAAGAAAACTTTTCAACTTCAGCATATCCACGTATTTTGTTATGCTGGCAATCTAGTATAAATTATCCTTCATTATGTCAATAACTGGTTTTAGAACTTTCCTTTCTCTATCTCCGTATCATCAAACCTTGTATTTCTATTTTCATCTTTCTCTAACAAAATTTTTCTTTAACAAAAATTTGGAAGCATGATTTTCATATTTTGGAATTTGACACAAGGAAATATGAAGTGTATATGGCTGGAATTTTGGCTTTCCTAATTGAATAACTTCTAACCATCTTTTTGGATGCATCAAGGAGTTTTGGTGGATTTCACTTTAGAAATTTTTGATTTATAATGTAATCTTTCCTATATGTGCATTGTCACACCTTATAAGAGGTTCAACTGCAAAGTAAACACATGAAACATAATACAAGTAGCAAATGCTTGTTCAAGAATGATATGCGCATTTGATTATTCAACATGTTTATTTAAATTGAATTTGAATTGTGTCTGTTGAACGATTGAGTGTACTGATGGAATGGAGCCTCAGATTGGAGTGTCTTTTGCAAGTACCTCTCCTGTCGGAACGTTGGACCATTGTTAAAACTCACGAGAGACTCCTCGTGTTCTGCATGATAACACTATGTAATTGCATGCTATATCTTTCAAGTGATGTGTCAAACAGTCAAAGTGTATTCTGTGGGGGGAATGGAATAATGATAAGGATGTTAAACATTCACACATGCATTTTGTATTGAAGATCAAAATGGATCTCTTGTTTTTCTAAAAATTATAGATGCATGTTTTACTGTCTTTGTCTACCCCTCATGAGGTGGTGCTAAATCCATAAAATTGCACTTTTTGATGTTACATTTTGGGATATCTTTTTCATGTTATGCTCATATCCTCATTTTATCCACCAGGTTGCTGTCAAAAGGTTGAAAAGAAAGTTTTGCTTTTGGGAAGAATATACAAATTTAAGAGAAATAAAGGTATGCACTATAGTAGATTTTTTGTACTCATGGTGATTTTCACACATTCTTAGATCTTCAACAATGATCTTAGACTTTATTTGTTTTGAGAGCATTTGTGTTTCCATTTTCTATTTTCACTATTATAGATTGGTATAGGAAACATTGAAATCAATGGAAAACTTTTATTTGAACTAATTTGACAGACTCTTATTTAAATGTTGATTTGTCTCCACTGATGTGCATTGCGTTTTTTCTGCAGGTCCTCCGTAAAATGAATCACCCAAATATCATAGAGTTGAGAGAGGTTGTTAGAGAAAATAACGAGCTGTTTTTCATTTTTGAATACATGGTAAACAAATCCTTATTGTACAACGTTTATTTCTTTATTCATTTATTTATTTAAGATTCATTTGGCATGTGGATTAATTTTTAGATATCTTATTTTTTTAATAGATATTTTTACTTATCTTCTAGCACAACATTTAATGATGAAAATGAAGAGTGATGTATATGCTATTTAATCTTGTACTTGTTTGAGGAAAAAATTGCTCAGAGAGGATGAAGAGGAGGAATAGTAACTAGGAGGAAATGATTTTGTCCAAGAATTCTAGACAACAAAAAATATTTGAGAAACTACCTAGATGACATACTTATTTCATGGTGTGCTTCCATTGACATAAACCACTTTAATAGCCTAGAAGAACAGGGCCTGGGCAATATCCTTAAATCTTAATTTGATGGAAAATGCAGTATTGTTACACAGTTCTCTCTGCTGCTTGTATGTTCACTGGAAATATTAATAACTCCTCCATAATTTGTTTGTAAACCTCCAATACTCAAACTTTAGGTTGGATAGAGGGCTGTATTGACTGTTGCTTTATCAGCAATTGCTTAACACTGCATTTCGTCTTTCAGGATTGCAATCTTTATCAATTAATAAAAGAGAGAGAAAAACCCTTTTCAGAGGAAGAGATACGATGCTTTATGAAGCAAATGCTCCAAGGACTTAGTCACATGCACAAAAAAGGATTTTTTCACCGGGATTTAAAACCTGGTAAGGCATATAACTCCATTTATAATTTTTTTAAAGGTACATTGTGTTTATGTTTCCAGTTCAATCTGTCAAAAGAGTCAAAGGGATCATGATCTGATAGGAAAGTTTTCTTCTATACAGAAAATTTGCTGGTGACAAATGATGTTCTTAAAATTGCTGATTTTGGTTTGGCTAGAGAAGTATCATCAATGCCTCCATATACTCAATATGTTTCCACACGATGGTGAGTTATGTTCTCTCTCGTCATCTTTATTAATCTCTCTTTTCACATGTCTCGAGAGACAACTTGGATGTATGTTATTTTAAGAGATTTCATCATCACATTATCAACTATATTTTGTTTTTGGGAATTCAGGTACCGAGCACCTGAAGTTTTGTTGCAGTCCCCATGCTATACTCCTGCTGTTGGTAGGCATTAGATTATATATTTTTTACATTATTATACTTATCTATTCACTTCTTTTAGCAGGGGGTGTTTAGTTAATCCTATATCTCCAACCTTATGGAGTAATGTTAAAGATGATTTATTTGTAGATAGATCACCTCGTTCCCTTTTACAACTTAATTTTTTAGTCAATGTCAACTGTGAGTCGGTGACACATATTCAACTAAGGCAGTCAGACTGCTGTTGATTACTCCCTCCGGTCTCAAATGTAAGAAACAAAAAAATAAAATTGGTGGTCTCAAATATAAGAAAAAGTATAGTAAAATGAACCTATTAAATGCTACAATTCCAAGTTTACCCTCATTAAACCCACTTTATCATTAATGTCTTTACTACTCCAAGAAAGGGTAAAATTAGAAAAATATCACTTTTTATAATGACTTAAATGTGGTCAATCCACTTTCTTAATATGTGTGCATTTTTTTTTGTTTCTTACATTTGAGACCGGAGGGAGTATATTACTGGGCAATTTACCAAAGGCTCACAGGCAACTTGTGCCACTTAATCTAAATAACTTTTTCTTGCTTTGAATTTACATTTTTTTTACACTTCCTATGTTGTCGAACTTGTTTGCCATTTATGCTGCCACTCTGAGATGACATTGCTCTTGTTTTTCTTCTCATGGTAGTGAATAACACAAGCAAGTTCTTTTGCAGACATGTGGGCTATTGGTGCTATATTGGCCGAGCTTTTTACATTGACCCCCATATTTCCTGGTGAAAGGTATCTCAAGAGTCCCATGTTTTCTCTTTGATCGTGTGATGCACTTGTTGTTTGCTTTTACATACTTAATAAACTTCATCAACATATTAGTCTCAAAGATTTCCCTTTTGCGTTTACATGTTTACATCATATATCTGATACCTTCTTCCTCCACCGTAAATGTAGCTGATGTTGACATTTGATAGCTAAACTGAAAGCTTCTTTAAAATAAATAACTAATTGTTTTGAGGCATATCTTGTATATTCCTAAAATGAACTATTGGGCTTTCTATCACCATCTTATAAAATTACTTTTGTCCATTGACAGTGAAATAGATCAAATGTACAAAATTTACTGCATTCTTGGTATGCCAGATTCAACTTGTTTCACCATAGGTGCGAACAACTCTAGGCTATTGGACTTTGTTGGCCATGAAGTGGTAAGTGTTCGTATGTGTTCATATAACTGTAGTGTGGTAAAGTAATATTGTTTTATCATCTTTTCATTTTTTTAATGTATCCTGTATTTTAATTGTTGTGCAGGTTCCGCCTGTGAAGCTTTCTGATATCATTCCAAATGCTAGCATGGAAGCTATAGATTTGATCACTGTATGTTTTGGTCAATACTCAATTGCATTTGTCTGTCTTCATACCAGTAGCACAAATTTACCGTTTTATGTCAGATAGTGCTATCTTTTAGTATCTACTCCATTGTAATTTATGCAGCAATTATTATCATGGGACCCATCAAGAAGGCCAGATGCGGATCAGTCACTGCAGCATCCTTTTTTCCATGTAACATTTTCTTTGAAGCCTGTTCTATTTTACTTTAGGTCTCCAATTTTCTAACATATATTGAACAGGTGAATACAAGGGTTCCTCGTTCACTCAGCGATCCACTTGAGCTGAAGCTGAGTAACAAAAGTAAGGACATTTCCATTTCCATTTCCATTTCCATTTCCATTCTGTCTCATATACTTCTTCTGAGCTTTCAGTTTGTTAGATAGCTACTATGTTTAATGAAGAATTGCACTGTGATAAGTTTCTTTTACTAGTATTTATTACTTTCTTTCTGCATTGCTCTCAGGGGTAAAGCCAAATCTTGAGCTGAAGCTGCATGATTTTGGCCCTGATCCCGATGATTGTTTTCTTGGCTTGACATTGGCTGTAAAGCCCAGTGTTTCTAACTTGGGTATAGCATCTTAACTATTTATTCAACTATAGAAAGTGTAATTAATATCTGTTGACCCAAGTGATCGCTCTCTTGCCTTTTTTGTAAATGTCAAATGCTCACAGGTTGAAAACTAAAGTTCTATCTACACTAGAAGTTGGCTAACTTTATTAATTTAATTTCGACTTCTCAATTTTTATATTCCGTAAATAAATAATCTTCATGTCCAACCATGTCATAAACTGCGGTTAATCTGTCCATGGCACCCCTCTCTTTTTATGATATACTTTGCCGTCTTTGTCCTTCAGAATGATGTTGAAAACATAACTTGCTAGACTAATGGTCTCATTTCCTTTCTTTGAAACATACAATGGTATATTATAAAAAGAAAAAGATAAGGTCATCTTTGTTTTAGAAGATGGATTCAATTAGCAAGAGTCTAATGAATAAATAGAGGTATTTGGGTTGTATTTTCCCCATATTTGAAGGGAGATGTTGAATTTGAGCTTTTTATATTCTTGTGAGAGAAAATGTCCTATTCCCTCCGTCCAAAATTATATGACGTTTTGGGCATTTAACACGTATTAAGAAATGTAATTAATTTTGTATGGGAAAGAGATATTATGAGCTGTTTTACAAAATTGTCCTCAACAAATGGTATGAGAGAAATAAATTAAAGAATTGAAAGAAGAGAGAGTAATAAATAGTTAAGGGTATAATAGAAAAAGTAACATTAATGATTCATTAGTATTGTAAAGCGATTTATAATTTGGGACAATTTTTTTTCTTCCCAAAGCGACTTCTAATTTGGACGGTGGGAGTAACTACTACTGGATACCCTGCGACTCACCTGTATTTGTTGCCAGTTAGAATTTGCTGATAATGATTTGCATTTTGTTATGTTGGATATGTGTTCTATTTTTTGAAAGATGTCCACAGTTCTTTGGAATATCTAAGCATTTTCTAATATTGAATTTTCTTCTCTTGGAACATTTTCTAGCCCCGGTTTTTCGTCACAACACAAATTTTCTCCTTCAGTTCTTTCAATAGTAGACATTCCTAACCATTTGATTATTGTAATTTCCTGCAGATGTGGTTCAAAATGCACGGCGAGAGGTTGGTGTACAGTGCTGTAAATCCAGCAGCATACGATGTTCTGTTTTTTTGTTTTGTATTCCTACAATGATATCTGTTCAAATCTGGTTTGACTTGATGCGCTATGAAAATGCAGAATATGCTATTTTGCTCGGATTTTAATGACCATTCAGACCAATCAGGTGATTCTTAGTTTCTTACCTTCTATTTGCACTATAATCTTTCATAATCAATTTACCTATATTTGCAGAGAAGAGATAGCTTTTAATTTTGAAAAATTGATCAGTCTTGATTTATGTTTCTGGAAATCTTCATTCTGTTTTCTAATAAATGAACTAATTTACTTAAATGGTTAGATTTTTCAAAAGGCAACAATATTTGATATGGATAGGAATTGCTTAGATTCTCTTAAAGGCTAAAGTTGCTCTTACTAAGCAACAGTAATAGCTACTTGAAATAAGGTTTTTTTTTTGTTGGTAAGCGACTGCTTGCAATTGCCAATTGGTCATTTGTCTCAAGGGACAAAATGATAACATTGTGGAACTACTTGTGGATCCTAATTAATAGGCTCGCTTGTTATTTCTAGAATGAGATGTGACATTTTTACCTTTTCTCTTTTTAAAATTTTTCTGTTTACTTTCATTTTCATTTTACTAGATACTAACCGCTTCTTTTATTGTGTTATCTAGTTTTTTGGACATTGTTATCTCCTGATCAAAATGGAGTTCACAGCTCAGCAGAGACTTCATTATCATTGTCATTCGGGTAAGTTCTTGCATATACTCTGCATTTTCTCATCATACGTAGATGGTGTTGTTATAACTTCGGAGTTTAATTTAAATATTGTAATATTAGTGATATTTGAGGAATACATATTTCAATGAACCAAGACTATATTTTTGATTGTTAAAATGATAAAAAATCAAGTAGAAATAGAACCAAGACTTTTAATGTCAAGAACTAAAAGCTCCATTACTGCTTTTAAATGTTAAATGTTGAAATGGAATTTGAATTAGTACCGTAAGAGATCGAAATCCATATGAAGAAGAACATGAAATGCACATAATGCAGATAAAAAGTTATAACAAGTGATTTAACGATTCTTGGTGCTTGTGATAAACATCTTGGAAACCGGCATCAGAATGGGGTTCAGCCCCCAAAAAACACTAATAGTTCAATTGTTGCGTTTTGAAATTAATCAAATTGGTGCCTTTTGTGTAAGGAATAATCTGAATACAAGTGGATCAGCCTAGACATGCATAAAAGAAAGTGCTGCAGTTTACATTGTATAAGATTAATTAGATATTATGTAATATGCATTGCGTTTAGTATAAAGTGCTGCAGTTTACATTGTATAAGATTAATTAGATATTATGTAATATGCATTGCGTTTAGTATATCAAACTGAGCCAACAATGCATGATTTGTCGTTTCCCTTATTTTACGTTGCCTTCTTGACAGATCTGTTCAACACCAGCCAATTGGAGTTCCACAGACAGCAGGATTTTCTTTTCAACCTTTGCAGCCTAACATCTTAACGACACCATTTTTGACACTGTCTTCTGCGTACCAGCGCGGGCATTGCCTTTGAATGATTGTTTGAACTTTGAACAATTCTGCGAGATCTTGAATCTTGATAATGCATCAAACAGTTTTTCTTTTTGTACAGCTCTGTTTAGTATTAAAAATAGTTTCACATTATCGTAAATATATATGTAATTAGTGAACAATTTCTATAAAAATATTTGATCTCACTGGGGTTTGTAATTTTAACAATTACGTCTTTTTAGGGCGTCAAAATAATCAAACGTGAATGTAATCCTAAATATAGGGGTGCCTCTTTCCCATCCTATAGGGGGTGCCTCTTTCCCATCCATCGCTACTGGACATGTTTCTGAAAGTGTATTTTGTGATTTTCTTCGGAAGTGTATGTTAGAATTCATATTTGAAGGCGGGGCAGTAGCTCCCAAATATGCAAATATTTCCATGAATCACAGGGATCGGTGCATAAGACGACGAATACACTATTTAGTCAAAAAACAATTTGATGAATATACTTTGAAGGTGGTAACTGAAAATTTAACCGAGTGCAACTGTTTGCATCCTCTGTTCTATTACTGCCTTGGTGTTTTTCCTCTCGGTCAACGGCTTATAGCATAATTATGATGTTAGAGTTTATTGTTATTAAGTTTTCTACAATAATATTTTTGATCATGCAAAGTTTTGATTTTTATTTGGTTTGAAATTGAATATTTGGTTATAGCGCGATTATCATATTTGAGTTTATTGTTATCAAGTTTTCTACAATAATATTTTCTTAATCATGCATTTTGGATATATTTCATGTTATGGTTCTTGTTGTTGCTTTTATGTGATATCTGTAAATGTATTGTCATACACACATTGGTGTGGTTTTTTTGACTTGCATCTTCTTTAGAATTCTTGTGAATTTGTCTTCACACTTAAGGGTTGTCGAGTGACCTTATCCTAAGGTTACTCAGCGAGATACCAGATTAATTTAGCCTACATTATGTCAGTAGTGCCTTGTAAATTTAAGACTATTCCCATTTAGTTTGCTGTGAAATGTCTAGTAATTGCGGTTGTTTTGGTTGAAACAACACGTTGTCAAAGTAACCTCTGTTGCGTAGATTTGATTCAACTGAACTTACAAAAGACATAGTATGAAATTATCCATGTGAGTTGTCGTCGGCCCCAAGGAAGGCACAACTTGACCGGATAGTTACATACATATGATAGTAAATGTATGATGATTATAAAGTAATTTTCCATGTGAATAATAGGATACTTGAATGTGACTATTATTTGACCGGACTTATCACCTCATTTAATATATATTAAGATTATCTAGTAATTGCGGTTGAGACGGTTGAAACAATAATGTTGCCCAAGTAACCTCTGTTGCGTAGATTCGACTCAACTGAAGTTACAAAAGATGTAGTGTGTAATTATTTATGCGAGTTGTCGTCGGCCCCAAGGAAGACACAACTTGGTCGGATAGTTACATACCTGTGATGGTAAATATGTGATGATTATAAAGTAATTATCCATGTGGATAATAGGATGTCCAAAGGTGACTATTATTTGACAGGACTTATCACCAATGTTTGATGATTACATTGAGAGTTCGCTTGCAGTTAATTCTTAGCAATCCAAAGATTGTGTTTTAATGGTGCGTTTGGTATCTTGTTAAGGTTTTTTATTAACAAATAAAGAAACACGTTTCTATAATATTTTACTGACATGCGTGATGATGTTGTGTTAGTGTAAACTTATTTAAATATTTAAGAGTTTACATTCACATATATTATGATAAACATATGACAATTATAAGAATTTATTCTTTGTCAAAGTAAATTGTCATTGTTTGATCATTGATGTAAAATACCACTAGCAATTGATATTATTGTTTAAAGACTTGATATTGATGATGCACTATGTATTTTGGTGAGTACTTTTGCTACTCTTGTTCTCTTTAAGCTAATATAGTTTAATATATCTGTTAATTTAAGTTAAATTTTTTAACTCTTAAAAACTTTAACTTTTAGGAATTAAAGAATAATATTAATATTGTTGTTGGATCTAGATCTTAGATAAGGGCGATGAAACTCACATTCTCTCACAAAATTCAGCACCTAATGTGAGAATCAAGTTTGATAAGTGAGTATACACCAATCTCATAGGTCATGTGTGATCATAAAGCTAGACTATCATATGTATTAGAGGTGTTATTTAAGATGACAAAATTTTTGTCATATTTTCTTTGCTTAAACTAAGGTGCTTTTAAAGCAATTTAGAGAAAGACAAGCTCTCATCGGAGAGTGGGTATTTCATTAAGATTATCAGACAAAGAAAATATTAGGAGCACATTACGTAAATATTTAATCTTACTGAGATGCTATAATTTCGATTATCAGATGACTTGTTCGAAAATTTAGTAATTTCGACTATCATATGACTTGTTCGAAAATTCAGCATTTTGTATTCTCTTTACACAATTAAGTTTATAACTGTTAAAGTTAGAAATGATCCTTTAAAGGATCAATTCATAAAGTGTGCAAAATAAAGAAAAATTGAAGCAAGAAAAAATAAAATAGTGCTCATTCGGAAAATACCTCAAAAGATAAGGGCAAATAAAGTAAGGTAGTCTTAACTGGCTTATTTCCAATGATGTTGAAAGATATATTAATTTAGAATGGACAAAGTCGATAAAGATTGCCTTATTCATTTTTTGAACCAATTTTAGATTGTCGTTACTAGCTTTTTTGTATTTAAAAGACAATTTGGTGAATCATTATTTGAATTATTTTTTTTTTTAATTTCTCTTTGAATAAATCAAGATATTTTGAATCTTATTTTCAAATGATGATTGAATGTGTCTTTTAAGTTCAATTATTAGAGTCAATTCGGTTATGACTTGTGACATTCTATAATGTTTAAGGGTTTGAAAACTATAAATTTTTCGTCCCACAAATTAAGGAAATTTTGAGACATAAATTGTTAAGTTTTCTTGAGGATATTGAGTTTGGGGGAGAGATATGGTAATAGAACAAAATTGAATGAGGAAGAGTTAGTTCTAAACTAATTCATATAGATATGGTAATAGTATATTTGAATCCTCATGAGGACATTATTGTTCTTCCTCTCAATCAAGTTAAGAAATTATTTCATGTAGATCAAACTCAACACCCTCAAGAACTAGGGATTCTAGTGTCATTAAGAATTGACTGAAAACAGAAATTCTATTTAGTTCAATTGAAAGACTCTATTAGGACAATCATGATACTAGTTTGCTTACTATAATTTTGGTACTGCATAAGATGGATTTCAATATAGTGTTTCTTAATGGTGACATTAATGATACAATATGGTGCAACTGAATCAAGCTTTTGTGTCAATTGATACAAAGTAGATGGTTTGAAAAGTCATGAAATCCACTTATAAGTTAAGATATTTGTCTCTTTAGTGTTACCACAAATTCTTAATAAGTAATTGTCTCATTTGGTTTTGAGATAATATAATGGAGAATTGTGGATTTAGTAAGCTCAGTGGGAGTAAATTTATATTTTGAGTTTTATGTGTCAATTATATTTTATTTAGTCAACGATGATATATGTTTGTCATGTGAAACCAAGAAATCTCTAATAAATGTTTGTGATAAAAGATCTTGGGGACACCTATTTTGTATTAGGCATTTTGATACTTAGAGATTTTTTTCATGGTATTATTTAGATATCACAAAAGAGTTATATTTATATAGTTGAAAATAAATTGACATTAAAGTTAATAAATTTTAGGTGACATCAATCTTCGAGAGAGACTTTTCAGTCTCAAATATTGCCCATTAGTAAATTTATGAATTTGGAAAATTAAGTAATTTCCTTCGCTTTGGCGATACTAGTTTTTTTATGTATGATCTTATTTATATGCATTTGGAAATAACATATATAATAAGATTGTTTGACAAATACTTGAGCAATTCAAAGTTTGAATTGTTGAAAAGGCAACCATAAGGACTATTTAAAGAGAACAAGAGATCTTATGCTCACATAAGAGATCTGACAATTTGGAGATCATTTATGTGTCAGACTTTGGCTTTTGGATGTAAGTAGATAATACACATCCTAACTAAAGAAATGACTGTAAGTATTTATGTCACTTGGTTGCATATTGTTAAAGGTATTGAAAGACCACTCAAGTTATATAGTGACATAATTCAGTCTTGTAGTTACTCAACAACCTTTATAAAGTTTATTGCCTTATAGATTATTGTTGTTGAATGAAGAACATGTAGAGACAAACTTTATACTAGCTATACCACTAATCAAAGACATGACACATAAGGTCTTTCATATGGTTGTTGTCATTAAGGATGTCTTGGATTAGTGGGAGTCTCTTTTATTTTATGTTCTATACTTTTGTTTTGATATTGATACAAACTTTATGTTATGATTTTCTGCAGAAATAAAGTTCATGAGGTTATGTTTGTTATAACCATTTCTGTATCATTTTGTGCAAATATTGAATTTGCAAACTTCAGGTTGATCTCACTAAAGTTTTCAGTTGGATCAGTTGGAAATAGACATGATTTAGAGATCACATTGCATGAAATTTCCATGTCACTCATCCATATCGATCTATGTCATCAAGTGCATTGATATGGTGGTCGTCGGGGTTCCGTCACGTTACACGTCAGTGACGACATCCGCGGTGGTCCCATTATTAATGTATGAGGTGGACCAGATTGTAAGGTTGAAATCTAAAGATAAATAGCATTCGGATGCGCGCCTAAAGAATTCTGATATAATTATTAAGATATGTAGCCCAAGTGGGAGATTGTTGGAATATTCTATTATTTTATTATATTCCAATATCATTATGTGGGCAAATATCGTAATAATAATTATATTACTTATTTATCAATTTGGAGTCTTAATTGATTAGTGATCAAATTAAGTAATAAGGCTTATTAGATTTCTATGTATTAATTAATGGATATGGACTCAATATGGGTGGATGTCCGGACGACCCATTAACGGAATAATGAGAAACCCTAATGGCCATCCAATAGATAAAAGTGATAATTAAGAGCCTTTTTATTGAATAAAATAGACGATTGAGATTTGGTGTCAAACTAAACTAAAGTTTAATACCTGGTGTCAACGGATCTTAACTCATTCTATATAATGCATTATTTAAGTCTAGTATATGAAGAAAAAAAAAGGGTAATAATCTGGTGTGGCTACAACCACATTATGCCTTATGGTGGATCCGCCCCTAACTTCGGTGTGGAGTAGTAGAATATTTGGGTGTTTGTGAAGAATGATGGTTATGAAATCACCATCTCTCTTTTCATTTTCGGTTATGAAATCACCATCTCTCATTCCATTCTTCACGGGTCTCATTTAAATCATATTGAAATAAATAAATTTTGTTTTTTTGATGAGAATGATCCATTTAAACACTTAAAATGGGATGCTTTGTTGGGGATGCTCACATAAAATATATATTTTTTGTTTTTTTTAATTATTACACTATTAAAAGATTAATTAATATGAATTAAAAGTGTAAAGTTATTTTACGTGTCCATTCAATTCAATGATGTATTATCATATAATTTTATGTGTAAAGTTAATTTCTTGTGATCATAGAAGATTTACTCCTATATTGGACTACAACGAGTGTGACCTAAAAAATATCCATATTAAGTAGTTAATCCACACCATCTATATAAATCACACAATCTATATAACAAAGTTTCTTCTTCACCATCTTTATATTCTAAATGGAATATACAGCAGAAAAAATCGATGAAAGAATACTCTTTCTCAAAATGAAAGGAAGATTTAGACAGATTTAAAACATTTACTATCTTTTTCCCAGGGATTATTGTGACGGTGACACCATCACTTTTCTCAGGGGGATTGGATCCTCTCTAGTGGAGATCCTTCTAGTTTTCTGTAGTGCCCCACTATCCAGGGACGAAGCCAAGTACTTGGAATATTGGGCGGTCGCCACCCCCAGATCTTAAAACATATGCGGCCTACTATACACATTACTACATTCGCCACCCTATAAATATATGTGTTTTTCGGTTTTTTTCTCTAAAAAAATAAACCTGTGTGCATGGCAGTGACAAATTTTCCCTGCACCAGTTACCAACAACAACATGCTAGTCCTTCATTATTCAAAAGAAATTTTGTCATTCCATCTTTTATTTTCTTTTATTTTTTCAAACAATTTGCTATTACTTGATACATTGAGAAGCTGTAAATTATTTTATAATATAAAAATGATGTTAATGACACTTTTTTACACACAATAATAATTCGTATGAATTCCACTAAGTTTATTTTTACCCTATATGATTTAGTAGAATCCATTTGAATCACAACAAACAAAAGGAGATGTGTGTTGAAAAAAGTGTGTTAGTACCTAGCACTTTTAAAAAAATAAAGATTAAGTTGAATAAAATTAAATTAAGGTTTAAATATATTTTTATTCACTCTAAATATATCAACTTTTATTTTTAATCGCTCGAAAAATTTACTTCAAATATCGATCTATTAAATTTTTTGTTATCAATTTTAATCCATGTTTTTTTTACTAAAGTTAACTTTTTTCATGTTTTAAAGGGACGTGTCATCAAATAAAGTCACTTGAAACATGAAATATGAACTTTTGTAAGATAGCAGAGACTAAAATTGATAACAGTAAAGGAACCAAAATGTGAAGAATTTTTTTGCAGGAACTAAAAATGAAATTTGCTAAATTTAAAGGGATAAAAAAATATTCAACCTATTAATTAATAAAAATAAAAATTCAATCTTCAAAACTCATACGATAAAATTAAATGAATATTACACCGCGTATCAATAGATTGTGGCTTTGCTTCCTTCTGTTAAAGTTGTGTTGTTATTTTTCCTATTAAAATAAAAATTACTCTATAGTTTTCGCCCCCCTCACTAAATTTTTCTGGCTCCGCCCCTACCACTATCCACCTTTAATTACACTCTCTTTCCCTTTTTAATATTACAAACACACTATCTCATCTGTTTAATGGAGGACCTGGATTACAAAAACCACCAAAGACAATCTCCTTGGGCTCCTTATCCTAATGCGAAATTTTTTAGCTTTTTAACCAAAGCTAAATTTTTTTCCAAGGAATGGTTTGCTTTATTTTAATCTTTAAATATAGCCATAAAATCCCTTGAGTTTAGAGTGGTAAAAATCACTTTTCCATTATTTGAATCTTCTTATTGTACCAAACTACTTTCTAGATTAACAAAAACTTCCTTGCTAAGCCGGGAAGATTGCAACTAAACATCAGTTTTACATATGTCAAGAGATTCTACAGTTTGACAATCAACAAAGATAACAGTTCGTTAACACAAATGAAAAAATAGTACAAAAATGCCAAACTTGGAGATAGAAGGAAGAAATAATATAAAAATAAAAGGCAGATGCATGCATTGTTTTGAATCTCTGTCGATTTTTTCTTTATCTAGTGAATTTTGTTAAACTACAAGAGCTAGTGTTCCTTTTCAATAATATAATTTTGTTAATCAATGCATCAATGCAAATTGCAATCATTAAGTTATTTTTTTAATGATACTTGATCAACCTCATGATACAAGGTTGAGTCCGAAGAACCACTGCCAATTCCTGCTGAGACTCTGATAAAAAAAAAATGAAAATTAGAGTCATCTAATAGAGCTGTCCAAGGAAAAATGAAGTATACTAGTTATAATAAAAACATTACTTTAAAAAAAGAGCAAAACCAAAAAACATTATACCAATAAGCTTATTTATCATTTTAACTTTTAGAATGGTTTTGCATGGAAAAAATGTGAGACATAAAATGCACTCACTAATATTAAAAAACAAACATATTAAATGAAGTTAATAAAAGTAATTTAAACAAGAAGTGCGTTTTAGAATTTGTTACTTTTTCTTATAATAATACCTAAAAATTCTTCAAAATTTTCTTAATAAGGAGAATTAAATTATTCAAAAGCAATGATAATAAACACTTATTAAATAAATGCTTAACTAAACTTAAATTTCTCATCCAAACACAACCGTAATCAAATATCGGGGATTGAGTAACTCAACTAGTTTAAGTAAAGGAATAAAGAGTTAAAAGATCCAAATCCTATTGATTTCTGCATTAGAGAACTTCTGAGGAAAGGAAGCCTAACCCAAAGATCCCAAATTGGTAAAATAATTTATTTTGGTGTTGTTTCATAGTCCTCGTCAAATATGAGTACAAAATTGGCTGATTTTTCTGGTCTTTGAGTTGGGATCTAGCTCTTCATACTAATATTCCACAATTTGTTTACTGAATTGTTCTTAATTACATTCAAGTTTCTGATAAAGACTAAAACAAAAAGCATTTTTGACCCTCAAGTTACTACTAATTTAATATTTGAAGTAGCGGTGGATGGAGAAGGGGAGAGCCTCCAGTGGATGGAGGGAGAGGGGCGACAATGGTGACGTCAGCGAGAGGAAGAGGGAGAGGCAGTGGCAATGATAATGGTGAGAGGGAGAAAAAGAGCATGCATGCAATTTGAATCAAAGTGAAGAGGAAACCGTGTAGCCTTTTTTCATCAAACAAGTACTTTTTCTAAACATTTTAATCCTGGTCTTTGGTTTTATTTTTGTTACATGTCACACATCTAAGAAATGAGCATGGATAAATGGAGGCTTCCTAATTGGAGGAAAGTCGCGCTTTGCTTAAGTGCCTTTAAGTAGGGTCTTTCGAGTCTATCTTCTGATTTACCGTGTCTTTTATCTGGTGGAGTATAGACTTGGTCATTTCTTCCTTTATTTTGGGCACTAGGAGGTAGGTAGGGAGGCATAAGTATGAGTTCGAACCCCGGACACCACAAAAAATAATATATGTCATAAAAAAAAAGATAACCGTATACTCCTTTGTAAATATCGCCCATATACTTTTTTTGGGGTCATCATGCGATAATCAATCCATTGTACGTTAAGTACTAAATTCAAAAAGTAAAATATATGATGATCAAGTGCAAGTGTTGATAAAATGTTAATTTAGAAAGAAATTAAGATGAAATTAAGAAAGAGTGAAAATCCAATTTAGTTCATGACAATTTTCTTGAAGCTTAATTTAGTTCCCAAAAAATAATAAATTAATATATACAAAACTAGTATCTAATATTTTCAAATTGGGGGATGAGTAGCTCACTTGGTTGAGCTAGGAGATTAATTGTAACAAACGTGAGAAAAAATAATGTTATTATTTTAAAATATTAGGTACTAGTATAAAGATTGCTTGTTGAGTATTATATTATGTACTAGTATAATGTTATTATTTTAAAATATTAGGTACTAGTGTAGATGTTGGTATTGAAGTGTCACGGAATGCACTTCATTCTTTTGACACTTCAATACCATTATCTAAACCAAACTAACAAGAATTTAATCTTTTGAAAGGAACAATAGAACTTTCGGGTGAATGCTTGAGAGCTGTTGTTTAGCAAGTTTGAATTTATTCCATTTCAGAAGTAAGAAAATTGTTGTACTTGGAAGGTTCTACCCGAATGTAATGCATGTAATGATAGGAAATATTTAGAAACTTTATGTAATGTAATGTAATGTAAATTTTATTCGAATTTATTCAATACGCAACTTTAATCGAAATTATTCAATACGCGAATTTAATCGAATTTATTCAATATGTGACTTTATTCAAAGTACCAAAATGTACCAAAATGCGCGGCATATAAAAAAAACATAAAAAAAATCCAAAACAATTAGACATTACAAGCCATTACATTTAATCATCTTCCTCGTCACACAAGTCAATTGGGTTGTCCTCGACAGTCCCTGGGGCACCTGCTTTTGGTTGAGGACCAAAATAACATGTCCTCCCGCTCCTTCCTTAGCCTGAAATAGTTGTACACCGGCACCTTCGAATCACCTTTTTTAACGGAATCATCACATTCGATTCTGTGCCATGTCATAGGCGATTTTGCTTTCTTCTTCTCATCACTCTTCTTTTTGTTCAACTGAACCTGATTCTGATTCTGAGACATATCTACATAGACAAATCGGTGATCAAACCCTAAACTAATCCTAACAATTCTATCACAAATTCATGACAACAACATTTCATAAAAAACCTTACAATTCTACAACAATATCATCAAAACCTAACTATGTGACAATTTAACAAAAAATTCTAACAATTCTACAACAATTCAAGAAAACCTAATTATGCGACAATTTAACCAAAACTTCTAACAATTCTAAAACAATATTTCCTAACAATTTTACAATTATACAACAATTCATCAAAACCTAAACTAATCCTAAAAATTCTACCACAATTTCCTAACAATTATACAACAATATTATATTCAACTCTAATCTAACATCTAATCATAAAATCAACAAACCAAATTATGTGACAATTTAACCAAAAAAACTAACAAAACAACAATGTAATAGGATGGTAACAACTTACTTGATTTTGTGAGCGTAATTGACGTTGAATCCGCAACAATTGGAAAATTTGGCACCTCTTGAACTTCAATCCGCAACAATGGAGTTTTGGAAACTCCTAGGTTCTGTTCTGTTCTTATGACAGTCCCTCGACAGTTAACTGCTGATGGAATCCTCAGCACTTTACTGCCGCCGGTTCCATCTATAGTTAGCTGCCGCCGGTTAACTAAATATCGGCAGTTAACTGCCGATGGAGTATTTACGTCTTTTATATGTGTTTTTCAACCTTATTAAGTGTGTGTTCAGCAATTTTCAAGAGTGAGATAGATACAAAATTCGGAAAGTGTTCTATGTTGTGCTCCTCATATAAATGGGCCTATAATAATCAATAGTTCAGAATCCTTTTATATGAAAGGAATTTTCTTTATTTCATAAAAAAATATGTATATATTTTTAAAATTATGTTTGTGTCATATGATATATTAGGTTAATCCAACAAAAAAAGAAGATATATTATATTAAACCAATTTAAATTTATATTTTATTAGATGGTATACATGCACTTATCTTCAATCAAGCATTTCATGAGTTGGTACATTTCTAATCTTTAACCCTTTGATAGAATGTTATCATTTTCTCTCTTCTCAGGATTTGAATCATGAAACTTTAACTTAACTTCATTTCTTTCAAAAAAAAAAAAAACTACTTAATTTTTTTAATCCCTTAACTCAACCAAGTGAGCTACTCGTCCCTCAATTTATTTGAAAATATTATGTACTAGTTTAGTTTTGTATATATTAATTTCTTTTGGGAACTAAATTAAGCTGGAAGATTGTCATGAACTAAATTGGATCTTCACACTTTTTAAAATTTCATCTTAATTTCTTTCTAAGTTAACATTTCATCAACACTTGCACTTGATCATCATAGATTTTACATTTTGCATTTAGTACTATTTAAATTCCCGTTTGAATTATTTTAATGCCCTAAAACAATTGTTAAAATTACAAAGTCAAATAAGATCAAATATCCTTATACTAATTTTGGTAATGACATATATATTTACGATAATGTGAAGCTATTTTTAATACTAAAGCGAGCTGTACAAATAATATTGTTTGATATCAAGATTCAAGATCTTGCAGAATTGTTCAAAGTGCAAACAATCATTCAAAGGCAACGCTCTCGAGTTGAAAAGTAGAAGACAATGTCAAAAAAGTTGTCGTTAAGATGTTTGCCTTAATAGAATCTAAGCAATTCATATCCTTATCAAATATTGTGGCCTATTGGCTCCCTGAAGAACAATAATGCTTTTGTTAATGTTCAAACGAAGTTCTAGCATATAGGATCCAATTGCAGAAATTACATAAACAAAAGATCTAGTAAAAGTTTCAACATCTTCTAGTATTGAAGAGTTTTTTTACATATCTTCAAACAAACCATTAGCGTATTTGTTCGTAATAAATTTAAGGCTTAAATATTGCACTCGTCCCTGCAAATATGCCTCGTTTAAGCTTTGGTCCCTGTAATTTTTTTTTTTGTTTTTGGTCCCTGCAAAATTTTTTGTTTTTTAAAATAGTCCCTGACCCCATTTTTGTGATGATTTGCATACGTGACACATGATGACTGGACCCAT
>Ga0228711_1000333_pt1 | contig 53326 bp, 39 predicted proteins | sample MedpolnodulmetaG_2_FD_177996 | JGI IMG/M metagenome (GOLD analysis project Ga0228711, IMG submission 177996) | Root nodule microbial communities from Medicago polymorpha collected in Santa Monica, California, United States - brown nodules | ecosystem: Host-associated > Plants > Roots > Nodule... | reverse complement strand
CCTAGCTTTATAATCCAAAAAAAAAAAAAACGGTAACGCCCTCCAAAATCTCGCTCTTTTTTTAAAAGTAACATATTTGGTTTAGGGTAGACGGATGAACCGGTTGGTTAATGCCTCAATTTTGAGTGGTTTTACGTAGGCAAGCTTATCTTAGTTACACAAACTTTACTCACTTGGAGGCTATGTTTTCTCTTTTCTTTTTCTTTCTTTTGTAAGTTCCATCATACTTTATTTTTTCCTTTTTTGTTCATCATACTTCATCATCTTTTATTGAAGATGAGGAAGGTGGATAAAGTGTGAATAAACAAACGATGAAGATGAAGTATAATGAAATTACAAAAACAAGCAGGAGAAGCGTGCTTATGAGTGAGCTAAGATTTGTGTAAATGAGATGACTTGTTTTTATATGGTTACTATTGTTGGTGGGTCTAGGTGGTGTTCGGTTGATAAGTTGATTACAGTTTAGGTTTGAGAAATAAGACTTAACCAGTCTTGGAATATAATAACACAATAAATAAGACACTTCTGCTAATTGCTATGGATTGGTGTGGATACCGACGGTGTGACACCCTAAACCCCGATTTTATTTTTTTTTACTTTTATAAAATTGTAGAATGGAATAATAATAACAACAACAACAACGACAATGACGACGACAACAACAACGTAAAACATTTTCCGCGGTAAAGAATATTACGCTAACCGCATATATAATCCAACATCATAAATTGAAATCAAAGTATTATTGGCTCCATCGGCCTTATAAAACATCTCAAATGAAGTTAACACACTAAGTAGTTCTTTAAAAAAATAAACCAAAATAAAATAAGTCAACAATCCACTTTATTGAATCCGACCCCGATGTCACAATATCAGAGCCTTACAACCCGATTAAATAAAAGTCAAGACTAACAACGGCTTCAAAAGAAGCATAATGGCATAATTGGAAGAATAGTTCTCCACTCCGTCGTAGTGGAAATCATCTTGGCAGTACTCTTCAGACTCATTCCTAAGGATGATCGGCATATAAGTCACACAAGATCATATAGAAAAGAGAGAAGAGAGATACATTTTACAGAATGTACATGGTATATAATCAGCAATGGATAGAAAATAAACACAAACACACATACAATCCAAACAAAAATCACACACATAAAAATTTCAAGAAAATGAATGTAAATGTCATGCATGTTCACCTCTACTACATATGCATGTGATATCATTTCTAACTCTAGATAGTAGACTAGTAGTACATGTCTATCGTCTCTATTGAAGCAACACCTCACGAGTTGACTTCGGTGCTTCACACTCTCACTAGTAAAATATTGTCAGATGACTAGTCAGGGATGTCCAGTTTTATAAGTGTGCCCCGACATCGTGGGATCAGCACGAGTCACCTAGGAGTTCCAGACCGGACATATAGATTTGTAGATCACCCCAAGCCTCCGTAATTGGCCTCCACCATCCATATTCATATCCTCTATCTCCCGGGCTAACCATTCTCTAATATGATGCATGCTTATACAAACAAATACAAATGACTATCCACCTTTACTCCTCATTTCAAAAGTGAGTACCGTTGTCGCTATTATGAAACTATGAAAATGTGAAAAATGATTCTTATTACTTGAGAATGAAGTATGTACAATCGTATATATACAAGATGAAACTGTACTACACTTAAGCTAATTGTACTACACTTAAGGTAATAGTACTATCACTAGTTACTTGTACTCCAAGTAATCTTATGTTTCACGCTCTTTTGATACATTGTGCTCATGGTGTAATAGTCGCCTCTCACAAGCTAAGTACAGCAGAAATAAAACATTACCCAAATACCATTTTTGCCTCTCGCAAGTTAGAGGACTCGTCTCAATAATGTTCATAAAAAAAATCATACAAACGCATACATCCTCAAGAATTATCTTATTACTTAATTAAAATTAAAGATTTCATTACGATTAACCCACATTTAATTTTTCCTAAAATATCAAATATCTTTTTCATGATACTCCCTCATCTCTAACCATTATTTACCCGATTTTTTTTAACTTTTGATACTAGTGAAATACTTTCCCGTGTGCTTAAACTAACCTATTGTTAGTTTTAGTCTTTATTTGGTTCTGCAAAAGAGAGTGAAAGGACAAGTATTTCTATTGAAACTTATAAGAATTTGAGGTTCTTAAATTTGTTTTCCTTCATTCTTTTTTGTTTTGACAATGTCTTGTATTGTGACATTCAAACATGAAACCTTGCTAATATTATACTAATTATTTAGCTGAGAAATTATCCATTTCATGGTTTCATATAAAGATGGAAGTGATAATAATTTGATTGTGACTAACAGAAAGACGGGCACGTAACATGTCCATCTATTCGCTTTTTAAGGTTTACTGTCCAGAGCAAGAAAGCAGAAACTACGTTCGTTACATGTAACATCAGAGCAGGTCTAAGTATCGAACTGCGAGCCTACAAGTTATTCGGTTTAGAGAGTTAGTGTCATTCTGTTGTTTGCTATTATTTTCAGATTCTCAATTGGATTTATTTATTGGGTCAGCCGCTCACCGAATTATGTTGAAAATGGGGAATGATGAAAGCAAACCATAGAAGACAATGTCATGTTCTTGGAAAAATGATTTTTCATGTAATGTAGACACCGACTTAGTTACTCTTCCGGGTACAGACAAGTAAACAAAAAGGTTTCAAAATTGTATGTTAGCTGCAAATTTTATGTGAACAAGATTTCTTTGCTACAAATTCTTTGCGAACAAGATTACTCAATACATTTTTCCAATGTTTAACAATACAAAGAGGTTTCAAAATTGTACGTCTGCTGCATATAATACATTTTTTCTGATGTTTTAGAAAGTAAAGAATATTTTAGTAGATCAATTGAGTAGTTTTTCTTTTATTAAGCAAGAAAAGCATTAAAGAAGCAGGTTAGGGTCTGAACCCTTAACAAAAAGGGCACATTACAAACAGATACTAGAGCATGGTAAATGTAAACTATCCCTATGAAGCAAAGGAAACATAGCTAAATTTTGGCCAAAGCAATCTGCAGCCAAGTTGCCTTCCCTGTGTATGTGGTAACATCTACTTTTCACAACCAACACATGGAGAAATACTGTTGTTTTGGCCTTTTTTCAAACGAGTTTTGATCCCCGCAGAACTAGTTTATATCACTTTCCTTTAAGGAAATCATGTTAGTCATATATGCATATCATGTAGTTTTCTAAATGATGGCCTAAGGGTATAATCTTAATTTTTCCAACTTAGAATTAGGATTTCATCAGAGTAGCGCAACCTTAGGTCAAAGTTGTTAGTAAGGACACTTTTTAAGCTTTTAATGCATTGACTACACAACTTTCAATGCAAATACTTTTATATTTATTCTTTAACCAGTATTCCGGGGGCACTGGTTGACATTTCCCAAAAGATAAAGGACTCAATTGTTAGAAATAAATAAGATAAAGGACCCATGTGGTAATTTTGCAAAAATAATAATAATAATTGTTTCAAAAAATAATAATAATAATAATAAAAATAATGCCTTCAACTTTGTGAAGTGTAATATATATTTTCTTTTTTTGTACCATTTTTAGGGTTCTTAGTCAATATCTTCTTCTTTTGCTTAATTTATGGCTGTGATTGTCTTTCCCACGCTTTGTACCACCACTCTTGTGACTTCTTTTTTCCTTTTGAAGTTTCACTCCACTCCTACTGGCTTTCACAGCAATGACACCATCAGATGGCATTTTTCCACCATAATTTTGTAAAACAGACTCAAAGTCAGGAGCTAAGGGTGCTTCCTCTTTTAACTTCATATCATCCTATCAAGTAAATAATCAATTCAGAAAATAAGAGCTACTAAAAACTGAATGTGGAAACAAGCAAGTGGCAAGGACATAGATTGAAGTTGGAATATATGAAGAAAAAAAAGATAAAGTATATACCTCGACTTGTTTAGCTGCATTGTTAAGGTCTTCATCCAAAGATACACTAAGAGGTTCCATGACAATCTAGGGACAAAATAGTCCACAACAAAAAAAATATGAAAAATAAAGGGAGGTACAAGATTAGTGGAGGGTAAAAGGAAATCCACAAATTAATAGAATATATGTCCCTATATACACACTGCAACTCATGCATGAGGAGTTCAGGTTAAACAATTATTAAACAAACTTACATCTTTTAATCGTGGGAATGTTGATTCGATCTTCTTGGATTCAAGACCATCTAGATATTTGTAGAACTTCTTCATAATTTTTTTTAGTTGCTGCAATATTTGTTCCTCTTTCAACTCCATTCGTTCCTATTGAATTAAATGGCACATGTTAGAATGTGACTCCATCAGCTTTACAAAAAAGCACCAATGAAGAAACAAACATGGTTTACTCATGCAGCAAAAACAAAATCGAGCAGTGAATTTTAGCGACTCGTGTATGGTGATAAATTGACCAATGTACCATATAATGAACATTAAATAATAACGAGGATAATTTAGAATTTTTTTAGAGATTCAAAATTTGGTTGTCCTTAATGGTTTCCTGGACAAGGCATTAGGGGCTACCAAGTCACATGGTGGTAATATTTCAACTAATAAAATTGGTAAGTTGTTAAACAAACCTCAATGTATGAAATGTCCTGATTTTGCAGACCAATGCAAAGTAACACAGAAGCTTGTAAAGCTGACAATTCAACCGGAAGCTTTTCTTGAAAGTACAAATGAGTGAGGATGGGAACTAAATCTAAAATCTGTCGGAAAAAAACAAACAAAATAGAAAAGTTAGCATCATACTCAAAAGCACACCAAATCGCATAAACATGTGTTTAGAAATTATGTTACATCAGTAGCCTGGTGCATAATGTTTAATGTTATATTAGGCCACCATCCTGGATTGTTTTAAAGGTCATTTAACTTTAGGCGCAACATTGTCTCATTTTCTCATTTTGGTCCATCACAACTCTCACATTGATGCTCATGCACATGACGGAATCTCTAAGTAAATGTTGATTTAAATTGTCATTTTACCAAGGGACTCACGTTTTACCAAGGGACTAATAACTGTTAGGACATAGGAAAGAATACAGAACAACAATTTCCAAATTACCAAAGAAGTATCAACTTGGTCATCATCAAGAAACCATTAAGAAAAAGTTATCAGTATCCAGTATTTGAGATTACTCACCACACGAAACTCGGAAGGCCCATCAACATAAGACTTTAGTCTCCTCATATCATATTCTCCAACTGACCCCAAAAATTTATCGGAAGTGGACTTTGTCTGCTCCTGCTCTGTGAACTTGATTTGTGGATCCATGATCCTAGATAAATTATCACTATAATGAGCATTTCAAAAATGGATGTGTAAACATAGATGAAGAAAGTTTTAAAAATATTCACTTTTAAGTTTTAAAATTATAATCAATAAATAAGATTATGGAACATCTTTGGAATTTCATGGAAGGATAAAAAATGAATTTAACTTCCGTTTAATTTCTCAAAAGCAACTTCCTTTCCTAAAATAAAGTAAAACAAAAAAAAAGGGCAAACACAAGGGTGGTTATGTTATGGTAACCATTTAACTTTTAGTACTAACCTCATAGCAAGCTTGTAATCCATGCCACGAAACGTGGAAGATAGAAGTCTAGTAAATCTTTGCCTAAAATCTACAAATAGTGAACATTTTAAATCAACAACAATTAACAAATGAATCGTGAATAAGCACAGAGACCATAACAGCATAGGAAGATAGACGTTCAAACCTTGGTAAAATGGTCTGAAAAAGTCCCGGTGATTTGATCCATCAACTTCAACTTCATCATTGTTAAGAGGTTTCAAGACCATACATGAATGCTCACCAGACACAGTATTCTGTCAAGTTGAGAAAAGAATATGGTAATTGATTATTAGATAACAAATCTGTATTCACGAGAATTGGTTTTGCCATCCAAAAAGGTCTAGCGGCGCAGCTTGTTGCCCGCTTGCCTTCTACTCAAGTGTAAATAATGATTTTTATATGTTAAAAAAAAAAAATCTGTATCATTGCCCACTTTTGGTTAAAAAAAAAATAAAAAAACTTAACTGGAATCTGGCCAATGTAGAAAGGAGAAAATTTAAGCTTCCTCCAAAAGGAAAATAAGTCCAATGTTAGCCCAAATGAGACACCAATGTAATGAAGCTTCTCTGGGCGTCTTTCATGCAAATTTACAAGTAGATGAGGAAGATCTGTTCTAGGTTTTACGTTTTCTTCAAGTAGTGAAGCCTGAATTCATATAGTATTATCATAAAAAGAGAGAAAATCATATATTGGAAAGATAATCATAAACTTATAAACTTCAAATTTAAAAGCACAGACAATAACAAATCAAGTATAGCTTGCCGTTTTGCATTATTCCCAGTATTTTAAAACCAATTATCAAACACTATCAAAAAGCTAAAAGAATGCAATTATTAAAAAGTGTTCACATTTGAACTAAATACATGATAGAATAGGACATTGAAACATTGTATGATCCATGTAGCCAACCACCTATACAGAAAGTGCTTGGTGGTGGTTGTTTGTTGTTGCTGCTAACTGCAACTTACATAGGCAAGGACCTACCTAAAAGCAATGTTTGTCTTTCTTGATTATAGGGATTAAACCTGTCATATATCAGTCTAATAGGGATTAAATCTGTATTTCTTTAGGGTAAATGAATTGGTGCTGAATTGCTTTAGAATTTATCTCCTGGTGTTTTGTATTTATAACGATAAATTGTACAAAGGGAATGTCTTGATTATAGGGATTAAATATGTTATATATCAATCTAAATGCATCATAGTTGTATACATGGAAATAAGGAATATTTACATAGATGAAATAAAGGAGAGAAGAATAGCAATATTGTATCAAACATCAATCAGTGACACCATATTTCAGCAAAACCTATCAAAAAATGGGATTTTAGAACTAACATACCTTCTCTGCAGCTTCTGTAACTCTTGGTGGAGTCTGTATTTCAGGTTCAATATCTGTCTCAGAGATAGGAGTAAGTTGCCCTTCATAGTAACTGTAGACAGCATGTATTAGGATCAGAGAAAATTGAGAGAATTGTGTTTCTCATGTCAATGAGAATTTGAGAAAAATGAAACTTTTGAAGACATGCAGTTACAAGAGCTCTATTGATCTTTATATAGAGCTGATAACTCAGTATACAACTGTTGGTTACAAGCAGAGAATGAAATCCTATACATCGGGGACAAGGATAATAGAGTACAACTACTTCAATAGTATGTAGATCATTAATTGATTAAGTTCTGCTTAACATTTTGACATATTTCAAAATAAAAATGAGCACCAAGTTACAGTGTGTTTTATAGCAAAGTTCATGGACAGGACAAGCTCGATCTTATGGAAGCCTCGTGAATGGGGCCCCAGCATATAGTCTAGACGCTTAGATGTGCATTTCCGCACTCCATAGATGTACTAAAAAATGGAGTATGCTGGAATCATGTGCAATAACACCACACAGGAAAAAAAATATATACTAATACAGCATTGCTTATATTAATTACAATCCTAATTACAAGATGAGTCAGCTGCTACCATATACAGAAATACAAGGTATTTTCACCGAACACACTGATAGGCAGCAACCCCGTATAAGTAGGGTGTATGTCAGGCAAGTTAAACGAAACCTATGTTAGTTAGGCGTTTGATTTTGTATTTATACTTGATGAAAATAAGGGATGGGGAATTTCTATTTGTCTGTTAGGAAGGGATTCTAGATAAGTAAAATCTTTAGGTTGATAGAGGGGATTAGGGGCCATTAAATAGGGGAAACAGGGAATAGTTTCCATATGGCTTGATCAATCTGAAAGTGAAGAGTTCAGATATCTTTCTTATGTTGTTTCAGTTCTTTCTTTTATTCAAGCAATACAAAATTCTTCTTCTCAACTATTTTGTTCTGGTATCAGACACCTTGAACCAATGCTAGCCCCGAATCATAGCAGTATCAATTTTAAAACTTTTGAAGAACACTCTATGCTCATGGAACCTCTTGTGTAAAACAGATGTGAAAATGATTATCACTCCAATCAAAGAAGAAGGAAGCAATCTACTCACCGTATTAAAAGCTCAACTGCTTGTGAGCCATAACCAAGCTGAAATCAAAGAAAGATCAGAGAGATGTTACAGCTACGGAAGAATCTGGTTAAGCAAAACCATAGAGGCAGAAAATAGAAATTACCCTCATGGCACTTGGGTGTGTAGCAAAGCATACAATGCGAGCACCTGAAAGTGAAGGAAAATTTGTGTCTTGGAATTGCTCACAGAATTTCCATGGAATTTGATCTCCAAAAGGTTGACGACCACTACTCAAACTTTGGATTGCCGATTGACAAGATATCTGCCCCTCAAGACAAACCTGTATGTAAGAGATATGGATTACGAGATATTGCCGATTGCCACAACGAAAAGCAACCATGATAAGCAGAAAATAGGACAAGCATAACTATCTTTAGTATAACCATAAATAACGTAAGGGATCAACTTAAAACTTTTTAAACATAGGGACCAACTTGAAACTTTTTAAACATAGGGACCAACTTGAAACATAAAATAAACCTCAGGCATAATTAATATATTCTAACATAACAACAATGGATGCAGAATCAATACTCTAACACGCTATTTCCTGTACAAACTTTAAAAATAGAAAATAATGTGAAAACAAGGTAGAACTTTTGGAATCATTAATGGAAACAGAAGGGTAAATAAAAACTTAAATCTTAAAACTGAATAAACCGTCGAGTTATGTCAAAATGGAGTAGTTAAGCCCTGTTGGAGTACAACTATGTTTTACTCTAATAAACCCTTTAATGGAAGCCGATAAGATGGACCATAAACAAAAATGCAGCAGAAAAAAGTATTATCAGATGCAAACCTGGATGACGCACAAAATATCAGGAAGTTGATTCTTTGATTCATCAACAGGTCCTGTCATACAAATACTGTTACGTCTCTAATTCAAATCATGTTATAATTTGAAAAGAGGAACTAAAAAATAGCTTGAAAGAAAACCAAGTATACCAAGTAGTACAAATAAGTGGTGTGCTGGAGCATCTGACATCAGTTGCAGATCATTTGGAGAATTCTTGTAATGTGATGCAACATATAAGGACATCATTTGCTGCAAGACTACCAATATTTTAGTTCCCCATTTAAAAAATTGAAAATATTGATCCAAACAACCCAATATTATCAGATAAATCTAGATTCACCTGCAAAAATAATTCACTATCTTTGTGATAAGAAAAGAGCGTATCCCGATTGACATAATATAGATCGCACTCACTACATGGAGGTAACCTGATTTCATGACAAAATATCAGTAAATAGAGATAAAGAAATAGTCTCATGTTCCAAGTAAATATGAAATAAGCTAGAAATAACCTGCTAAGATTAGGGATGGCATTTGAAACATCTAAGCAAAGTAATGTGTTAAGCCAGTTTTCAATGGGATCCCCAGAAGCATATCTGATGGATTCACTCAGTTCAATTTTCTTAAAACCTGAAAGATTATAAAAATTAGCAATAACAGACTAGGACCTTAAAAAAAATTATTGTTAAAATCATTTAATGGACTATGGATTGTTGAAAAACAAAATATCACAATTTCTTTAGTTCGTATAGAATGTATTTCCTTTTTGAACAGTACACCACATGCATGTTGTTTATTTTGAACGACTTTTAAAATACAGAAGCAAATTAGTACCAGAATCAGTTCCCTCTGTTGTCTTGGCAGAATCATTGCTTTGACCTTCCAATTGATGCAAAAGTTTTAATGATAAAGAGCATCCAGTACCTTCATAACTGTCCAGTGTAAAACAAAAAACAAAGAAAACAAAGTTCTTACCGTCAACCAGTAATGTCGAAGTTAACTCTTTTAAATGGAGAGATATATGGAATGTTTCACCAAAACAAACAATGGCCATACCCATTAACAGTAGAAGACAGGAAAACCAAATATGGGCCAAGCAAAGACTTCACCACAGGCAGTGGAATAGCGGCAGCTTCATCAACTACCAACAGTTCAACTTGCAAGAGCTTTTCATGTTCGTGTGGCAGTATATACTGAAAAAAATATTAAGATGAATAACAAGTCCAGAATTTTATTGCTTGTCAATTGTAATATCAGAGCAAAAGTAAGTTTCCTTAACATTAAGACATTTTTTATGTTGTATATATTAATGCAAAACCATAACTGATGAAGTTACCTGAACTGTCTGTCTGTGGTGCTTATAAATATTGATTCTTTCAGTAGCTTTATGGAACGCGGGATTCACACTTTTCACCACATCAAATTCCTACAAATCATAGCATTCTTATATGAACTTCATTTATTGCTCTATACACAAACATATCAAAAGACAAAGGAGGCTGGATAGAGGTGTAATTAGGAAATAAAAAAAATTAATTGAACTATCATAATATTTAGGTGAATTTCACAAGGAAATCGGTATCTTGCAGATTTCAGAGTAAATAGATATAACACTAACTATCACAAAGGATATTCTTACAATAGTATCCTAGCAATGAAAAATATTTTGAGTAAGCTAGCTGCACAGCACTTGGTATGAACTATGTTTCTTAGTTGCATACACTGTGTTAATATATTGTGCCAACAAATTTATAGTATAATGGACCTGTTTTTGAGTTTTCAAAACTTACTTAAATTGATTAACCTGCTCAGCATTGTAGTTCCCAATTTATAGTGATAGTGATATTTCACAAAGTAAAGTTGAAAATAAACAAACTCTAACTGTATCCTATTTAAACAATAATGGTTATATATGTCGATGAGGGAGAGAGCCTATACCTCGTAGCCAAGTGCAGATAAACCTTTGCATACAAATTCAAACAAGGTTTTCAAATTCTCAGGGCTTGGTGCAGTTACAAAAATATTTGAATACCTACAGAGACGATTTTTCGTTGAGATTCTAAAATGTTGTGCATCTATAAAAAAATGAACAAATTTGTATGTCTAAAAGGCATGTTACCCAACAGCAACAGCTCCAGCAATAGATAAACCAAGAGCAGCTGATTTCCCTCGGCCACGAGCAGCCAACAAGGCAACAACAGCACTTCGCAGTTTCGTGTTCAAAATTGCATCCATAAATGTGACAACAGCTTTTCCCTATTGATAAAAAACATATAAAACTCACATTCACCACACAGAAATCAATTTGGTCAACCTCAATAAAAATCAGAGAAGTAAGCAATTCTACCTGATCCAATGTGCAACATTTCCCGATCAATGGTCCAACATGTAAAGTTCCATCAAGTTGTTCTTTAAGGTTCTTCAGGTCCTGTTCTGTTTTTGACAGTCCTTCAGAGTCCTGCAGCATAAATTCAAAGACAAATAAATACATAAAACTCCCCCAGAGTTTAAGCACGCAAGCATCTTGCTAAGCTCCCAAGAAAAGAATGTAGAGGAAAATAAATTCCTAAAATATTACATAGCTATTTTTCGCAATGTAATTTGGAAGAAAAATAATTGTAAAGCCATGGGCAATGATTAATTGTAGGTTATAATAGACTAGGACTGTAAAGCAGTTATTCAAATACTAAGTAAAAGATGTTATAACTTACTAAAATAAATAAGGGAAAAACTTAGGTACAATTCCTTAGGTGCTTTTCGTATGGTTCTTAACTAAATTCACCATGATTTTCTTAAATCCATAATTCTCTCAAAGTTTGTTATCTTCAAAAAAGTTGTATTTTTAGTTAAGAACCATATGAAAAGCACCTAAGGAATTGTACCTAAGTTTTGTCCAATAAATAAATGTCATGTTATGTGCAAAAGTATAACAAAACAAAATAGAAAATACTACCTCAAAAAACATATTGATAATAATTTCGAATAAACAGAAAGGACCAGTGTACCAATGAAAGAACAAGAATGAAAATTTAATCAGTATTGTTAAGAATTATTGTATCTACAAAACATCAACCAAGGCACCCTATATATTATGAGGTTTGAAGTCAAAATTAAAAATGAATAATTCAACATACAGGCATTAAAGCCCAAAATCGTTTGCAACCTCCATCCCAAAACAAAACTGGAAAAGACAAAAGGAAAGGAAAAGATAATTAATGATGTTAAAACGGTAGGCCAGTACCTCATTGACAGAAACTGGAGTGATGGACCTTATGTGAGATGAAATTGGTAAAATATTCAGCTCGTCATCCATGAACACACATGCCTTGCAAGAAGCGAGTGATAATAAGAAGCGTTCATTAAAGCGTCCAGTGGCCTCCATCTGTGATTCAGTTCGAAATCTTTCATGGACATCCTGCAATCAATGGACAAATTGAAAATTAAACTGAACGAGACTTTTAACAAAAGAGTAGCATGGTAGACATTGGCCTTATATGCTACTTCACAACATTCATAAGATGTCTTGAAATATATGAATGTCATTGAATCTGCTTCCTTACCATCACCATTGTGTACAAACATGTAAGCGATGATAGAGTACGGATGAGCAAAACAACAAGACCTCCTCCCTCAACCGTCTCTATTGTTCGTGCTAGGAGATTAGGCGTTAACGCCTCGAAATCCTGAAAGAAAAAAAGTGACAAAATCAGTTCATCTTGGAAAAAAGGGAAAGATAAAGACAACCTAAAATAAAAATAGTGATTAAGCTAGTAAGAAGTGTAGGATACCTGGAGTATACACATTCCGAACGTACTACCCAGAATTTTTTCTGAATCCTCATACAAACGACGAGTTATTTCTTTACTTTTCATAAACGACGAAAATGGATCAGCTCTATCAGGATCCAAAAGGCCCTTCTTCCTCCATTTTTCGATCTGCTTCTCATGTTCTTTCATATGACTGCATTCAAAATCATATTAAAAAAGTTCATGTAAACCCTCGTCCCTCAAACAAACCAATACATCAGTATATCACAACACAAAACAGATTCATCAATTACATACCGCTTGTCCTTGTAACACCATAAAACAGTTGGACTGGATTTGATCTGTGCCATGCTAAGCATGTAATGAAGATTTACAATCTGCACATAGTAGAAACTTCAATTAGTACTCAAATTGTGCTATTCATTAACTAAGTTTCCAAAATGTTATACACTCAAATTGATGGAAAAATATGTAATGCAATCAAATCATAATCGATTCTATTAATCAAAGGTATGATGACAGAAAATTGAATATAATACTCTACTTTCTTTTCCCACCAAATTAGTATATAGGTTTTAATCAACTTTTTTTTTATTCAATTTTATTCCATTCTCCTTGGATATATAAAGGTTGGTTACGTCGTTAAGGAGTTAACGGATACCACACAAAGGCGTAGGTTCAACTATCTTTGAGCATTGAGGTCTGACATGACCCTGGTGAGCTTAACCCAACCCACCTATACTTTTTCGCGTAAAAAAAAAGCTCCCTACCATCTGTTTCTTTTAAAATTTGAATGCAAACATCAGTTATACCTGGTCATAGTACTTGTCACCAATGATGACAAACATGGACCTATGCTTTGTTTTAACACCATTCTCAATGAGAGTTCTGATTCGCTCATCCACCTTCTTCCTCATATCTCTCTGCTAAGAAATTGTGAAGTTAGTATCAAATTAATATAGTTTGCATAACAGTATAAAAAGATTTTAAACAATGATCAACTCGTATTTCAACTTCTTGTCACAGAATGAGAGATACCAATCGTCGAGTTCGCGGTGGTTAGTTGTTGACTAATGCAGGCGTCTTACGGTTCACGGCGGAGCAGCGTCGAGTCGAGTGAGTTTTCGCTTTCAGGGTTTGCAAAGTATTGGGAAACAAGGTATATATACGTTTGGTCAGTGTTCGTAGATTCTCTTTTTTCTATTATTTTATTTATTTTATAAATAATATTTTTTTTTTAAGGAATTAAAATTATATTTTTAAGGAAAAATAAATTTATTATTTTGTTGGTTTCCAAAAAGTTTCTTAAAAAAATCGTTAAATATATTTTTGATCCCTATAAATATATCAACTTTTCTTTTTAGTCCTCTAAGAATTTTCTTAGACTTTTAGTCCCTATAAAATTTTCAATCACCACTTTTTGTATCTATTTTTAAGTCAACTCATTTGAAACTTTTGAATTTTTTTAATGAAATTGTGCATAAATATGTATAATATTATCAAAATCCCTCTAATTTTTTTTTAACAAAACATTACTTAAATATTAATTTTTAACCATCAAACATATAACAATTCATATTTAATTCATATTTTGTTAAAAATTATAAAATAAAAAATTGAGAGACTTTTATAATATTATAAATTTTCCTGCAAAATTTTATTCAAAAACAGGATTAAATATGTTAAAGGTCCTTGTAAATATGAACTATTTGGATTATGGTTTGTGTGAACAAAAATATTTATGAAAAATTCCGATCTTTTAGAGAGGTCTCTTAGGCACATCTAAGTAGTCCTAGAATTAAAAAACAAACATTTTTAAATTTTCAAAAAATGAAAAATACAAAGAATTAAAAATTTTGAAAATTGTATAACCTGAAAATTTTTGGAAAAGAAATATGAAAATAATTTTTTGAAAACTAAAATTTTCAGAAATAATATAATCTGCAAATTTTAGGAAAAAAATTTAAAATTTTTTTGAGATTTTTTAAAGAAAAAAATATGAATATAAAATTTTCAATTTTTTGAAAAATATGAAAATAATTTTTCGAAAATTAAAATTAAAATATGAAAATAAATTTTCGAAGATTAAAATTAAAATTTCCCAAAAATCAGTTTAATTTTTTTAATATTTTAATTCACAGAAATGTCATGTCTATGCCACGAAATAAAAGTTGCACAATCAACACCTATCACGTTAGCGTCAAATCACCCATTTAATGGGTCCACGGACTTTTTTAAAACACTTTTTTTTTTGCAAGGTATATTTATAGAAAAAAAATCAAGGGATTAAAATTAAATAGAAAATCATGGTTAGTTTGATTTGTTGTAATTTAAAAGCAAAAAACATTTATTTTATATATTTACTTTTAATCAAAATTTCATAATAAAACATCATTCATAACTTTTAAACTTTAGCAAAACGTCTTTTCACTAGGACATATAAAGAGAATAGGGGATCCTGGGGAGATTTTTAACTTACTTTTTTGTTATTTCAGTTATACCTTTAAACGAATTTTCTTATAATAATATTATATTGTTGGTGTTGCTAAAAAATATAAGAACTTTTGTTATATTGTTGTTGTTATCGAAAAAGATCAATATGATTTGTTGAGTTTCTTACATTTTTAAGTCACAAATATCTATACTTATAATTTTAATATATATAAAAAAAATTATATAAAAATCGTTGATAATCTACACGTATTGGCGCATTAAAAAGAGCAGAAGGATGGACACGTGAGTGTCCATCTTTCCGCTAGTTATATATAAAGAGATTACTTGAATTTGAGCTGATTTTTTCACTTTCAATTATACCCTTAAACAGACTATAAAATTTTTATTTGGTTGATATCATTCAAAAAGATAAGATTGTATATTATATTTGTTATATTGTTGGTATCATTGAAAAAGATAAGTATGGTTTGTTACAATATGAAGATGTAAAATATCTATTACACATACCTGTATTTTTAATCAAAATAAATTTAACCAAACTTTCATGAAAAGCTAATGTTCGTAATTTATAAGAATTAACACGATAAAAAAGCGAACAGACATATACTACTTTAAAGAAACCTATAGTTGTAATTTTCTCCTTTTACGCAAATCATGTATGTGCAATTGTAAAAATCGACTCCTTAAACCAATTATTGCATTTCACCTGTCTCTCAAGTCTTCCTAAGATTAAGCATTATTCTTTAACCAAAGGTCATGAGTTCAAATCTAGTTTTGAAAATGCAACAACTAAAGTTAAATTTGATTAGTGTTTGTAACGTGTCGTTTAAATCGAACTAATCACATGTAATTTTATCTTTATATCTATCTAATGGTTTGTTTGCCATCAAAAATTGTTTTTTGAACAAGGCAAAATGAAATATGATAAATCTTAATCTTAATCTATACTATATATAAAGAAAATTACCCTCTTCAGCACACTTTTGGGTTGAACTTTTCTTTCCAAAAACACCCTTAATTTTTAAATACAAATAGTCAATCATAAAATAACACGTGGATTAGCACACATCGTCCCCGTTAACCCTCTTTTACCTCCGTTAACCAAAGATCAAACTCACAAAAAATTAGAACAAAACAAAAACTCATGTTATTTTTTTATCAACAGTTTTTATGTTGTACATCTGTGTTGTTCCCTTCAATACAACCTTGAACTTTAAATCCTCTTAAAAAGGATGGATTAGTAACAAACGTGAGGAAAAATAATGTTAAATATTGGACTTTAAATCCTCTAGAAAAAAGATTAGTAACAAACATGAGCAAAAAATATTGTTAAAGATTGGACTTTAAATCCTCTAAAAAAAATATTAGTAAAAAACGTGAGCTAAAAATATTGTTGAAGATTGGACTATAAATCCTCTAAAAAAAGAGATTAGTAAAAAACGTAAGCAAAAAATATTGTTAAAGATTGGACTATAAATCCTCTAAAAAAAGATTAGTAACAAACGTGAGCAAAAAATAATGTTAAAGATTGGACTTTAAATCCTCTAAAAAAAGATTAGTAATAAACGTGAGCAAAAAATAATGTTAAAGATTGGACTTTAAATCTTATGGAATAAACAATAAAATATCATTATTTTATCTTTATTTTATATGCAGACAAACTAAAATATGTTGAGTTTATAAATACTCCAATTGTTATATGTCTTAACAATATTTTGTTTATAAATCAATATATCAATAATTTTCATTATATTTAAAAAATTTAATCAAAACTATACAAACAAACATAATAAAACAATCACATGTGTTAGTATATATGAATGTTAGACAGTCTCCAATCAACCCTAATCCCGCCTTTTTGGCGGGTCTAAATAATTATTTTGAAAAAAAAGTTTTCCAAGGAATCGAACTGGGTACCCATGATAACACCTAACAGCTTTTAACACTAACCACTAACATTTTTATTGAAATATTGTTGTTTCTAAAATAGATATATTATCCTAAAGGCTTTTTTAAGCCACCAACACTCATTTTTATTGTGTTTATTTTCACGTTTGATTACTTTCAAATAATTTAGTTTATGAGTTTGATTCCATATTATTTTTGTTGATGCAAACAGAATGCTTATCATTTTCTTTTTTGAGATTTTGTATGTTGACACTCTCAATCATACTTAGTTTGATTGTTTCTCTAACTTTGAATGTAACTCTAAAATTAATAATACAATCAGTTTGATACTCATATATGAAAGTCTACAAAACCCGTACATCGTACGAGTTAGAGTCTAGTCAAAGTAAGTGGTTCATCTCGCACAAGGTGTGCAAAAGAGAACCACTCAAAAGTAATACAAAGTTAGGTTACTGGTACCTCAACACAAAAAACAACACGAAAAAAGAAGGAACAAAACAAGTTACAATAAAACACCCACACAAGATAAAGGGTGCCGCTTGTCACCAAAAACTTATATCTAAACTACATCGAAAATACCTTTACTTTTAATTATGTTTAATCAAGACAAAGAGAATTACTAGCAACACTCTCTTATTTGATAAAATTCGTGTTAGATTATCTATTTTAAAAATGGATGATACATAAAATATTAAAATCTGATATGAATTTCATTTATTAAAAGAGTGAGTGTTCGTAGAGAGAATGTTAGAAAGATGGTCAATAAATAATCATCATTCTTTGCATAATATCTCAAATTTATAGAGTTAACCGGTTTAGCTTCAAACCGGTCCGGTTTAAAAGACTGTTAGCTAAGATAGCGCAAGATTAAAAGCACCGTAAAATTTCCAAATCTGCTTCATCGCAATTCGCAGATTTATATTAGATTCGCGTCCTTATCCCTGAGATCCAGAACAAACCCTAACCTCAAGGCGCTGCACCTTCACCAATCCCCAACACATAATTAGGTCCCCTTTTTCTCAACTCATCAATCGCTTTTTCATCATTCCTTCAATCAATTTCAATTTCTTCGATTCCTCTTAATTTCCTTAATTCAATTCAATTCAATTATTTCTCCCAAATTAGCTTAATGATTATGATTATTATTGCTATTATATATTTTACGGAAATTTTGTTCGGATTTAGGTTTTTAGTTTTCTCAGGAGGTGGAAATTCTCCTTCGTGTTAAACTAATTTTAAGCGGTTTACGATTTAAATATGTGAAATTGTTGTTTTTAGCTCATAGAATTTTTTGTTTTTTTTTTTATTTTGTAATATTAGTTTTGTTAGTATTATGCTGAGAGTGGCGATTGAATCTTATGATAGTATTTTATTTACTGAATTTTATAAACTAATTTGGTTATTCCATTTATGAAATTGATAGATATCAAGTGTTGTACGTTGTCGCGGAACATGGCTCAATACCATGGGGATGAAATGGAGTATGTTCAAGATGATAATGAGATGGCTGAGGTAGATGATGATATGTATTTTCGTGGTGGGAGAGCACTTGGCGAATCTGATACTGATGAGGATGATGACGATGAATACGATCCTTTGGTTCGTTTTCAGTCTCTTTTAGCTTGCTAAGCCTTTGTTAACATTTGAATTTGAGAATTTATTTTTTGTTGGATGCCGGTAGAATTTGAGAATTTCTTTTTTGTGGGATGCTTGTTCTTTTCCGCAACGAAAGCCTTTTTAGGATGTTATGTATTTTGCTATTTTTGAATGACATTTGTATTATTGGTACTAGTGTTAAACGCGTGCATCACATGGGTTGACAACTTGACATTTGTATTATACAAATTTTATTTGCAAGTCATTTACATGATTAACATTTACTACCATGTGGCCATTGACATGATTTTTCCTTCTGCTTGCACTTTTTTCGGGTGGGGGCTTTGGGTTCCTTATTACAGGAAAACCGAATAACTGATACCACTGCAGCTGAAGCTAGGAGGGGAAAAGATATCCAGGGTATACCTTGGGATAGGCTGAGCATTACTCGTGAGAAATATCGAGAAACAAGACTCGAGCAGTACAAAAATTATGAAAATATAGCACAATCTGGGGAACTGTCAGAGAAGGTAAGATCATCTCGTCTTGTTTAGAGCTTGGAGGCATATGAGTAATGGTTTTGAGAGTATATTTTGACTCTACTTTATTTTTCCTCTCTGATCTACAGGAATGCAAAGCAACACAAAAAGGGGGATTGTACTACGATTTCTGGCAAAATACAAGATCTGTGAAGTCAACAATACTTCATTTCCAAGTACGTTAATTCTTAATTATTTGCCTTTTAGTTTAATCATTTGAAGATGCGACTAGAGTTGTTTGGTCTAAATTCTATGTTATATTGTCTGAAGATGCGGCAAGAGTTGTTTGGTCTAAATTCCATGTTATATTGCCTCTTGTGATAGATATGTGGCTGCATGTACACGTGTGTGTTGACTGTTAAGTTGTTTGTTATGTGGGAAAATAAGCTAATGTTTCTCAACTTCCATCTGAATCCAGTTAATACATTTTTGCCTATAATTTAATTAATATAAATTTGTAACTTTTAATTTTTCACTTGCAGCTGAGAAACTTAGTTTGGTCAACATCAAAACATGATGTATATCTTGTTGCACATTACTCAATTGTTCACTGGTCTTCATTAAGTTCTAAGAGATCTGAAGTTCTCAATGTATCAGGGCATGTTGCTCCATGTGAGGTAATACTTTTTGCACTGTTTTGTTGTTTGAGAATCACTTAGGAAAAAATATGAAATTTGAAAGTGTGTTGCTAACAGAAACATCCTGGAAGCCTCTTGGAGGGTTTTACTCAGACACAAATTAGTACACTGGCTGTACGTGATAACTTGTTGATTGCTGGAGGTTTTCAAGGAGAGCTTATTTGCAAGGTACTTCTATCTACTTACTTATAATTTTCTTCTCTGGAAGTACTGTTACGTTTTGGTTATTATTTAATAGATGTACTTATAATTTTCAGACAAGATCATCATAAATAAATACAACACATTCATTATAAATCTTAAAATTAAACATACAAACTATTTTTTTTACAGGATATAAACTCTTACAATATGATAATAACATAGAAAATATGACAATAACACATTTCCTTTTTGATATTATTTTTTTACCAAACCGTAAGTCTTCAATAGCTTCTCGAATTCATTCCCATATGTATAATTGTATATGTATTTTCCTTTTATAACTTTCTGATTTTATTCCCATATTATTATAGTTATAATAAATCAACTTCTTCTCCCTCTATCACATGAACTTTTTGTGGGCCGGACCCACCAACAACAAACCCTAATACTTTACTGTTTAGAAATCAATTCTACAAGCCAAGTCTTGCCGCTGTCAGTGAGCAAATGTTCCTCATTGCATCTTTCATTTTGCCGCTTCTTCATCCAACACAAACAGCAAAGTGAAGATCCTTGGCGAGGCTATCTACGGTGTAGCGAAGATTGACTGATACAACTTGAGTAGAGTAGAATTTCTAAGCTTTTTGACATTGATAGTGGGAATACCAACGAGATAAGTAGGTGGAAAAGAGTTGTTTTTAAATGATTTATTGGACTTGACTGTTGTGCTAAACCGGCTCAGGTTCCCTGTTTATGCTTATGCTGGTTTTTGCTACAACTCTACCATTTTTCTTTTGGATATGGTTACTGAGATATATGATGCATAAAATTACAATTTACCCCTACTTTTGTTGCACAAATTGGTGTATTGATATTATTCTTACATATTATATTGTTCTTACATATTAGATTGTAACAAAAAAAAAATTTGTATAGTACAGATGTCCACCTTTGTTTTTGAGATAGGGTTGAGCTAAATTCTCAATATGATTAAGTAATTCTAGTACTGATTAAAAGTGACAGTTTGTTTTTGAGATAGGGTTGAGCTAAATTCTTAATATGATTAGTTAAAATTATACTGATTGAAAGTGAATAATTTGAGGTTATATTTTTATTGTTTATTTATCTTTGATCTTCCAAATTGATGTATTTGTCTATATTTTCTTATTATTTGATGACACATGATGACTTGCAGTACTTAGACCGACCCGGGGTTAGCTTTTGTTCTCGAACTACGTATGAGGACAATGCGATCACAAATGCTGTTGAGATTTATGAGCACCCCAGGTCTTTTCTTTTCTTTCCTTTCTTCTCCTTCCTTTTTTCTTATATTTTGGGGTCTTAAATTGCTGACATGGTGATAGTAATCACTAGTCACACCCCTCAAGGATGACTGCATATTAACAATCAATTCATCTGTCAGTGGAGCTGTTCATTTCATGGCTTCAAACAATGATGGTGGAATCAGGGACTTTGATATGGAGACATTTCAGCTTACAAAGCATTCATGCTTTCCTTGGCCAGTAAATGTAAGCCATTCTACTTGACTTTCTGTGGTTGAAATGATAGATAGTACATTATTACTAGAGATAATCCAGGATTTTTGGCGAATTCAGAATTATCATGATTTGGCTAGTTCACAGTGCTTTAGGATTACAGCTACAATGGATTGAGAATAGGGAAAGTAAATGGATTTGGCTAGTTCACAATGCTTTAGGATCAAGGTAGACAGAATCGCGATTCAACTCGTAGGATCGTACGAGTTTGCGATCTCACAACCCCCCACCGTGCCGGAACGTTGCCGGAATCGTAATCTGTTGGGAGCAGCCGGAATCGCCGCGAAAACGCGTGGAAGCGGTGGAATCGAGTGTCTCGGCCGATTCTGTGCGCCTTCCTCACAAGTCCGGGTTCGTGGGTCGAGTTCGCAACCCAGTAACTTAAAAAACAAAAACAAAAAAACGTTTTCTTTAATATTCTGTATTTCTGACTTTTTGTAACGTTTTTGCTCAATAATTTTTCCAATTAATTGCCAAAAACTTTCCCAATACACCCACCAATCCCATTAATAGTCAAGTTTTTTTTTTTACTAAATTAATTGCCAGTTTATTAATATGTCGTTTTGCTTCTTTTTTCCTTGGTTGTTTTGGGTTTTCTTTTTCTATACTTCAAAGTTCTATGTTGTTTTGGTTTCTACTCTTTTACAAGTTATTTTTTTCAATAATTAATAATTGTTCATATGATTTAAAAAATTAATAATAATACTAATAATAAAAGAAAATATATTATGTTTTAATACTTTTTATTAATAAGTATATAATAATAATTTTTTGACAATACAATTTATTTGTTTATTGATTAAGTAATTGTGCTATTGTTAAAAAAAAAAGTAATTGTGGTATTTTGAAGTGTTTTTCCACTTATATAATTTATTTTTAATTTTTATGTGTTATGAATTTGTGAATCTCTATTATTTTGATTGTGATTTGAGTTTTTACACTTAATTATGTTGTTTTATATGTATATATATATATACACACACACACAAATATACATGAATTTGTAAGATTGGTAGGATCTTACGATCCGTGTTACGATCCTCCGATTCACGATCTTGTAACCCTTCCCCGGTCCTGCATAGGATCTCGATTTTGTCTACCTTGTTTAGGATTACAGATACAATGGATTGTGAAGAGGGAAAGAACAACTTAATTATGTTTTGAAAAAGTGAATTCTTGATTACAATGTGATTTGAATTATGTTTTAGTTGCTATTTGATACATTTCCCCTTCTTTTATTTTATTTTTTATTATTTGACAATATTCTTGTCTAGCGTTTTGACTGTTGCATTATGATTGTTAAGCTTTCTTAAGTTGTTTGCAAATTGAAATATTTGAAATTAACTTCAAATAGTTAAACAACGTTAGAATTCTATTAGAAAAGAAACCGAAGAGAAAGGCTCTAGAATATATGACAGTACACTAGTAGAAGACAAGTCTAGAATTAAGCTAATGCCAGCTAAAACATGATTTAAATAGAACTATACTCTAATAAAACAAAAGCCAATATTGATAATTTTGCATGCAAAACAGAAATATCATCTTGCTCCTCATTGAATTGTTTAGTGTTCTATTTTTACAATTTTTTTTTATTTTTTATAATTTTGATAATATACTCCTTTAAGGCACTAACTGGCTACTCAGGGGATAACTTTTTGTGTATTTCACCATTTTGTTGCTAGAATCTGTTGACGTAAATATATTTATACTCTTCATACCTAAATGTTGACTATCATTTCAATTAATTGGAGAGGAGGGGAAAGTGAGTGTATTCATATATTTATGTCTCTTGAAACTTAGAAGTACAGAATTATGGATTAGATAACCATGTTAAAATTCACGTACTGACTAAGAAATTGAGAATCCCTCAGCTGGTGTCATTTTTCATCTTTCTTGAAACCTTAGATCCATTTATTTTTAGCCATAGTTTTAAAAACTGGCTAGGACCGGTCGCCGGTCGGACCGATCCAGCCGGGAAGTGGTGGGGTGTCTGGTTTGGTCTGCATATTGGATCGGCTATGCAGTTAAACCGGTGAAAACCGGTGACCCAGCGGTTTTGTGCAAACCGGACGAGTCAACGCCCTGCCTTTGACCGCGCTTCCATTTATTTTTTAAAAAATTTCAAAAATTGGCATGAGTGAGACTTGAACCCATGACCAACAACTAGGCAAAGGAATCTAACCAATGCACCACTTGTATTTTTGTTTTAAATTCTACTTATTATTGTTTATATTAAATCTAGGCCTTTTTTTTACTCTGTATTTTTTTAACGCTAGGCCAACAATTAAGTCACTTTGTATTCCTTTAGGCCTTTGTTTACACTCTTCAAGTCTTCATGTATGTTTCAATTCTTTTTTTACTATTTATTTTGAATAAAAAAAAATTACTGTTATTCTATTTTATTTTTTGATATAAGAAAAACATTCCACTATGACAACAAAAACCACTAGGTCATTGCTCAAAACCACTAGGTCATAACTTAAAATTGTGAGTTAAGACTATGTTTTGAATTTGAGCAATTAGCCTATAAAACTATTATTGTTGGATATTTATTTTTATTTTACATGTGTCATTATTTTCGTTTTTAAAGTGACCGAGTCACCGATTCAATCCGATTTAATCCGGTTAAATAGTTATATAAATTTAATCTCAAGACCGAGTTATCTAATCGAGTCATCTGAGTTGATCTGGTTTAGTCATGCGGTTCGACCAATGACCCAATGGTTCAACCATTGACCCAGTGACTCAGTACCCCTGCCGAGTCAATGTCCGAGCCGAGTTTTAAAACTATATTTTTAGCTAATTGATTGTTGAAAATATCCCTTATTTCTACTTGATTTCCAATTTTGGTTTGAGGTTTTCATTTTCTTTTTTTGTTTTCTATTGATTATTGAAAATATCTCTTTTTTTTGGTTTGAGGTTTTCAATTTCTACTTAGATCCATTTATTTTTGGCTATTGATTATTGAAAATATCCCTTATTTCTACCTGATGAAATTCTTGGGCATGTTTGGTTTTAGGTTTTCATTTTCTGTTTTTGTTATGAAAATATCTCTTATTTCTACTTGATTTCCAATTTTGAATATTACTACTTTATTCATATTTTTAAATGTTTATATTAATAGAGAAAACAATTGCTTGCTATACAAATATTTAAAAATAGGAAGTAAGTAAAAATAAGAGGTGGTATTTTTGTGATTAAATAGGCCCTTGATTTATAACCTTCATTTTTCACGTTTGCATCTATATTTTTTATTTTATTTTTTCAAATGCCAACAGTAGCATAGTGGCATCATGGGTAGGTTACAGCTTATGATTTAAGTTTAACGAGAGAAAATTGTGTTTGTGTCTAACGGGCCTTTAAACATTTCTACAAAACAAGAGTATAAAAAAGGAACAGACTGAAAAGGAACAAACCAAACCATTCATGTGTATGACCGGAGAGCTTTCGAGTAATGTTATGATGAGTAAGGAAGAAATGATGGGAGAGTGCAGTAGAATGTACAGGTGGGATATAAAAGATTTGAGATGGACATTATTCATTGATGAATGTAAAAGAAAACATTAATTGGAGGCACAGATTTAGGAGTATGTTACGGTGGCTTAGACCAGAGAGGCTTGTGTATGCAAATTAAACTCTTCCCCTACAACTATCTCATAACTATCTGTCCATTTTATGTATTAGTGTAGATAAATTTGACCTTTGTACAGGAGAGCTTCTTATTCAACTCTGTCTTGTCTTAGTTTTAGTATAGTTTCAATCTTTATTAGAGTTTAAATATGTATATCTTAATTTTTCTCTTTGGTCGTGTATTGTGATTGCCCAATTCTTGTATATGAAGATTTGATGTTAATATGTGCTCATTGTGTCTGCAGCATACTTCATTGAGCCCTAATGGGAAACAACTTGTAATTGTTGGAGACAACCCAGATGGGTTACTGGTGGATGCTCAAACAGGAAAGGTATACATATTTAATTTGTATACTTATCAAGAACTTTATTTAGAATGAGTCAAGTGTGCGGGTGTGTGTCAATTGTTGACGAGCTATCGATATATAATTTTAACTTTGTGTATGTAGACTATTGCCCCTCTATGTGGACACTTGGATTATTCATTTGCATCAGCATGGCATCCTGATGGTTTCATTTTTGCCACTGGGAACCAAGATAAAACATGCCGCATTTGGGATGTTCGGAATCTATCAAAGTCTGTTGCTGTTCTTAAGGGGAACCTTGGAGCTATACGCTCAATACGCTTCACAACTGATGGACGGTATATGGCAATGGCTGAGCCAGCTGACTTTGTGCATGTCTATGATGCAAAGCAAGGATTTGAAAAGGAGCAAGAGATCGATTTTTTTGGAGAGGTCTCAGGCGTATCTTTTAGCCCCGACACAGAGTCGCTTTTTATTGGTGTATGGGATCGTACTTATGGAAGTCTTCTTCAGTTCAATCGACACCGAAACTATACGTATCTTGATTACTTGTAAATTTGTAACTTTGTGAATACATTCAACTCATGTACTTTTGTCTAGTATTTAGGAGTTTGAGTGTTTTGACAGTATTTATATTACCAAGGGACGTAGAAAGAAGAAAGGTGAACTGACATGGCTCATCATATAGTGTAAAACATGGTTTGAGGATGTTAGGGTGTTTGTTGTACACCATGTTAAATAATAATTAAAGAAAGGGAGAGAGGGAAATATGAACATCTTGCTTATACATGTTTTTGGTTGGTTACATCTTATACTATTTGTGCTCTGTTCTTATTTTATTCTATTTCTAGAATGAGACCTGTTGCATTTGTCGAATTTTTTAGTTAAATATGTTTAGTCTCTACTAAATCAGGTTTTCAAGTTTAGTTCCTATAAAAAATTTAATGGTAATTTTAGTCCTTTGTTGTCCCCTCGAAAAAATATTTCAGTTTGTAAAATAGTCTTTATTTTGAATTTTTTTACAAAAAGTAGATACTTTTGGTCTTTTAAATAGTCTTTATAAAATGTAATTAGGGATAATCACTGCATTAGTTTGTAATACTTTTTTTTTAAAAAAAATATAAAATATTTGTAATAGGTTTTAAAAAAACAATTGAAAATAACATCAAATGAGACGCTAAGTAATTTTCAAAAAATAGGTTTTTTTAAGAGAGAAAATATGTTATGTTAGGATTTTCAAACGAATATCCCTAAAATTATATATTTTAAGATTTCAATTCTATCCTTGAGTTGCCCGACCTCTATATAAAATTAGCTGCTCATGATTTACTAATACGATTCCTAAACCTCAACAAATGTTTGTGGAGGTCATATTCTCGTCCTTACCTGTTATTTTTATGGGTGGAAGTTAGAGTTTTTACTCATTTGTCTGGAGAAGAGAAGCTCGAAGAATCATACGCTTGGTGCCCAAATATTTATGTTTCATGAGAGGAAAATTGCTCTTCTTCTAAGCGTTTTTGCTCGTTTCCACTTCAAACTTTATGAATTAACCCTAACGTGAGTTAAGTAACGTTGGCTTTTGGTATAGCAGCAGAGCATCATTCAATGCAAGTAACCAAACCATTAATGACGTGTAATTAATACACTCTCATAATTGATCCAAATTACATCACTTCAACAACATAATTCACTCATAATATTCATCATAACATAATCATACATAATAGATTCAAATTACACAAATTCGTCGTTAAATACACAATCCACAAAAGTTTGAATTTCATTAAAATGCAACATTGCAGACACAAATTCAAACATATTACACTTCAATGGAGCAGACACACCGTTGTAAAATGTTATTTTCAATCATTAACCTAAACATGTAATCTACATCGCCATCATCATATGGTTAACTTGTGGAAAATAAACGGTCTTCCAACTGTCTTCATCTTTATCCGCCCCCAGATTGACACATGACACCTGTACAAATACATGAGATGTTCTTTGATTTTCACCAAGATTGACAAAGTATCTGTTAAGATGTGCCTTCAACTCATCCAAATTGCCGGTGGGGGTTAAAAAAACTTAATCGTTCTCTTGTAGAAGTAGTGTCGGACTTGAGCTTCAACTTGTGATTCAAACATGTTTCACTTCAAAAAAAATTATGAAATAACAAGTATACGAATAAAACAAAATGAAAGATAAAATAAACAGTTTAATAATTACAGACATATTTTTATAAAATGCAAGCAATAATTGACGTTACATAACCGGGCGTCAAAAAATATTTTACTTCATAGATTTATATAATCTATATAATGTTAGTTACAATTTTTTTTTTAGGGATAATGTTAGTTACACATTGACCACAAAAATCGACGTTACATAATCGGCCACCAAAAAATATATTGGTGTAATATCGACTAAAAAAAGGGGCAAATACCGACAAATTGGTGTCATAGTCTATCTAACTAGTTACTGTTAGGGCATCATCTTCATCTTTTTCAATTACTTCAAATTCTCCTTTTGGTTTTTGGGGGTGGGAGTTTCGCAACAAATTGGATTGAGATGATTTGTTGGATTTTTGGTGGTTTTTACACCTTAGACATGAGGTCTATGAACAAGGCTTGTATATCAAAAAATGCAAACTGTCATTACTCTGCCTCATTAATCTTATGATTCTTCCATTATGTACAAGATGGTGGTAGTGGACAGCCGTCTTTAAAATAAACATGAAGAAAGTGGATGAGAATCAAGCCAAGACACATGATGTGGGCATGTAGGTTAAGTGGTGGAGCACCTCGGATTGGGAAAAAACTCTCACATAGACCTCTTTTGGGACTTATCAATTGAACAACAACTCTATTGTAACAAGTCGCAACAATGCGATTCATATCCGGTAATGTCAACCACTTATCTATGTATGCAATTCCACCACTATTTGTTGGAGGGTGTAAACCATTCATGATATATTCAAAACGCTCCTCCGAAACAAATACCCAAAATAGTCACGCTTATTAGTTTTCAACTCATTAATAAGTACACTACGAACCAACATGTGATTTTCCTAATCCATACTCATGTGTGTAGGTATGACCCGGGATCCACAATTACCATCTCCTTTAACATTCACAATATTTTCAATGGAAGGTCTAATGATCTTTGTCATTTGTGAAATGTATGGTAAATCCAGATCCGTGTGTATCGTAGGCGTTGAAGCCGATGAGCATGATGAATTGCCAATACGTGAATTTTTCCTCTTTGGAAGTGATGACTTAGTTTGCGACGAAAGGCTATCGAGAAATTGGGAATCAACACACTTACACATAGATGAGATTAAACCCGTATATGACTCTTTTGGTGTAGACCTCACCTGTTTCTTTGCTCTCTTAGTTACCACCTTATCTTTGGAGGTGGAGACAACATCGTGTCTTCAAGAAATGCTAGTTTACACGTCACTTCTTTGATGTGGAGTTTCATTTTGTAAGGGAATTATTTGAAACGTTGTTGAATGTCACCACTCCTCCATCACAGAAAAATTATCATCAATTTCCTCTTCACATACATGCATCCTTTGCCAATGAGGGTCTATGTCATCCAGTTGAATAACCAATATTTATTTTATCTTCATGGAAAAAATACATGCACAATGAAACCCATACGATGTCTTAACCACACAACCGCAATCCTTCTTAGCAAAGCCGAATGTCTTGTAGCGTTTTGCTTCCTCAAAGATAAAAAATCAATGCGGCTCTAGAAACACAACCTTCCAAATCATAGTACAAAAAGTTGGCTTTGTATCTGTGTTCTAAGACAGTACGACTCCTCCCAAAACTTGCTTGTATCTTATACAGCTGGATAGCCAACATTTTGTCTCTTTCATCCCAAAATGATGTCAAATCTTCCACACTACTCCTCAAATATTTTTTCAACTTTCCATCAGTCGATTCAACAACGTTGGTGGTTCTGCAGCTTAGATGCAAGACACCGTTTGTCCATGCCCTCACAAATTTTCCCTTAACGGTGTTCAATATTGTGGTTTTAACATATTCAAGGAACTTTGAGAATTTTTTTCATACATCTTGAAATCGCGTTACCGTACTTGTATATGAATCCTTTGTAGGAGATTCAACCACATCATCCCAAGCTCTCATGATGTTTTTCACTACGTTACTTGTCTTCGCCTCCTTCACTTCTTTCCCATTAACTTTTAAATCCTTCGGCTTCTCTTTAACTCTGCAATCCATGATGAACTTCACTCTTACATTCTTTCCAATATGAAAATAACAAAGTAAAACAGCAATTTTAGGGAGAACTTTGGCAACATCATTCATCAGAGCATTGTCTCTGTTAGTGACAACCACCTTAGGCATGTTGAGTTCTAAGAAAAAAAGAACAACCAACATCTCAAGAACCCAAGTAAAGTTACCCTCTTTTTCAGAGGCAAGAAAGGAAAAGGCAACAAAACATGTCATGTTGATAAAGGTAACGCCAACAATCTCAAATAATGGTATTTTATACATATTGGTTTTCTAAGTGGAATCCAAGACCAAAACAGTCGGAAAAGTGTTAAGTATATTAATAGACTCCGGATGAGCAAAAAATATGTCTTCAAGCGTGGTTTCGTCAAAATTTGTTCTTGTGAAATAGACATATTTTTGCTCTTCCAACTTCTCAATCAAGCAATGCATCTTCATCTTGTCACCTCTTATAGACTTTCACCATCTATCCCGTGCATTGTACATTTTTTTTTATAATCGTCACACTTTCTTTATTCCTAGGCAACCCAGCACTTTGTCACATTAACTACTTTTTTCTTCTCCTCCTCTCTTAGTCTACTCGTAAGAAGGTGACCGCCTAACTTTGACTCCAACTCATGGTTGTGAGCTCCATTATGCATGGTCAACTACCAATCATTTGTCTTCTTGTGAAAGTAACTACATATCCTAAACAGACAATCACATTTCCTTGAGCCTGTGCCTTCAAGCTTCAATGTCTTCCTCGTCTTTGGTGGTTTGTAATTGTATACACCACTCCTTTCACATTGCAACGTCAATATTGGATTTTTTTTTAATTCTAGATTTATCTTTAGATATAGTAAATCTCGCCCTTGCTGTTTGTCCACGAAATCAACCAAGCAAAACATCTCGCTCTCGCGTCTATCATTTGTGAAAAATAAGGCAGTGTTTACTTCTTTATCATGAAGCTTGAAAACACCGGTAGCTTTTGCCTCAACGGTAGTTTGAGTGGAATTTTTGACATAAACCGAAGCTTCAATGATGGCCGGTTTTGGCTCAACACCATCGTCCACCACATTTTCAACCATCTCTATATCTATTAATAAAAAAATAACAAGGAAAAAAATTATAAATAACTTGTGTAACAAGCCTAAGGGAAAAAAAACAAAATTGGTACCAAAATTCAAATTTTGACCCCCAACGCAAATTAAGTCACATTGGCCTTCAGCGTGAGTTAACTCACTCTGGGCACTCAACGTGACCTAACTCACACCACGTTTAGGGCTCCATAAATGACAAACATAGCTCAAAAACTAGTAATATGTAAAGGTATTAGATGATACATTACCTGATTTTTGACGTTTGATGAGCCTATAAGCTTCCTTTCTGACGTTTTGCAATGATTTGAGTTCAAGATTTTGCACCAAATTTTTGCGCTTTATGAGTTTTTAGAAGTGAAGAGGGAAAGAAGTGTTTGTTTGAAGTGTGGAGGTGCAGGTGATGGCCTAAAATAGAAATGGATCGCAACATGAGTTAACTCACGCTAACTTTTGACGTGAGTTAACTCACGCTGGTTCTACCGAGTATGAGGTAACTCACATTGGATATATTTTTGGTAGTTTGGGGGGTGGAAATGAGCATAAACAAGTGGGAAAAAAAAAGCAATTTTCATCAATTAAAACATTCTAAATTGTCACATAAATTAAAAACATGCACCGATGTGGAGATTCTAAATATTTTGATTGATTGTCTGTCCAAAGTTGTTTTGGACTGCTTCTCTCCTTTTCAAACCCTTGTCGTCACCCCTTTCTTTTTCTTCTTGTCAGAGGGGTGATTTAGGGTCATTTCACCCAGAAATCACCCCTCCGAGATTTTTTTTCCTTCTATCCTAATTGAATAAGTGATTTCACATATTTTATGTTTTCTTTCGTTTGTTTTGTGATTTCGTCGTTACTCTGTTTGTTTTAATTTCCCGTCTTTGTGCGGTGTGTTTTTTATTTCCCGTCTTAGTGTGGTGCTTATTTGATTCAGGTTGAAAGATTAGCTTTGAGCAAGTGCAGATCCGATCAATGACAATGACTTTGGGGTCGTCAACGTTGCAGATCCGGAAACATTAGTATTTCGGAGACTTGAATATAGTCATATTTGTAGGCATAGGTACTCTGCCGTTTTATGCTATTAACATGGATGTTGTGATTTTGTTCACACATTCATCCTTTTTGTTTTTAGCAAATTGGATTTGTATTGTATCGATGTACTCTACCAATTTGAATGAATGAATATCGTTTATTTTTGTCAAAAAAAAAGTTGTTTTGGACTGTCAACCCATCAACATTAAATTCTAGTTATATAGATAAATAAGAATAAATAATATATATTTTTATAATTCTAATTAATTGAATAAATATTCAATTTATATGTAATATTATTTTACATAATATAATAGGTTTGACTTCTTTGTCAATAAAAAAAATAGGTTTGACTTAGGTGAGAAAAAATTATTTGACTTAATCATATTTATTTTCACTAGTAAAAGAATATTACCAACTTATACATATAGATAAAAAAAATGAAGGATAGAAACTATTTTTAAAATATAATTAGTTGAATAAATATTCAACTTATATGTAATCTTTTTTTTATAATTTAATAGATTTGACTGAATTGAGTAAAAAAATATATATTTGACTTGATTATATTTATTTCAACCAGTAAAAAATAATATCAGCATGATATAATTTGTGTGCTATATATAACAACCAATTTGACTAAGGCATACTCAAACAAATAAGATTTGTGAATCTTGAAAAGATAACAATTACAATAAAAGCATCATGAGATTTCAATCCCTTGTTCTTATCCTTGTTGTTCTATTTGCCTCAGCAGCAACCAATCAAGCTGACTTTGTAGATGTCAATGATCCACATGTGATTGAAGTCGCCACTTTTGCTGTTACTGAGTACAGCAATCAACATACTGAGGCAAAACTGGTATTCGAGAAAGTCACCAGTGGTGTATCCAATGTTGTCGACAATGGGACTAGATATAGCCTCACACTTTCAGCTAATAATGGTTCAGCTTCTAACAATTATGACACAATTGTTTTGGAGAAGTCATCAGAGAACTTTAGCCTTATTGCCTTTGCACTTATTCCTCATGCTTAAATTATTAAATATTGCTTTTATATGATCATATAAAAATAAAAGTTTATGTTTTGTATCAAAGTGGATTGTCAATCTAAATATATTATATGATCGCAGAAGTGTAGTTCCATTCATACTTTTTATTTATATATATAATGGATCTAAAACCTAGTGGTTGGAGTTTTTAAGTATGTGGTTAGATGTTCGATTTCTGGTTTATGTGTATGAAAAATTTCAGGTTTAATTGAACATTTGGTCCCTTAACTTAATTCTTTTTTTCAAATTGGTTCCCTAACACGTTTCAAAATGGTCATTTATCTTTGTTTTCGCCATCAATTTGGTCCTATTTTATTAATTTTAAACCCCTTAAAAAGAAAACTATTGGATAAAGAGGTCGATCAGATCTAACAGTGTATCACCAACACATAATTTATATTGCGTTCTTCCTCTTCTTCCTATTCTTCATCTTCTTCATATAACCATCATAAACCCAAAAAAATCATGAATCAAACCCAGCAACTAACAACCAAAAAATCAAACGTGGATTTTTAAGATTTTAATTTCTCAGCTTATAGTGTTTTATATCAACGTGGAGAGAAATTAAATTTGGTTAAAATTGTATATGTTGGGTTGAAGACAATATAATTAGCAGATTTGGTTTGCTATGTATATAGATTGAGACCTTAGACGATTAAAAATGTTGAATGTTTATAGTGGAAGGGAAGGGATATAAGATGGAGAAGAAACTCAGATTTTGGGAAGGAGTTATTTTCAAAGATCACCAAGCATTGTTTTTTACCCAATGTTCTCGCTTGGAAGTGGCTATAGGTCGTGACTTGGGTTGAGGTGAGATGATCGAGTTTGATTTTTTGTGTTTGTTAGTTGATGGGTTTGATTCATGATTTGTTTAGGTTTCTGATTCATGAATGTTGATGATGGTTATATAAAGAAAAAGAAGAAGAAGAAGAAGAAGATAAGGAAGAAGAGGAAGAAAACAGTATAAATTATCTGTTGGTAATACACTGTTAGATCCGATAGACCTCCTTTATCCAATAATCTGCTTTTTAAGGGGTTTAAAATTAATAAAATAGGACTAAATTGGTGGCTAAAACAAAGATAAATGACCATTTTGAAACATTTAATAGTTAGGGGACCAATTCGGAAAAAAAGAATTAAGTTAAGGGATCGGATGATCAATTAGACCAAGAAATTCGGTTAGGAGAGGAGAATCCACCTTGTGTGTTTCCCTGACGACAGAGATTAGTCAAACTAATCGGCAGTGAAAATTTCGTACCAATATCATACTAACAAAACAAAAACAAAAAAAAAGTTCTTTAAAATTTATTACTTGGTGTTTAGAGTTCTTTAATACTTCAATGAAATCAATAAAATTGCTCTGGAATTTTTTATAATTTTCTTATAGTAAGGTAAAACTAGTAGATGTAAAATATTGAACGTTCTAATTTTTATTTTTTAATAAAACAGTTAAAAATAAATTCACTTCTTTTATACAGATTTTTTTTTTTAAAGAAAAACTAATGATAGACTAAAATAAGATAACTACTTTTTAGTTCCTGAAATCATGTTTAAATGAAATTTTGTCAAACTTTAACCAAATTGTGAACGGTGTAACAAAATATATAAAAATCATGCAAAAATTACAAGTTTCCAAATAAAATTGTAATTATATGATTGATACTTTTTATTTTTTTGGTGAAATAATATGTTTATACTATTTATGCAAACACCCAAATGACTGTATCATATATATCACGACCCTTCATACGAACTAACATATAGAAGTTTGTGATATTACTCAAAATCACAATTGAGAAAATGACTTTAGAATTAACAAATAGAAGAGTTCATGATATTACACAAAATCACAATTGAGAGAATGACTCAACGGGTATGGTTAAAAAAAAATGATAATGCTTTAAAATTCAACTTATATTTTTGTTGAACAAACATCAGTGTAGAACCTTAAACCTATCATCAAAGTTTTGAGAAATTTTTAGACATTGAATGTGGCACTTCTGCCTGAACAAAATCCTTTTCAAAGCCTCCTGCACAGCCCTATTTCATTCTGAAGTATTCTTTATAACTTCATCACATTCCTCTTTTTTTAATAACCTTATTCTTAAAGGGTCTTTTTATGACACCAAATAAATTGAACTTTAAAGTTTCAACAATTTCAAGTAAGTGCTACATCAATTGATACCACAACCATAGCCAAAAGGACAGTACTTTTGCACAAAATTAAAGTAAAAATGATTTACAAAAGAGAGACATAGTTGCTTACAACGAAGCATTATCAATCACTGTTGCAATTCAACTCATAGTAATGGTCATTATCACAAATACAATACTTATTTTTTTACTTGATCTTCCTATTCTCAATAAAAACTTTAAAATGAAATTGAAAAAGAAAAAAAAGTTCTAAGATCATGCAACAAACATTTCCAAATTCCTAATAACTACAACAGCATCATTCTTTGTTTGAAGTTAACTATAACAGTATCATTCTTACATTTGCCTAAAAATGGTTTTCAAAAAAGCACAACAGTATGAAATTCCAATATTGAATTCTGGATTGATTCAGCATCCAACTAGTTATATGAGTTGTCAGAATTGTTTTTCAGAAATATGTTCAAAATTTATGACAATAATAAGGAGTCTATAGACTAGAAGCTCTGTTGAAAATTTCATGCTTGGGCAGAAATAAGATGCTTGCCTCATTTTAGAGTTCACAAACACAAATTTTTTACATCTAAATTGAAGGTGATATGATGCTCATGCTTCACATGCCTATGCCAAAATCTTTGCAGCCAAAATAGCTTTTATCAGTTCCACTATAAATGGGCGCAGCTCCATCATTATCAATTCAAACTATCCGGCAAACCAAGGTGACTAATTCCATCAGAAGAAACAACTCAAGCATCCTGTTTCAGCTGCACATATCAGGTCCTTCCTTCCATCCCTTACAGTCTCAATTTAAATCCTCAGGACAAGTAGTCATCCCTGTGGATAAAAAGTAATCTCATTGAAGTAAGTTCAACAATATCACAAAAGAATAGTTGATAAAAAACCATGCTTTTGAAAGGAACTGTGCATAAATTTGAAGTAATTTCATGGTAGGCCAATTTCTAAATATCAAACCACAGCAGGGTGGTAAATAGTCTCAACATTCAGAAATAAGCTTGTCAAAATAAATCTCAAACAATGAATGAAAAAAAAATAACATACCAAAATTCTTCGCAAATTCTTAAGCTAGTCACAAGATCCAGTCATAAACTAACACATAGAATACATTGTTGTCTTTTTTTGTTTCTTTTGAAATCAAACATACACACATTGTCATATACATATACATAAACAAAGGTAGAGACTTCAAAGTAATCAGAGAATCCAAGTTCTATAGTGAGAATTCAATTTGACCTTTAGCAGAGTTTAACTACATATACATATGATGGGTCCATTTACCTGACATTAACTTATACATATCAAAAACTGATAATCAGTAAGTACCTTCTTTTGTATGATTCTCCTCAGTACAATTATCTACAGGGAAGGAAGGTGGTACAAGACTTCCAACACAAATCATAACTTGTTCACTCTCCAAATCATACCAAAACAGCTTCCCACCATCTACCCTCAACAGAACCTTTTTTCCATCACTCGAATAACCTAGAGGCTTTACACCGACTATCTCTACATCCATACTCTTTCATCACCCAAAACATCAATTTTAGTAGTTTCATAATTGACAATCATACAAAGACACCCACCCAAAATAGCAACAGAAATTTTAAAACTCCTACTATTAACTTCTTCATCTATTTCATTAGGAAGAGGAACCTCACTGAAAATCTCAAGTCTTAGGTTAAATGCGACAATTAAAGAAGGATGTAACCCACCAAGTTTCTTGACCATTATCCAATGAAGAGAATTCTCAATAAAAACCCCCATGACTTTAGCATATAAAAGAGCATACGGCATAGTAGGAATTATTTTCCACAAGTTTGTTTTCAAGCTGAAGAGTCTCACTTGTGGATCATAATATTCGTGTAGATTGATTAAGTAAGAGATTCTGAGGAGTTTGTAATCGCTGGTTAATTGATCAAAACCGAAGCCATGAACGCATATACCTGTGCGATTGATGTCTTCAGATTCCAGAATGTTAGGGGTAGGAAGAGGTAGAAAAGGGATTATATGATGTTGACGGGTGCTAGATTCCAGAAGGTGATTTCGTTTACGCCATTGGAGATAGCAAGAAGGCCGTTGCATGAACCGATACACGTGACAGGAGCGATGTTGGTGGTGAAAGGATGGTTGAGTGGAATAATTGATTTAGAGAAATCATCATCATCATCGATTTGGAGTTGGTAGAGATCGAAATTCTGTGGAATGATTAAGGATCGACTGAGGGAATTATTTTTGAGGTGAAGGTTGATGAATTTGTAAGAATCAATTAAGGATTTAAGTGATTTTGAGGTTGATCGGAATCGGAGAAGTGATTTTACCGGTAAGCGGGAGAAGATTTCGGCGAGTATGTCCGGTGGAAGATCAGCCGCCATTCAAAGCAAGGAAGGTTCTGCTAGGGTTTAGGGTTTTTCGTTGCTTTCTTTCTTTGAATGCTTGGGTCCGGTTTCTTGTGCTAACCAGTAACCCCTACTTAGCTGCAATAGAATTTTTTTTTTCTTCCAATGTAAATTTCGAGTATGAAGGAAATAAAAAGTGTTCCAAAAAATTATCATGAGGAGGCTTAGATTTCCAGTTTTTAATCTAATTTCAAATTTCAATTTTAATTTTTGTGGAAAATTGTTTTTAAAATAAAATAAATAGTAATGCTTTAAAATTCAACTTATATTTTTGTTGAACCAACATCAATGTAGAGAACCTTCAACCTATCATCAGAGACCTTAAACCTAACATCAAAGATGAGAAACTTTTAAACATAACATGTGACACTTGTCTGCCAGAACAAACTCCTTTCATTCTGAACTTTGTCAATGAGCATAGTTTCTAACTCCATTACATTCATCTCTTTTTGAATAACCTTATTCTTTTTATTACACCAAATAAATTGAACTTTAAAGTTTCAAAAATTGCAGTGCTACATCAAACGATACAATAACCACCAACAAAAGGACAGTTCGTTTGCACAAAATTAGAGTTAAAATGATTTACAAAAGAGAACCCAGACAAGCTAAAGCCAATAGAAAACACAGAAGCACACAAAAATCCCACAATTCACTTATTCACTTATAAACATGGAATGAAGGGAGACATACTTCCATCACAATTGCAATTCAACTCAGTAATAGTCATTATCACAGTATTATTTTGCTACTTGTTCTTCCTATTCTCAATAAAAACTTTGAAATGAAATTAAGAAAAAAGTTCCAAAATCATGCAACATACTTCCAAATTCCGATAACTATAACAGTATCATTCTGTCATTTGGCTAAAAATGCTTTCAAAAATTGCACATTATAATTGAATGATCCTTTCAAAACAACAGGTTTCACTATCTCATTTAAAATAGTATGAAATTCCAATACTGAATTCCAGATTAATTTGGCAAACAACTAGTTATGAGTTGTCAGAATTGTTTTTCAGAAATTTGTTCAAAATTTATGTATGACAATAAGGAGTCTATAGACTAGAAGCCATGTTGAAAATTTCATGCTTCCCTGCAGATATAAGATGCTTGTCTCATTTTAGAGTTCACACACAAACAAATTCATGCTTGACATGCCTATGCCAAAATCTTTGCAGCCAAAATAGCTTTTATCAGTTCCACTAAAAATAGTCATCTACAAGCTCTACACAGGAGGGATAAAAATGGGTCCAGCTCCACCATTATCAATTCAACCTTTCCCACAAACCAAGGTGACTAATTCCATCACAAGAAACAACCGAAGCATCCTGTTTCAGCTGCACATAACAGGTCCTTCCTTACATCCCTTACAGTCTCAATTTAAATCCTCGGGACAAGAAGTCATCCCTATGGAGAAAAATGAATCACATAAAAGTAAGTTCAACAATATCACAAAAGAGTGTTTGATAAAAAATTATGTTTTTGAAAGGAACTATGAACAAATTTGGAGTAATTTCGGATAATTTCTAAACAACTTTCTTCTCTTTACATACACAGATATCAAACCACTCCAGGTAGAATAGTCTCAACCTTCAGAAATAAGCTTGTCAAAAAAAAAATTAGGAGCGAAGATTTCAAACAATAAATGAAAAAAGAATAACAATTCATACCAAAATTCTTTCTATAAGCAGCAAATTCTTTAGCTAGTCACAAGGTCAACTCTAAAACTAACACATAGCATGCATTGTTGTCTTTTTTTTTTTTGTTTCCTTTGAAATCAAGCATATACACATTGTCAAATACATATACATAAACAAAGGTAAAGACTCCAAAGTAATTAGAGAATCCTCATCCTGTGATAAGAATTCAATTTGACCACTTTGTTAAACCAGCACTATCAAACTACTAAATTAGGTTAAATCGTGTTTCAATTAAACCAGCACAATATAATAGAGTTTAAGGTCCATTGAACGGATATAACTTATACACAACAACAACAACAACAAAAACTCAGTTAAACAATAAGAAGTACCTTCTCTTGCTTGTACGATTCTCCTTCTTCCTACGATTATCAACAGGTAAGGAAGGTGGTTCAAGACTTCCAACAAAAATCATAGTGTCATTCAAATTAGGAATTTCTTCCAGATAACTATTTTGTCCACTTTTCAAATCATACCAAAACAGCTTCTTACAATCTATTTCCAAAAGAACCTTACTTCTATCACTAGAATAACCTAAAGGCCTCAAAGATTCCAAAGGTAAATCCAAACACGATTTAACCACCAAAGTAAAAAGTTTATACCAACTATCCCTAGAACCATATTCTTTTCTTTCATCACCCAAACATCAAATTTAGTAGTTTAATAATTCATAGTCAAACAAAGACACCCTCCCAAAACAGCAACAGCAATTTTAAAACTGTCACCCTCACTATTAACCTGTTCACCTTTTATTTCATCAGGAAGAGGAACCTCATTGAAAATCTCAAGTGATAGATTAAACGCGACAATTAAACAAGGTTGTAACCCATCAAGTTTCGGAGTCATTATCCAGTGAAGAGAATTGTCAACAAAAACACCCATGGTTAGAGTATAGTAAAGAATATATGGCATATAAGGAAGTGTTTTCCATGAGTTTGTTTTCGAGCTGAAGAGTGTCAAATGTGAATAATCAAAAGTATTGTGTTGTAGATCGACGAACCAAGAGATTCTGAGGAGTTTGTAATCGGCGGATAATGAATCAAAACCGAATCCGTGAACGCATAAAGCAAAGTTGTCAGATTGAGAACGAGGAGGAATTAGAAGAGGTAGATAAGGGATAATCCGATGTTTACGGATGGTAGGGTTCCAGAATGCGATTTCATTGGCGGCGTAAGGGTTAGTGAAAGCGATTTCGCCATTGGAGATGGCGAGGAGGCCGTTGCATGAGCCAAGAAGAGCGATGTTGTTGCTGTGATGCTTGAAAGGATGGTTGAGTGGAACGGCGGTGGTAGAGGTTGGTTTTGCTACGGAGGATGAGGTTGAAATTGAGGGAATTTGTGGGAATCGATTAAGGATTTAAGTGATTTTGAAGTTGATCGGAATCGGAGAAGTGATTTTATCGGTAAACGGGAGAAGATTTCGGAGAGAATTTCCGGCGGAAGATCCGCCATTGTAAGGAAGGTGCTAGGGTTTAGGACTTTTTCGTTTCTTCCATCATTTCTTTGTACAACCCAAACGCAAAACCCGCCTTGCTTTTTATTCAATTTTAATTTATTTTTTTTGACAGGATATTCAATTTTAAATTGATAAAACCATCTCCAATGGGTCCTTACTTAACAAGAACTACTCCCCGTTAAAGACCCTTCATTGGAGGAAGAAGAAATGAGTTTCCGTTAAGGAACAAACAGCTATATAAGGACCCTCTTTCTCCTGGGTAATTAATGGGTCCCACGTTTAAAAAAGTAATAATATGTGTACTACTTGGTCCCACCTGTAAAAAGGAGTAATAGGTAAATTATTTTTGTTTAATGATGTAAAAATAGTGGGACATAGTTAACTACTTTTCATTGGAGTCCTTGTTAGTGTATTGTCATTGGAGTCCCTGAGTCCTTAATAGATACTTTTATTAAAAAAATTATAAATAAGTCACGTGTGATCCATTTAAGGAGTCTTTGTTATGAAACTACCATTGTGGATGCTCTAACAAGTATCTATGCGCGTAAAAGGAATGAGTGTTGAAAAAATAAAATTGGTAGCACTATTCATGTGTGTAATTGTATTAATCAATATGTCATTGAGAACTTAACTTAGTTGCTAGGAACGATGCATAATATATGCAAGATTTTAGGTTCAAACTCTGACCACCACCAAAAAATTGTAGAAATCAATCTTCAAATCAGTAATGACTATGATAACTGATAGAATTTTGCCTCGGAAGATTTAACTCCAAAAACTCTTTCTTTTGTTTTTTAATAAAAATTAGAAGTGCAAATTCTTTCTTGCTAAATGAAAAATAGTAGACAAAATTTCAAAATTTGTCTTTTAACATAATTTTAGGTAATATTTTTCGTTTTTATCTTATTTTCTTCAATTTAATCATTTATGCTATAATCTACTAACACTTTCAGCTTTTATATTTTTCTTTTTTCGTTTTAGTCTTCTGTCTTATAAAATGTCAACATTGTTATCTTTTTTTTATCAAGACAAAATAAAAAAATCATAAAAAAAAAAACTTATGAAAAATTCATCAAGACTCATAAACTAACTTTAATAAAAAAAAAAATAAACTAACTAAAATTTTCATCATACAAGCATAAAAACCTAAATTTCACACGGTTTCGATCACAGAAAGCGTCATTAATTTGGATTTGATAGATATCTAATTTGAATTGAAGGACTAAGGATCGATTGGGGGAAATTCTGAGGTGAAGGTTGATGAATTTGTGAGAATCAATTAAGGATTTGAGTGATTTTGAGTTGATCGGAATCGGAGAAGTGATTTCACCGGTAAGCAGGAGAAGATTTCGTCGAGAATATCCGGCGGAAGTTCAGCCGCCATTGTAAGGAAGGAGAAGGAAGGTTCTGCTAGGGTTTAGGGTTTTTCATTTCTTTCCTTCTTACATTATTTTTTTGGTGGTGTATTCTTTCTTACTTTCTTCATTTATATGTATTCTTTTTTTGGTGGAGTATAATTTTCTTCTTCTATTTTATTCACCAAAAAAGTATGAGTTTAACCATTTATGCATGGTAAAGTACTAAAGTTCTTAGTTCTACTTTCCTTCAACAATTTCTTCTTCCACATTCTCCAAAATTTGTTTCAGAATGTTTTATTCCTCTGCTTCAAGCTTTTGCATACACTGTTCAAAAGCAGATACTAACTCTGGACTAAATATAGAATCCTCACTAGAATCATTTGTATTCATAATGTTTATGGAAGAATAGCTTCCAAATTTTAGTGTGACATAAGATCCAGGAGAGTAGGTATATTCCATCTGCAGGAAGCCATTCCCTAAGACTAGCAATGTCTGTAGATTCAACGTTGGATGGAACTCCAAGGGATTCTAGTCTATTTGCTATAGCCCTTCTCTTATTTCCCTTCTCAAGCATTTTTGTTTTATGACTTTGGAACCACTTCCTCGTTCATGTTCAAGCATATACTGGTTGCATCTTTTTGATGGAAGAATCCTTATCCTAATTATGATGAGTTGTATTAGATGTAACTTCAATACCTACTAATGAGGTGCCAACTCAGTTGTAAGAGCTTTTATAACAAAGTTGAATTCACTATGAGGACAATCGAATTTAGATACCAATCCACGAGATGTTAAGTCAATTATAAAAGTTTGAACTTGTAACCTAAAAGGACTGAGTTCAAATCCCCTCGTAGACGATTACAAAATTCGTCATTAGTGTTACATTTTTTTATAATAGTTTTGTCATTCCCCAATTCAACGATAAAAATCAAAATAAAATTCAGAAACCTGAAAGTCCATTTTGATTACTGAGCCATCATCATCTTCATTATTAACTTCACTTTGCTGATCAATTTGTGACTTATTCAACCATATTCTATTAACAACATCATCATATTCCTCAACTGTGTGAAAACTCCTATTACCTAAATCACTCTTAGATCTCAACTCATCTTTAGCTTCAAAACCAAATAAATTCTCCTGTTTAAGAGAGTCAACAATATGCTCGGGAAAATGCCAACTTTTGGACCTATTTTTGTGATCATTCTCAAATTGTTTCCCTCCTTGTATTTCACCTAATGTTGTTGATAGTTCCACCTTTTCATCAATAACTTCAGAACTTTCGGGTTCAATAACCAGTTTAATGGATTTTTGTTTCTTGTGCATACAAGAGCAAGGTACTGGTCACTACTAGTGGAGATGATTAGATCTTCCAGCTATGGAATGCCATTAGCTTTTCTCATTGATCTGGCTATAATAAGTTTTGAAGAAATGCACCCTATGGTAAGGTAATATTTTATTAATGAAACACTTCACACCTGATCACAAAGTTGTAAGGAAATATAAACAAAAACAATGCTTTCAGTAATCATTTCCTTACGTGTTAAACTAAATGATTTATTTATGGAGTAAATAGGCAATTACTCTAAGTTTCGTCAATTACCCCCTGAGATTTACAAAACTTCAATTACCCCCTGAAATTGCACAACGTTAATCGATTTACCCCCTCCGTCAAATTCTTCTGTTAATCAACATTACGTTTTGCAAATACCCCCCTGAAGTTTTGCACTTATATACAAAATGTCCCCCGAACTTGAAAATTTATATATTTTTTTCATATCATTGGATCTTAATAAAGTAAGAGTCAAGACTCATTAGCCAAAATTGATATATTTGCAGGCACCTTTGAAAAATATAGGTTTAGTTAACTAGCAGATTATATTACGCTTGGAAAAAAGAAATCTGAATATTTATTTATTGTATCAAAGAATAAATGAATTAACATGAAGAACGTTACAAGCAAAACCAATTGAATAGGCCTAGGAAAGAAGAAAAATATTAAATCTAAAAGTATTGTTGCAATAGGAAGGAATACAGAGTAAATCATATATTTTTTTCTGAACCTCACTCAATCTTTGTTGACTCGTTGAATCCAACTCTTGAGAGAACCAAACATTAGATGAAGCAGAATCTGCATTGAAATTCCTATATGATGCAGTGAATGGAGCATTTGTCCAATCTGTCTTGACAAGACCGCCTCTTGTTTCCCAATCATCAACTTTCCATAGACTTGAGTATAACCTCATTGGTTAATTCTTTGGAAATGCAACTCCTTATATGAAGAAAAAAAATATAAATTTTCAAGTTTAAGGGGCATTTTGCACATAAGTGCAAAACTTCGAGGGTATTTGCAAAACATCATGTTGACTAACAGAAAAATTTGACGGATGGGGTAAATTGATTAACGTTGTGCAATTTAGGGGGGTAATTGAAGTTTTGTTAATTTCAAGAGGGTAATTGACGAAACTTACAATTCCAAGGGTAATTGCCTATTTACTCTTTATTTATGATACCTAAATTCAACAAATGTTAGTGGAGGCCATTTTCTCGTCCTTATATGTTATTTTTATGGGTGGAAGTAGAGTTTTTTTTATTCATTCGACTGGAGAAGAAAATGTAGATACGATTTTGCCAAAGTAGGAGTTCTAATCAGAGTTGATTACTTGGTGTTTAGAGTTCTTTACAGAAGCCATCAGATCTAAAGGAAGATTTGTGTGTCGATTCATGTTTGGAGAAGAAGCCCTGACTTGATTATGCAAGGATTATGATCAATACTTCATTGAATTTAATGAATATCTCTGCGTTTTCTTTTTATATAATTTTCTTTTAGACGATGAAACTGGTAAATGAAAAATACTGAATAGTTCAGTTTTTTTTTTTATAAATAAAACAGTAGATATTTACTTTTTTATATAGTTTTTCTTTAAAAAAAATCTTAGTTCATGGAAGATATGAAATAAATTTTCTCTAACATTTATCTGTTAAGAAAAACACCAAAACCGGATGAGTTTAGCCTTTTGTGCTGGATCCCTAAAGTTCTTAGTTATGCATACCTTCATCAATTTTTTCTTTCACATTCTCTGAAATTTTCTTAAGAATGTTTTCTTCCTCTTCTTCAAGCTTTTGCCTTCAAAAGAAGATACTAACACTGGACTAAATATAGAATCATCACTAGATTCATTTGCATTTCTAATGTTAATTGAAGAATAGCTTCTAAATTTGGGTGTGACATAAGATCCAGGAGAGTATTCTTTCTACCTCCACATTCATCTTATTTTGAATAACCTTATATTCTAAAAGGATCTTTTTATGTTACCAACTAAATTTAACTTTAAGGTTTCAACACTCGCAAGTAAGAGCTACATCAAACTCAATGTTCTTTTGCAAAAAATTGAAATTATTTACAAAAGAGAACCAAGAAAAGATAAAGCAAATAGAAAATGCATCAGAAACAAACAAAGATCCTATAATTCACGTATTAATATGGAATAAAGGGAGACGCAGTTGCTTAAAACGAAGCATTACACCCATCACAGTTGCAACTCAACTCAAAGTAATACTAATGCTTATCACAGTATTATATTTCAACCTGATCTTCCTGTTCTCAATAAAAACTACAAAAAGAAATTAAAAATAAAAATATGTTCCAAAATCATGCAACACACAATTGCAAATTCCTAAAACTATAACAATATCATTCTTACATTTGGGTAAAAATGCTTTTAAAAAAAGCACACTTTAACTGTATGATCCTTTAAAAAAGGTTTCACACTCTCATTTAAAATAGTAGGCAATATGAATTCCAAAATTGAATTCCAGATTAATTCAGCATCCGACCAGTTTCAATATTGTGAGGATTGTTTATCAAAAATTTGTTCAAAATTGATGTATGATAATAAGGAGTCGATAGACTAGAAGCCCTGTTGAAAATTTGATGCTTCCCTGAAGATATAAGAAATAAGATGCTTGCCTCATTTTAGAGTTCACAAACACATACAAATATTTTCAATCGACCATTTTCAATATTGACATCTAAATTGATGGTGATATGATGCTCATGCTTCACATGCCTATGCAAAAATAACTTTGATCAGTTCCACAAAAAATAGTTATATATCAGTTTTACACAAGAAGGCTAAGTGTGATCTCGGACAATTCAAAAAGAGAGATAGAAATGGGTGCACTTCCATCATTATCAGTTCAACCTTTCCCACAAACCAAGGTGACTAATTTCATCACAAGAAACAACGGTGCTTCATGTTTCAGCTGCACTTCACAGGTCCTTCCTACCATCCCTTACAATTTCAATTTAAATCCTCGGGACAAGAAGTCGTCCCTGTGGGAAAAAATTCATCTCATCAAAGTAAGTTCAACAATATCACAAAAGAATAGTTGATAAAAAAAATTGTTTTTGAAAGGAATTATGCATAAATTTGGAGTAATTTCATAGTAGCCAATTTCTAAACAACAACTTTCTTCTCTTTACATACACAGAAATCAAACCACAGTAAGGTAGAATAGTTTCAACATTCAGAAATAAGCTTGTCAAAATGAGGCTTTAGGAGTGAAGATCTCAAAACAATAAATGAAAAAGAATAACAATTCATACCAAAATTCTTTCTTTAAAAAAAAAAATTCTTTAGCTAGTCCCAAGCTCAACTCTAACACATAGCATACATTTTCAAATACATAAACATAAACAAGGTAAAGACTTCAAAGTAATTAGAAAATACTTTATCCTATGATAAGAATTCAATTTGATATGATATGATATGTCCATTGAACTGATATAACTTATACACAACAAAAACTCAGTTAAACAATAAGAAGTACCTTCTCTTGCTTGCATGATTCTCCTTCTTCCTACGATTATCAACAGGTAAGGAAGGTGGGACAAGACTTCCAACACAAAACATAGTTTCATTCATATTACGAGGAATTCCTTCAACATAACTAATTTGTTCACTCTTCAAATCATACCAAAACAGCTTCCTATGTTGTACCTCCAACAAAACATGAACTCTTTCCAGCAGAACCTTACTTCCATCACTAGAATAACATATGGGCCTCAACAATTTCAAAGGTAAATCGAAACACAACTCAGCCATAGTAAAAAGTTTACACCAACTATCTCTACATCCATATTCTTTCATCACCCAAACATCAATTTTAGTTTTATAATCCACAGTGATACAAAGACACTCTCCCAAAACAGCAACATGAACGTCAAAACTCTCACCATTAACTTCTTCACCTATTTCATCAGGAAGAGGAACCTCATTGAAAATTTCAAGTGTGAGGTTAAACGCGACGATTAAACAAGGATGTAACCCACCAAACTTCTTCTTGGTCATAATCCAGTGAATAGAATTCTCAACAAAAACCCCCAAGTCGTAAAAATGTTGAAGATCGTACGGCATAGCAGGAATTATCTTCCACGAGTTTGTTTTAAAGCTGAAGAGTCTCACTTGTGGATCATAAAAAGGGTTTTGCGGATCGACCAAGTGAGAGATTCTGAGGAGTTTGTAATCACCGGTTATTTGATCAAAACCGAAGCCATGAACGCATAAGGAGCATTTGTCGTCGTCGTAGTTAAGAATAGGAATAGGAAGAGGGAGAAAAGGGATAATGCGATGTTTACGGGTGTTAGGGTTCCAGATTGTGATTTCGTTGAGGTTGTTAGGATGCGTGAAAACGATTACCCCAGTGGAGATGGCGAGGAGACCGTTACATGAACCGATAAGAGCCATTTTACTGTTGCGGGGGAGGTCGGTGGGGTCCCGCGTGAAAGGATCGATGTTGGTAGTGAAGGGATCGTTGAATGGAATGATAGATTTCGTTAGCTTAGGGAAATGGAGTTGGTAGAAGTCGGTGGTGTTGTGACGGAGGATGAGGTTGAAATCGAGGGAATTTCTGAGGTGAAGGTTGATGAATTTGTGAGAATCGATTAAGGATTTGAGTGATTTTGAAGTTGATTGGAATCGGAGAAGTGATTTCACCGGTAAGCGGGACAAGATTTCGGAGAGAATATCCGGCGGAAGTTCAGCCGCCATTGTTAGGAAGGAGAAGGAAGGCTCTGCTAGGGTTTAGGGTTTTTCGTTTCTTCTTTCATTTCTTCGTACAAACCAAATTCAAAACCCACCCACGTTTCTTTATTTCTTCGTTTATATGTATTTTTGTTATATTTTTTCCCCTTGCTTTTTTATCAATTTTATTTTTTGTTTGGTCCAGTGTTTTTTAGCTCAGTTGGCAAGGACAACGCATAATTTATGCAAATTATAGGGTTTGAACCCCGGAGATCACAAAAAAAAAACTATTTTTTTTTTTGAAGCAAGCAAATTTAAGGTGTTTCATTCGGTAGCAATAAAAAAAGGAATTACATCAAAAGTATTGTGTGAAGCATGGGATAAGGCTTCTCGTGCAAGAGCATGAACGCTACTGTTTGCTTGACGCCTAGTAAAAACAACTACAAAGTTGTTATAGTGATCAAGTAAGGTTCTACAATTTTGGATAATCGAACCATACTCATAGAGATTCATCTTACTATTGTGCACATCATCCACAACCATTTTACAATCAAGCTCAAAAATGACATTGTGGTATCCTAATAAAGAAATCCATTGAATGCCTTGGTACAAACCCCAAGCTTCACCTTCCACAATTGTCATCACAGCCTCACAATAAGTTGTCAAAGCAGATACAGATGTGCCTTTCTCATCTCGAAGACACGCTCCCATGCTTACCTTTTTTCTGATGTAAAAAATGTTGCATCAATGTTACACTTGAAATAATTTGGAGGAGGAGGTTGCCAATACACAGGTTGCACATGATGTTGTTGGGTTCGATCATTAGTGTGAGTATGTCTTGCATGCTTCCATGCATGAAGAGTTCCTTGTGCGCGACCTATGACATGCTCCATAGTCCCGGTCTTGTCTTCCCATAACTTCAAGTTTCGTTTCCGCCAAAGACTCCATGCTGTCATTGCAAATGTGATAAGTTGAAATGTGTTAAGATGTTGCCACATACGAACAAATACATCTTGAAAACCTTCAACATCAACCATCAAACTTTCCAAAGTTGTCCACATGTTAATATTCTTCCAAACAGCAATACTATCAGCACAATCAAGAAATAGATGCCAGTTGTATTCTGTGAACCTGTGACAAACAGCACAATTTGATTCACAATTGACACCTTTTGTCATCAATCTTTGTATGTTTGGTAAACAATCCCTCCCAAGCCTCCACATAAAATGCTTTACCTTGGGAGGAATGGCTAACGCCCATAACTTATTCCAATTTCCTTCAACTTTCCATACATCTCTATGTATCATCACATCCACACAAACTCTGTATGCACTTTTAACCAAATACAAGCCTTTTTTTTTATCATATCTCCAAATGACTTCATCACTCTTACCGAGATTCACAAGTGGTATATGTAAAATTTCATTAGCATCTCTATCACATAAATTCTCTCGCACATAAGTGCAATTCCAACAACCCAAATTTGCATCAATTAAAGAACTAACATTTGAAGGAAGATTAGAAGCGGTAGTGTGAGTGACAACATATGGGTTTGTATCATTACGCAGCCATGGAGTATTCCAAATTGGTATCAAAGAGCCATCACCAATTTTCCAAGGTAACCTACCTTCAACAATGTTCGAGAGGACCAAATGCTACGCCAAACATAGCTAGGATTATGCCCCAAGAATGCTCCTAAAAAATCCCCATTTGGGAAGTATTTAGCTTTGAAGATTCTAGACACCATAGCATCAGGGTTGGTTAAGAAATTCCAACCTTGTTTCCCTAACATTGCCAAGTCGAAACCATAAATATTGCGAAAGCCCATGCCACCCCATTCTTTCCTCATGGTCAATTTATCCCAACTCAGCCATCGAATACCATTTCTATTTTCACCTTTCGCACCCCACCAGAAAGAGTTAAGCATTTTCTCTATCTCATCACCAATGGAAGTTGGTAAAAGAAAGACTCCCATACAATAAGATGGAATTTCTTGTGCCACCGATTTGATTAACACCTCGTTACCAGCTTGAGACAACATTTTACTGCTCCAACAAGAGATTCTATTCCATATCTGATCCTTAATATAATTGAAAATAGATTTCTTACTCCTACCAATCATGGACGGTAGACCAATATATCTTCTTGTACCCAAACATTTTGTTACTTGTAAAATATTTGACAAGGTATTCCTCCAAGTGGTTGAAACATTTCTACTAAAGAATATTTCTGATTTCTGCATATTGATCATCTGACCAGAAGCGTTAGCATAATCATGTAGGATTTTTTTTCAAAGCATTTGTTTCAACCTCATTAGCTCTAAAAAAGAGAAAGCTATCATCTGCAAAAAGGAGGTGGATAATGGATGGGGCTCTACGACAAACCTTTATTCCATGCAAAATGTTGTTCCTTTCAGCTTGTTTTATTAGAGATGTCATACCTTCAACACACAATATAAAAAGATAGGGTGATAATGGATCACCTTGTCTCAAGCCTATTCCTGGAATATTCGGACCAACTCTTTCATCATTTACTAGGATATGATACTTGACATTAGTGACACACATACGCATCCAATTAATCCATACTAAATTAAAGCCCATTTTCCCCAATATGCTAAAGAGATAATTCCAATCTACACGATCATATGCCTTACTGATGTCAATTTTTAAAGCAGCCTCACCTTTATTACCACGAGTCTTACACTTCAAGCAGTGAATGATTTCTGATGCAACCAAAACATTGTCGATAATAGACCTACCTGCAACAAAACCTGATTGCTCCTCTGAAATACACTTGTCTAAGACACGCTGTAAACGATTTGCTAATGCTTTTGCCAATATTTTATACACCACATTACAAAGCGATATTGGTCGGAGATCCTTCATAGTTGTTGGATGCTCACATTTTGGAATTAGCACAATGTTGGTTTCACCAAGGGCACTCGGTAAATAACCCAAATTCAGCCATTGCTTGCATGCTTTTATCACCTCTCCACCACACAAAGCCCAAAACCTCTTATAGAAAGCCGGGTTTAAGCCATCAGGACCCGGAGCTTTATTTGAATGCATCTGAAACACAACATCTCTAAATTCATCATCGCTAAAAAGGAGTTGTTAACAAATGATTGTCTTCTGCATTGATGCATGGGGCCACCGCTTGCAGGATTGGATGCGTATCACAAGGAGTGGGTGCGAATAGGTTTGAGAAATACTCTAAACTTAAAGTACAAATGTCTTCTTGTGTTGTCGCTTCAGTATTGTCATCCTTTATCAATTTGGTGATTTTGTTTCGTTGCTTTCTAGATGTGGCTGCTGCATGAAAAAACTTCAAATTCATATCGCCATCCCACAACCAAAAAGATTTCGCTCTTTGTTTCCAAAAGGTTTCTTCTTGTATCAGTAGAAGATTCAACCTTTGTTTTAGTGACACTACCTCAATATCTGCTTCATTGTTGGAAAGTTTTTGTAACTCTGCAATCCTCTTTTTGCACTTCTAAATATCCTCTTTGTAACGCCTTCGAAGAGATTTGCCCCATTGATCTAATTCCTCCGTACATAAATCTAATCTATCCAACAATAGATCAGCTTGTCCCATCCAACCATCACTAACAACGCTAGGCAACTCTGGTTCTACAAGCCATGCGTTCTCAAATCGGAATTTACGCCTTTTATACTCATACACTCTGGGATCGGTGTTGAGAAGTATTGGGGAGTGATCAGAAGCTCCTGAGATTAAATTGTGCAGTATACAATGTGGGAACATACTCATCCATTCTTGTGTAACTAAGGCTCGGTCAAGCCTTTCTTCAACAACATAACTTGTACCCATTCGACGTGACCATGTGTAAGCATGCCCTTGTAAAGGAATATCAATAAGACCACATTCAGCAATTGCTTGTCGAAAACCATTGAAGAGCCACGATGGATGAGGAACACTACCTCGTTTATCTTCATTAGTGAGAATATCATTGAAACCCCCCACAATACACCATGGAAGATTTGATTGTTGGGAAAGTGTAGTAAGAATGTTCCAAGATTCCCTTCTTTGACCTCTTTGAGGGATACCATAGAAACCTGTCAATCTCCAATCTTGAGTGCTATCATCTTCTTTAATAATAATATTGATAAAATTCCGTGAATAGTTTTGAATTTCACAGAATCTACTATGCTTCCACAATATTGTCAGCCCCCCACTTCTTCCTTCTCTATCAACATAAAATCATGATTCATATCGTACCATACGTCGAACTTCTACAATCTTGTTTGCATGACAAAGTGTTTCACTAAGGAAAATAATGTCTGGTTTATGTATGCGGATTAAGTCACATAACGCAGGAACTGTCCTCGGTTCACCCAAGCCACGACAATTCCAACTGAGAATAATCATTGATTAAATTTGATCCACATTACTCCCCCTAAAGAATGTTCCATCATGATACAAATGTTGTTTGTTTGATTGAGTTAAATCTACCAGAATACTACCTCACAAAGAACAGCGAAACCACTTCTCACAAAGGAGAGACAAAACCAACATCCCACAAAGGAGAGAACAAGATTAAAACTGTAACATGCTTTGCTTCAGTGCCACAACAGAAAGATGCTACGCAAAGAATTTTTACCAAACCAATAATAGAATGAAAGGAAGAACCTCTGATTGCGGCGGCAGCCGCCGCTTGAACAGGAGGAGTTATCGCTCACATGAAGGCTTGTGGCTGTATCTGATATGTTGGTATTCGGATATGGAAATCAATTCTGAATCCTGCGGAACCCAGACGAGCAAGGCAGCCAGCGGTGGTTAGCGTTTACTTAGGAGAGGGAAATTGCTTCATTGTTGCTATTGGAAGGATCGTTGAAATTGGATTTGCTGAGAGGTTAATTTCATTCATGCGCAGTAAGCTGAGCACGTAAAATGAAGGATTTTTTTTTTCTTTTCCGAGGGACGTAAAATGAAGGAATTGAAAACCATTCTCTTTTAAACTATGGAACCGTATGGATTGAACTTATTTTTTTATAAGTGCATGGATTGAGTTTATTTTGAGTTTATGTAAAACAGTTTATAAAAAAAATAAGTTTTTATTTATTATTCATGGGATTGTTAAGATAGTTTATGAAAAAATAACTTATGAAAATATAATATTTGTTAGTGAGAACTTATGAATTTACATAAAAGCTTATTTTTGCATAAGCTAATTTTCATAAGCTCAAAATAAGTTCAATTCAAACGGTGAGAAGTTAAGAAGAGGGAAAGAGGTGTGAAAGGGAGAGAAGAAGAAAAATGTCAGAAATATAGTTGATTTGATGTATTGTTTGATACAAAAGAAAGAATATATATATATATA
>Ga0228711_1000332_pt1 | contig 53403 bp, 32 predicted proteins | sample MedpolnodulmetaG_2_FD_177996 | JGI IMG/M metagenome (GOLD analysis project Ga0228711, IMG submission 177996) | Root nodule microbial communities from Medicago polymorpha collected in Santa Monica, California, United States - brown nodules | ecosystem: Host-associated > Plants > Roots > Nodule... | reverse complement strand
AGCCTATGCCCAGCATGGTGAAAGGACTAAGCCACCAGCCATGATAATTGAAGGGAAGAGTAATGTATTTCACCTTCAACCACCTAAAGGTAAGAGACTTAATCTTATCAACCACCTGAATTACCGAGCACTCTTTATCATTAAACAACCTGTTATTTCTTTCTTTTCAAATTTCCCAAATTGTAGCAAACCAAATGACCTGTAAAATCGAGCGTCGCTTCTTAGAGATTCCCCCACTAAAACTGAATTGGTGAAAATGGTGTAACATATGTGCTGGAACCCCCGCAGAGATGCCAATCAGAGTTTTTACACTATGAATCAATGATACCTATTAGATTTCCTCCTCCATGTTCATTGTTCATCGTGACATTCTTAACGAGTGTATTGAATTTTTAGTTCTGTTAAGTGTTGACCGCTTTTGCTCTTTCTAAGTGAGTATGAGAAAATCTTTCATACACAATCACAAATTAATATTGTTAGGTACACCCTCACATAAAATGTAAAAAAATTAAGAAAAAGTATTTAGTCATATCAATTGACATTATTCAATTTTACTCTCTCTAAATTTTTTTTATGGTTTTGTGTGTGCTCAAATGTATTTATTTAGGCTTGTGCCTAAGTTTTTTTTTGAAATGGCAAAATTTATTCTCGACGAGTAAATGCAAGGCGCATACAAACTCGCGGAAAGAAAGAAGAAATACAAATGGCGCCGCATATATACGGAACACCGCAAAACACAAACTCCCTAAAACTCCCAAGATAATGAGGCCGGAGTGTACAAAGGAAATGAACCAAAAGCATACCCAAGCCTCACTAACACAAAACCACCTATACCCAAGAGCCCAACAAATACACCAAAAACGCACCAGCTGCACAACCACAGCAAGAATAATGCCTAGGACACACCTAACAGAAGCAATAAACTATCTCAAAGCAAACCCACCCGTCCTGATAACACCAAGCCACCTAATACTGCCAAGACCCACAAAGTTAACAAAGCAAGGCTTGTGCCTAAGTAAATATATCACATCGAGTAAATAGGTTATGAGAAGGCATCACATAGTTGAAGATGTCAAACAAAACAAATGCATGAATATTTAATGTGTTTGTATATTGTAGATTTACTAGGCTTGGGTTTTATTTGAAGAAGCTAAATTAACCTCCTTAAATTGGCAATAGAGATAATTGAACCTGAGACCTTGAGGAAGAGCACACTCCCAGATCCCAAGTCTATACCACTAGACCAACCCAAGTGGGTTTACTAGGCTTAGGTTTAAATCGTAGTAAAAAAAATTCCATATTTAACTATTTTCATTTATGGTTCATAATCATAAGATTCTATTTTATTTTTCTGCTTCCACACTTTTCATAGTCAAAAACTTCGATTTTTCCCTATCTTGGGATGCATGTTTGTATTTAAGAGTTGTTAAGGTCTCGTTTTGTACCCTTTCCCTAAAAAAAAAAGTTCTCGTTTCCTACTCCTCCCCCTTTTGTATTTTTATTCTGATACTAACTTAGGGTGAAAAAATCATAAAAAAGAGGTTTGAACTGTGTAGGTCTCTTTTTACGCTTTTTGGATTTTAGTTAGTATGATGGATAAGCTAAAAATAAAGAGGTAAGGGAAGAGAGAAACACGCATGCAGTTATCCTGGTTCATTCTCCGTCTAGAGCTACTTTATGTCCTCTTGCACTTCTGAAAGATTTTTCACTATAATCAACAAATTACAAAAACCTGCTATAACAACCTAGTCTTAAATTTTCTTGTCTCAACCTAGAGGACTTCCTAACCTCAAACAAGAGGATTACAAATAAACTTGTGTTTGCACACACTATAAGAGTAGTAAACAATTTAGCTTAGTACACTTGAGAATGTATATCTCTCTATTTTTATTTTTATTTTTAGACAATGTATATGATAAGAATATAGAATAATTCACGACAATATATATGGGTATTGTGTAACTTTTCTTCAGCCAAATCAAATCCATTACATGGAAGACGTGAGATGATGAACATTGCTGAAGAGATTTTTGTCTTTAGTTTACTAAGTAATTGTTTTAATCTTCTCATTAAAAGTAGTTAGTGGATCAAACATTCATTTTCATCATTGACGCACTTTAATGATTTTTACCGAGTTGCACATGTCAGGAACTATGTTTCCTTTCAGAGTTAAGAGTTGTTGTATCAGTGACAATGTCTTTAGCTAACGCTTTATAAAGAGGCTCTGACCACCAAACATTGATTTGTATTCCACATAACTTGACCTTTTTTTTTAAGGAAACTTGACCTTTAACTTGATACAAAAGTCTTGTCTTTATGTATGACACATAACTTTTCCTCAAGGTCCAGAGTGTTGACCAGTCCATGGGCAAATCATCATTTGCTTAGAACTTCCTACACACTTAAATACACATAATGTATCTAAATGTTCTTATATGCTTTGTTTTCATCAAAACTTGAAGATTGTTGCGTTTTAACCAATTTTAAACTGGCATATTTTAGACTCGTGATTTGAACTCGCTCTCACCGCATGTGTGGTTTGACAAAGTCATACAACACAAGAATTTAAAATAATTCTAGCCATAGAGCGGAAGTTCAATAGCGCGCCACGAACAAATCCGATAGAAAGTTGCTCAACAGCAAGTTCGTAGAGTAATAAGATTTATAATAAGTTCGTCTATAAAAGGATTGTGAAATTCCTACATTCCGATTGCGATTTAAATTAGAATTAAGTAACAAAGGAGGATATTGCACTTGCCAATGGTTGATAATTTGAACACTGACTAATTTAATATTTTTTTAGACAAACAAAATAATTATAGCCATCATAAACTCACACTAATAAATGAAAGGGTAAGGAATTTAAACTCTAACTTTTACATGTGTAATGTGAAGGTGAGAAAAACACAAGAAGGAGGTTGAATTGTGTTAACTTTTTCTTCGTTTTCTCCTACTGAAGTCACTGATCAGAAGCAGATAAAGTTCAGCTTTTGAAGTGATGTTCAGATTCTAAATGCAGCGCATAAAAACAGAGAGAGAGAAAGAAGAAAGACACGAAGCAATCTGATTACCAAAGGAGAGTTCACTAAAATGTAATATCTGATTACAATTGCTCACTGCTACAACTAGCAAGAAACTTCAAACTACTCAAACACAGCTGCAAGAGATTTCCTATGCTCCTGAACACAATCAAGAGACTTCCTATGCTCAAACACACAAGCAAGAGACTTCTATTCAAACATAATTACAATGAAAAATGTTTGAGGTTGAACACTTGATATACAATCAGTGGTGTTCACAATACAAATCAGATACAGACTCTTAGGACTCTAGAATTTCTAAGATATGAAAGTTGATAAGAAATTCTAAGTGAACTTTTGATGCAAAACAATTTTGACAGAGTTTTGGCACTTGCAAATTGTTATTGAGTCCTTGTCATTCTCTAAGTCTTCACTCCTTTATATAGAGGTGTGAAAGAGACGTTGAAGCTTTGATCAATCACCAATGATCTTTTACCTGATTTGGTTATTGTTCTGTGAAGGATCAATTTCAAATCCATTCAAATTCAGGAGGAACATCTGTGCAGGCAGAACTGTTATTCTTGTCCTGCAGCAGAGACACAAACTGAGTAGTGGAGATAGTGGTTGTACATTTCGTACAATTGTACTTTGTCAACGCTCTTCAAAGAACAAGCATCCAATGCCTTCAAATTTATTTGAATTAACCGTTGCTTCACTCTTCTGGTCTTCTGCAATGCTAGACGTGCTGAACAACCTTTGAAGCTTTAATTCTCTCATCTTCTGATGAACTTCAACTTCTGGTGATCTTGCTTCTGATGATGTGCCTCTGATGAACTTGCTTCTGATGACGTCATCACTTCAAGAGCACTTAACTTCAGGAGCACTTTTCTTCAGATGCTTCAAGCTTCCTTCTAGTTGATTCCATTACTCTCATTTGTTCTTTCAGAACCTATACTTCAAAGAGACACTAAATTTTTGTCTATGGTCATGCACACTTGAACAAATATATCTAATTGACATTTTTTAATACCTTGTTATCATTAAAACTCTAAAGGGTAATGTTAAACACATATTGTTCCAACATAATGTAATGTCTTTTTATTGAGGGAAGAATGTATAATGTAATGTCTTTTTATTGAGGGAAAAATGTAACATCCCAGACTGCTCTTAGGATTGTCGACTGACCCTACAAACCAACACGAGTCTTTTCAGCGTGTTTTGTCCTCACTCACACGCTTACCGGGGAACTTCCTGGTTGGTCACCCATCCAAAGACTACTCCAAGTCAAGCACACTTAACTGTGGAGTTCTTATGGAATGGGCTACCAAAAAGAAGATGCTTGTTGTTGATATAGGTAGTACCAAACAATTCTTATAAGCCTTCCTTCAACCATGCAGTCTCATACCTGCACGGCTTCAAGATCCCTCTCATTCCGGTGTGATTCGGTTCCTCTAGAAGCTTTCGGGAGCTGCTCATTGTCATGCCTTGTGCACCGGTGACCACTCCCCGCCCTCGTCAGCCTTGGGTGTTACATGCCCACCAGCTTCCACTTGGTTCGTCCCCGAACCACACCATATTGAGAGAGGTTTGCTCTGATACCATTTGTAACATCCCAGTCTGCTCTTAGGATTGCCGACTGACCATACAAACCAACACAAGTCTTTTCAGCGTGTTTTGTCCTCACTTGCACGCTTACCGAAAAACTTCCCGGTAGGTCACCCATCCAAAGACTACTCCAAGTCAAGCAATTCTTATGGAATGAGCTACCAAAAAGAAGATGCATCTTGTTGATATAGGTAGTACCAAACAATTCTTATAAGCCTTCCTTCAACCATGCAGTCCCATACTTGCACGGCCTCAGGATCCCTCTCATTCCGGTGTGATTCGGTTCCTTTAGAAGCTGTCGGGAGCCGCTCATTGTCATGTCTTGTGCACCGACGACCACTCCCTGTCCTCGTCAGCCTTGGGTGTTACAGAAAATGTATAATGTAATGTCTTTATTATCTTTCATTTTTTTTTTGTTCAAGCATAGTTTAGTATTATTATTTGATTGTTTACCATGGTTTGTTGTTGGTAATCAATAACTTTATTCAACATGTTATTTGCGAAACATATTTTTTAGAAGTCCTCTGTCTTCTTCAATATCCAAAACACTCTCATATGTATGTATATGCCTCTTTGTTGGTGAAGATTTTTGGGTTAAAGAAAAATATTCCTAACATTTATTTCAAACATGTGCTTCGAGAGAGGAACCATTGCGCAGATTTCTTGGCCAAACTCGAACGCTCTTCAAGATTAGGTATGGCTATTTGACATGCTCCTCCATCAAAGTTGAAGGACTTGATGCCCCAAGCTGACCCTTGTTCTTAGGTTTTTATTATTTTTTTTTCTTTCTTTTTCTATAAAAATTTGATTGTTTAATTAAAACTGTGAGAAAAAAGAAAAAGAAAAATGAGAGAAGCATTATTATAGAGCACACACAGCAGAGAGGTTAGATAGAGAGATAACAAATACCAAAATAAAAGACACGACGGTGAGAGGAAGGAAAACACAAGACGTAGTAGCAAGGCTTTGACGAGTGATAGAGAATCAAAACTATCATTCATCAATCCATTTGAATTCAATTCTTAATAATCATAATATAAAGTTAATTAGTTAGTTAGTTATGGCGATGCGTGATCTTATAACCGGTGCTACTTCTTGCCCTGACCCTTCTGCTTCTTCTTCCTCTCAAAACCCTCTTGGTTCTCTCGCTAATGCTCTCCTTGGTTCTTCCTCCAAAAATCAGGTACTCACTCATATTCAATTCAATTCAACTTCTATTTCATTCATAATTAACTTAATTGTTTAATTTAATTATATTATTATAGGAGAGGTTGAAGGAAATTCCTACATCAACATCCACTCCTTCTGCATCGCAATTTTACTCTCAACCTCTTACCCAGCTACCTGGTTCCGAATTCGATAAACCTTTTCTCGATGCTAATTCTCAGGTGAGGATTAAAACAATTAATTTTGTTTGTTTATTTATTCGATGACGGTGTAAAACTATTTTAAATTATGCTTATGTTTATATTTGTGTTTTTATATCAAGTATGTCATCCTTTGGCTCTTACGAGTATTTTTGAAATGTGTGTAAGTTGTAGAAGATAAAAAAGTATGAGAGCTAGAGATAAACATTTATAGTGTTTGTATTTTGATGTTCCAATAACACAGCTCAAATCGAATGTATGAATTAATTTGGTTGGTTTATTTATTTTAAATTTATTGATTTTTGTAGCGGTGCAGGGTTTGGAATTATGCTTTCTGCTTAAATGTTCATCTTTTTGTGTATGTATTGGTTTACTTACACTCCCTCTGTTTTGAAATGAGCGTTGTTTAAGATTTTTACACAAATTAAGAAATGCAATGAAGGTGTACGAATACACAATACTTTTACTAAACTCACTTTAGTAACTATTGATATATTTCCTATTGTCAAAAACGCAAATTGGATTACAATGTTTTGAATTTTAAGAGTAGTGCACGTAGTATGAATTTTGGAATAGTGTATGGTTTGGATTTCAAAATCAGGCTTTATGCTTATGTTTATACGTGTGTGTTGGTTGACTTGTATCTATATTGATTGGATGAATTTGGTTTGTTTAGTTATTTGAATTTCAATATGAATTTTGGATGGTGTAGGGTTCAGAGTTTTTGAATAGGTTTAGGTCTGCGGGTGCGGGTGGGTTTGATGAAACGTGGGATGAGATACAACGTGATGGAAATCAACTCCGGCTCTATGATGGCAGGGGACAGCTACCACCACAGCTTCATCAACCCACACTGGATGGTAATTTCAAAGTTCATTTCCTCTTTGGATTGTCTTGTTTTGTGTTTTAAGGATGTGTTTGAGTAAAGAAGTCCATTAAGTGCTTTTTATCCCAAAAGTGAGGTTGCATAAGTTGTTCTTTTTGTTCAACTGGGATTGAGGAGAAACTGTATATGTTATTTCTATAAGCTATTTTGAGGAGCTTATATATTATAATGAAATGCCTATGTTGTAATATAAGCTTAAATAAGCTCTTACAGTTGATGGGCATATTATTTGATGCTTTGAGATGGTTAACATAAAAAAAGAGACAAATTGATGTTGTTTTCTTTCCAATATGTCAGGGACACCGCAAAGAGTTCTATCTACCTTTTTGCACTCATTTCTTGACAGCAGTCGCGGTGGAATACCTTTTCATCCTGCCCCTCTTCCAGTATTGGGTTTATCTGAAGGCGATAAACAATGTATACGTGACCGTAGCAGCATAATGGCTAGGCATCTCTTTGCAGATAAAAGTGAAGAATTTATCCATGCTCAAGTAAGGAAATTCACGGATACCTTCATCTAGTTTCCGCTTACTTTTTTTCCGATTATTTAATTAATTATCTGCGTACACACATAATGCTCTGAAGACTGAACTTTTCTTTGAGGGCAAAAGTGAGTATTGATTATGTATCTCTAGACTTATCACATGTATTACTTTTTAGGTAAATGCTCTTCTGTCCTCTCTAGATATTGATAGCAATGTCCGTGGCAAGGGCCCTATGCCTGAAAGACACAGGGAGCTTGAAGATTATTGGAATGAGTCTCAAGGAAACAGGATACAGGGTGCTCATGCTTCAGACGGATGGATTACCGAATTCAGTCAAAATAGGGAAAGATATGATAATCCCGATGCATGGGCTAACTCATTTGAGCAACAGCATGGTGCAAATGGTTGGGCTTCTGAATTTGAACATGTGAGAAGTCTTCACTGTTCTATTTGTAGCTATAATTTTAATTCTCTCTGTCACATATATCTGCACACAAGCATAATATTGAATCTATCAATAACATGCAATTCAAACCCTTTATCTTTGTTGAGGAAACTTGTTATGTTGAACTGACTAAGAAAGCAAACATTGTAGAGTTACACTTGTATTTCGCGGTGAAATCTGCACAAACTCTAAATTCGAAATAACGTTAGTCATGGAATACTTATTTCTAGTCAGTCCATTAAATCTTCTGAATAAGTACATCTTATATTTATTCGGTTGAAATTGCTTCCTTTGTATGGTCTCCATTTATTAGCAATTTTAAATTTTAGGGTTTCCTAGCCTAAAATGTTGCTTCCACCACTGTATGACTATTCCTTTTAGTTTCAGTTTCACAATCAATTATTTCCCTTTCTTCAGCAATAGCTTTCTTCCAAAATAATTCTTCATATTATTTCTTCCTTGGTCTTGATGTTCGCGTTCATCTCTTGTGCCCTCCCAGCATACACATCAAAAGAAAGAGCTGTGTGATGAACAGCTCCAGAATATATCTAGCAGAGTTGTAGTTTAATTTCTTTTCTGTTTGAGATTATTATAATTTCAATCAGAATGTTGAAAATGAGTGGGATCGAAGTAAAATATAGCCAGTAACAGAAAGAAAAAAAAATTGGTGTTTATGCGGGCAGCCATGCGTGTGTGTCCACATAATATGTCTTCGATGCAATGCCTTCTTTTTTCATCGGTCTTGATGCTGGTATCTGTAGGCTAGTTTTATATTGGCATTTTTAAATATTTTCTATTCATTGATTTCTCAATGTTACACCTATATTATTTTTATTCCACTTTATATTATATTGTTGATTTTTTTTCTTCTTCTTGGTTACATCTATCAGTCTCAATTGTCATCAGTAGATCAAATGCGAGGTATGAACATGTCCAACATTGCTGCTATGGAGCAGACTCGTATGCTTGCAAATACATTGGCCCAGAATGCTGACCCTAAATTTCAGGTTCATCCATTGCTCTTGACTGTTCAATTTATACTTCACAACATATTGCAATCCAGTACTTTATTATTTATGACATTAAAGATAGAAAGTTCAATAATATTTTTCTTTACCTTGTTAAATTAATTTTCTCTTTTCATTGTGAATAATTGAATATTGTTGATAGATATTGAATTTGTCAAATTTTCCTTATTGTATGATGAAGCTGGCAATTTTAAGGCACATGACTATTATGTTCATTTACCTGAATCAACAATCTCTCGTTTATAAGATTCAATCATCTAGCTTAGGTTAGCACAACAAGAGTCTCAGTAATTAACTTGTCAACAAACATCAATTATCCCTCATTTATTGCACCAGGGAAGTTTATTCCAGTAATATGCTGCTATTTACTGTTTTGTTCTGGAGTGTAATGCTCGAGTTTTGTGACAGTATCTTAGTCGTCTCAAATTCTTTTGATAGAGAACGGTATTCTTGGCCTCCTTGAGTGTAAAAGCTAAAGGTGTCTGCCAGGATATGTCTTGACTTAATATTTTGCATCATTCTTTTTCTTATTTTTTTTTTGTGCTTTGGCTGGTTTAGGAGTATGTTGTTTTTTCCCTAATAAAACAGCTGAGTTATTACAAAATTTATGGCGATGAAAAGGGAGATTACAAGAGTGAGGAAAAATCTCTATGCTTGTTTACTGTTTATGTTGTTGTTTTCCGGGGGTTTTTGTTGATGTATAAATATCATGGAGGGAATAACAACCTTTATGTTGATGAGCCTATTTTTATTGTGCTTTATTATTGTGCCCTTGCCATACAAAACATCTTATCCTCTTGTGGCTTTTCTTTCCTCTTTTATGAAACCTGAAATACAAAATTTCAATAACATGTTCTTTTGGTATGCAGAACTCGAAGTTCCTTCAATTTGTATCAAAGATGAGCCGTGGTGAGTTGATTATCGATGACAATCAAGTTAAAGAGTCTGCATTACCCGCACCTGGAGATTGGGCAACAGAATACCAGCAGCAGTATAATCATGGTGATGCATGGGCTGGTGAATTCTTAAATAATAAGGCATGTCCAATAAGCAGGAAACAACATTCATTTGCAATCTTTTTATCGAGTATTGATCGGCTTATATTCAGTTAAAAAATACTAATATTTATCAGGATGTTTTTCTTGTTTGCTGAATGTGTATGAGACAAAAATAAGGAAGAGGCATTTCCTTTAAAATATAAATGCTTTTACCCCACCTTATCTTCAAAAATGTTATCCAAGTTTTGTATTGAGTTCTTGAGGAGTCCTATCTATATGGGAAACAGGTGTTAGTATGGGTTCTATCACTTTGATTTCCAAGAATATTATTTCTCTTTTTTTCTTCGGGACGTTAAACATTATAGACTTACCATTGTTATTACTTGTGCGTGCCTACATCATTGTGAACAAGTTATTGTGTTATCTTTTGAATTCAGTACTTCATTAAAGTTGAGAGTTGAGTCTTGGTGCAACAGTAGGATTAACTAATTGACTAGTCCTTTTTCTCTAATTTTGGACACTGATTTGTGGATTGAAGGCTTATCCTAGAGCGGGACCTGAACTGTGGGCGAATGAATTTGCAACAGAAAGACAACAAAATGGAGCAGCTGATGACCAGTGGGTTGATGAATTCTCGAAGTTGCATGTTAATGACTGGGCTGAGGAATTCGGTCAGCAGATTGGTGAAGGAGCCTTTGGGGAAGGCTCTTCGGATAATTGGGCTCAGGCATATGATGAGTAAGTCAAACTTTTTCATTAATTGAATTTCAATATTTTTTCACCCTTACATAAAGATTTATTTACTGCATTTATCAAAGAAAAACAACTTTTCTTTCAAGTAATTATTGAATAACCCTGGACTACACCATTATACGGACTTCCATGAATAGAATTGGAAGTTGCGAAGAGATTGGAAATCTGTTTTAGGCTGATCTATTTAGAATTCTATGTTAATTAAATGTTTTAGTCTGATTTCTACCTTTCCCCTTGAAGATAGATATTTCTTACCATTCTTGATTCCCTTTTTCCTAGTTATTTTTAGTTCAAAGATACCAGTTTCTCCTTTTCGAAAGGTGAAATTACTTGCAGAAACTCAACATTCATTGATTATCAATGTAAATCACTATGATAGACACCTTGCATTGATCGGATGTATATTCCATTTGTAATTAATTAACCTATAACCTATATCACGTAATGTATTATAATAATAGAAGTAATTCATAAAAAAATATAAGATATTGCTACTATATTGTAACACTACATATTTGGGTTGTGCCCACTTACGTTCCCCTTAAACTTGAAAGTGTTTAATGCCAGCATGGAGGTTATTCCCTTGAATTAATCAGAATCTCTTTTGGGGTTATGTGAAGGTTCTTGAATGAGCAAGTTGCTGCCAAGCAGCGGTCAGATAGTTCAAGGGGCGTGTATGTGTTTTCAGATTTAAATCCTTATGTTGGTCATCCAAATCCACTAAAAGAAGGCCAAGATCTGTTCAGGAAAGGGCTTTTAAGTGAAGCAGTTCTAGCACTAGAAGCCGAAGTCTTGAAAAACCCTGAAAATTCCGAAGGATGGAGGCTACTCGGAATAGCACATGCAGAAAATGACGATGATCAACAGGTTAGGTTATGCTTTCTTGTTGATAAACTCTCCTATTTGTGTAGACTGTTATAACATTTGTTTTTTACTAACCACTACAAATAATACATTAACATGGCGCTGTACAGATTTTCTACAGAATTACCAATTTTTTCATCAATTTATTTGTATTTATGTTTCAACTGCCTATAGCAGAACAGTGTTTCTGTCCAACTAAATATGCTATTCTATTTTGCTTCTTTATATAGTATGATGTAATTTTTCAACGTATGCGGCAATCATTTCATCCTGTGAATTTTATAAATTTGTTATAAAATGGTTTCAGTTATTTTATATTTGTTGACCATTTCATATTTACAAAAATAATATTAAATAGGTATTTCCATAGAGTATACTGTATAGCATCATATTGTTAATTCTTTGTTGTTTTTGTAGTAAATCATTTTGCTTTCTTTCTCTACCTCGCCCTTTTTTACAGGAATGTTTATTGTTTATTATACAGTTTAGTCAACCATATTCTTCTTAGTTATACTACGATTGATCTATCACTTTGTATTTTACATGCTTCTTTATGCAGTAACTTATAGCTTTTGTAAAAACTTTTCAAACCTACACAGGCGATTGCAGCGATGATGCGTGCACAAGAGGCTGATCCAACAAACTTGGAGGTGCTTCTTGCTCTTGGTGTCAGTCATACAAATGGTCAGTAACTGACTGCTTCTGCTATCTCAATAAATGATATCTTGTACAATAGAAAATTAATGTAAATTCAAAGGCTGCTTTATCATACCATGCTTTGACGCTTGAATTGATTTTGTGTTCAATTCTTCTAATTTTTTAAGTTTTTATTCAATAGAAATTGTAGGGCTTGGACTTTGGAGAGATCATTTGAGAAACTAAAATATTTATATTTACTTAACTTCCTATTATTCCTGCTTAGGACTCTAATAGTCCATTTTGTTGTTGTCTTCTATTTAGTGAATTTATTATTGCAAGCATTGATGCAAATGACTTGTAGGTTTAACATTGGATTCCTAAATAAAAATTATTGAACATATGTGTTGGTTTTTGCAGAACTGGAGCAAAATGCTGCTTTGAAGTATCTATTTGGATGGCTACGAAATCACCCAAAATATGGAACGATTGCCCCACCTGAGATGTCTGATTCTTTGTACTATGCTGATGTAAGTGGAATTGAATGCTTCCTGAATATCATGTCTGCTAAAAGTACATTATGATTTAGATATGTCCATATAGCTGACCCCACCTAGTGAGATACGACTTTGTTGTAATTTGAAATTGAGTTTTAGATAAAAGAAGAAGATAAATAATGAAGACTTTGATTGAAGATGCTAATAGTGTAATTTTATTGTTAATAACATGTTACAAAAGATTAAACACTAACCTCTATTTATAGGGATACACAACTCCTAATTCTAAATAAATAGGGACATTAGAAAACAAATCATGATAATAACTAGGAAATATAGAACTAATCTTATAATATCATGATATTTTAAGATATTTTCTTATTTACTCACTCTCAAGCTACAGCTTACTAGTTTTTGAGCTTGTTACATTTTTTTTAAAGCCAGCTTGTTACATATATACCCTTTAAAAAAGAGAAAACTGGCAAGTGAGGTAACCAAATCCAAAAACATATCTTGGATAAACCAAGGAGAAACACCAAAATCATAAGTCAATAAAGTCGTGCCCAAGAGTAAACCACCAAGCTCCAACCCATGAAATCACTGCTGGCTTTCATGAACGATAATGCTTACAGCAGCTGAACCCCTTACTAGAAGGTGTCACAAATTTGATCCATACTAAAATGGTGAAGTGGCAGTTGATGCAAAGAATAAACTGTGGACACCTTAAAGCACCCTAGTTGGGGGGTCAACCTTGAACTAAAACAAGGTACAAATATCCTGAAAAAGCTCAAACAGATTAAAGAAAACCAGAAAAGTGGGAGTGGGACCCACACAATGGAAGATGCATTCTCACAGGAGTCCCAAACAACGCAATAGTGTATTAACATATATTCTCCCAATCCCAGTCCATTGTTTTAACGTTTCAATCAAGTTGGGATGCATTTTTTTGTCATTCATATGTACAATCAACCCTCCTCCGAGCGGCGCCTTTGTAAATGCGTCTTTTAAGTTGTTGGCTTTATTGAAAATATAAAATGGAAATAAGAGCCTTGATTTGTTTTCCTTTCTGAAAAATGACTGTCCATTATGTTTATTACTGGATTAAATAAATATGGATGGCAGTTTTATTATATGAAGCACGGCGTGTCGGCGTGTCCGTGTCCGTATCTGTATCCGTGCTTCATAATCTCAGCGGTGACTTGTTTGGAAGGCCATACAAAATTTGAGCAATGACATAAAGTTTACCTTCAATGCTAGACCTCCCTATCTCATCCTTCTTTTATTTGAAGCCAAGTTTTATCGGATAAACATACTGAAACAATTATGTAACGATGTTTAGCTTCAACACTATACCTTCTATCTCATCCCCGATTCTAACTTCTTTTTGAAGCCTAGTTTTATCTGACAAACATCCTGAAACACTTATATAACAATAGTCATTCAAATATATCTTATAGTTAGTTTTGAAAGATTGATATTCCTTTTTGCAGGTTGCTAGATTATTCAATGAAGCAGCTGTAATCTCACCTGATGATGCAGATGTTCACATAGTTCTTGGGGTCCTGTACAACTTATCAAGAGAATATGACAAAGCCATTGCAGCTTTTGAACAGGCATTGAAGCTTAAGCCACAAGATTACTCTCTCTGGAACAAGCTTGGTGCAACACAAGCAAACAGTGTTCAAAGTGCTGATGCAATAGCGGCTTATCAACAGGTATGTACTGGAATCAATCCTGATTTGGCTGTAACTTTAATGTATTATGACATTTAAATTTAATTCATAAGAAGTGTGACTATGACGTGGTCATTTATTGGCGTTTAAGTTTGGGGTCATGACTCTGTTCAAAATCTAGGCTTATCTTATTGTAGCGTATATCATTGGTTAATAGTTCTGTATATGTACTGATGTTTCCGAATGGAGTTTGTTATGTGTAAGAATAAGGACGTTATTAATAAAATAGAATATTTAAGCAACTGCATGTTGGCTTATTGTGGTATTGGAGTTTGGGACTTGTGTATGCACTACCCTTGTGTAAGTTGAAGTAAATTGGATTACTAAGAATGTAAGTTGAGTACAAGGAGAACTGCTTGTGGCTTCAAGATGAAAATTGGAGACTATACTTGAGCATCTTGAGTCAGTCATGCTAAATGATAATGAAACAGAGGGAGGTGTATACTGCAGGATCCAATTTAGGTCGATTAGATGGAGAAGTGCTTTAGGTGTTGTTTGTGGTAGGAAAGTGACACTCAAGTTTAATGAAAATATTACTAACAGTTATAAGACCTTCAATGTTGTAGGGATTGAATGTTGGAGGTAAAGAAACTATTAATTAAATTATAAGGTGAGACTTTACAATGCATGAGTTGACATTCAAGACATGATCAGGGCAACTGTATTGGAAGGAAGGAAAGGTAGGGTAGGACCTAGTGTCGAAAAGATGGAAGAGTCTCAATTTTAAGTGATTTGAGCATGCACGGAGATGACTTGTAGAGTATGGAAGCCCTAGTAAAGAGAGATATTACTATGTTAGGAACCTATACCTGGTTGATTTTCCAATGATAGAGAAACAGGACATCTGCCAGTGAGTTTATTTGATAGAAAGAAAATTAGTACACAAAGGAGTTAAAAATAACAATTTCTTAATCCTCTTTCACAGAACAGCAATTAAAAATAACAATTTCTTAATCCTCACTGGAAGCAAGGTAGACAAACTCGAGATCCTAAGTAAGATCGGGTAGGACCCATGAGATCGTGAATCGGGGGATCGTACACGGATCGTAAGATCCTACCAAATTTAGAAATTCATATATATTACATATAAATTCATACATATTCATATAACGCAACATAATTTAATAGAAAAATAACTTTAAATAACATTCAAATTCATTAGCAGTAGCACATTAAAACAACTTAAAACAGCTCTAAAATTCAAAACAGTAACACATAACACCTAAAAACATCTTTAAAACTCCAAAACGGTAGCAAATAACACCTATAACCATCTTAAAAAACTCAATTCAGCTGCAGACCAGAACAGAAAAAGAAAAAAAAAACACTTAAAAAGCTTCAAAACAGTACTCATACAACTCCATAACAATAAAACTTAATCATAATTATCTCAATGGTCAATTCCCAAATAAGTAACGTGAGAGAGGAGATTGAGTGCTATGAATATGGGAATTGCATTGGTAAGGTTCCATGATTTATGGGTGTATTGGAAAATTTCCCTAATTATTGACAGTGGCTTTATTGGGAAGATTTTCAATAATCAATGGGTTTAATGAGGGAATTTGAAACCGTTTCAGAGAAAAAGAAGAGTGAAACACGTTTTTTTTGCCTTTCTGATAGCAAAAATGCGTTTTTGGCGATGTGGGTCACAAACTGACCCGTGAACCCGGTTTTCTGGGTTTCAAAACTAACTCGTCTGGATCTACGATACCAACGCGTTTACGTTTTTCAACTACGATCCAATCCGCGACCACCAAAAACCGATTCTGACAACTTTCCGGCACGGCAAGGGGATGTGAGATCGTGAACTCGGACGATCCTACGAATTGGATCGCGAATTTGTCTACCTTGACTGGAAGGGTAGCCCTATTTTTATAGATTATAGGGCCTACAGAACAGCAATTAAAAATAACAGAATGCAACAGAAAGTTAAACAGAAAACTACCCCTGAGATACTCTTACTACTAGCAAATTACCTAACTAACTATTGAATTACATTCCTGCGCTTCTTTTTATAGTAAACTAGCATAAGTTTATCTTGGCACCTGACAGTAGATCTGGTGGAGGGTAATTCAGTAGTCTTTTGTTGGAGACAAAGAAAAACTATTTGCTAAACCATTAATGGTTTAGATTTAAATGTTTATCACTAGACGTGATTTACAATTGGACACTGGTGTTGTTTGGTCCATGTAGCCAACCTCACCTAGTGAGAGAAGACTTTTGTTTCTGTTGTATTCTATCTCCTAAAACATAAACTGCTCTCTTCATTATTAGGCTGTTATATCATTGTAAGACTTCATTGACAGGTATTGGCAGAGATTGGATGTATTTTGTTTTACTTTGTTTTCCTTTTACTGTTTTTATGTTTTTATATGATGAGATTATTCCCAGTTTCAATTGTATCAAATATACTATATTCTTCCCCAGTGGAATTTTGTTTTTTCTATTGACCAAAACAATCTTCACTCCAGGCGCTAGATTTAAAGCCTAATTATGTTCGTGCTTGGGCAAATATGGGTATCAGTTATGCAAACCAGGTAAACTCCTTGCACGGATTTTTAGCTTTATTTTATTGTAAATTTTATCAAATTGAGAAAGGGAAAATTTAATATAGGTCCTCTCTCTCTCTCTCTCTCTCTCTCTATATCTATCTATCTATATATATATATAATTTTGTCTTCAATTTGTCTTTATGAATACCCAATTGGTCTCAAGTTTGTTTGGACGTCTCGGGTTCAAATCCTAGAAACAACATCTTTGCTTCCGCGTACACTGCACCCTTTGCCCTCTTTATAATTGATTTTTAATAAAAAATAAAACATCAGATAAGTTAAACACACAAGTTGCTTCTTCAAAAAAAAAGTTAAGCACACAAGTTTGATCTACACTCTAATATCATTCCTCTACCTGTGAGGCCATGATATTGGTTGGAGATCAACTTAGCTTTTTGGAAAATAGATCATTTAAATTGATATTAGCACATGCGACCTAGTGGTCATAACTCATAAGTTTGATCCTTGCTTTCCCCATTCTTATAAATAAAGTTAAGGTTCAACATAAAGTAAAACAGGTTTTTTTTGTCCATGTTTCAAGTCCAAAGAGTTCTTATGTAAGGATAAAGTAGCATGAGAGTCAAAAAAACCAAAAACCTTGAGCCTTTACCCAATTTATCTTTGTGAATACCTGGTTTGTCTTATTTAAAGCTGGAGGACCGAATTGATACCACTTGAGTGTTTGGAAGCCTAAAAGGGGTGTTAACTCTTGATTTAATATGTTGCATCCTAACTGTATTATGAAACTATACTTTGTTGTTAACCTCTGCATTTCCTTACAGGGCATGTATGACGAGTCTATTCGTTATTATGTTCGAGCGCTTGCCATGAATCCAAAAGCAGAGAATGCATGGCAATATTTGAGAATTTCATTGAGGTATGACTTCAAAATACATTAACAATGAAACGCTGAATGGTATTTGACCGAGGCCATTAAGATAGACACCATAGAAGTTAGTTTTCAAAATTTATATTCCTGCTACTCAAACTTTTGTCTCCCATGTTCCAGTTGTGCTTCCAGGAATGACATGTTGGAAGCTTGTGATAGTCGTAATTTGGACCTTCTCCAGAAGGAGTTCCCTCTACAGTAAGTTTTGTGCTAATGGCAAGTTACAGTAGATTCAAATCCACGCTGCGCAGTTAGTTGCTTGATTTTACTTGAAACATTTTCGATTGGTGCAATTTCTACCAAAGCTCACTGTAGGTCTGTGTCGCCGTTCGTACAAATTCGGCAGGAGTGGTGAAAGACTGATCAAGTGATCAAGCCTGCAGGTGTATACATAGTCATTCTATTGATCTTTGAACATATGGTGCATATCATGAAAGTATATTATATGAGATATAGGCAGCATAATTATACTAAATCTGTGATTGATACAAAAGTTATTTATCACATAACAGCTGTATTACTGAAGTATTGGAATGTGGCTGTTCCATTAATAAGTTGGGTTCATTCACGTTGTGCATGTAGGCATATAAATAAGCAAAATTCGTTGCACATCTTGTTCTAACTTTATTATTATTACCTGATAAATAATCAAATGATTGAGCTCAAGCCGTTAATAAACCTTTGAGAAAAACTATTATATTCGTTTTACTAGACTTTGACTTTGTACCTAGGCTTTTTTTTAGGTTAAAACTTTCTCCTCCACCATTCTTCTGGACATGTGTTATGGAAGTTATTAATATATACGTATGTATTATGACTTGGCATGTGTAATATTATTCTTTTGGCAATACTTATAAGGTGGAGAATAATTATTGAGTGAATCATCAAATTCGTCCTTGAATTTTCACGGGTCAGCCAAATTCATCCCTCAATTATGCGAAATATCAATTCAATCCCTGAATTTGTTAAATGTCAATCAAGTTAGTCCTTCTGTTCAAACGGAGCGTTAACGGGGATGACGTGGCCGTTAACCTCTCACATGTCAGACGCCATGTAGGCAGGGACTAATTTGGTCGATTATAACAAACATTTCAAAGGACCAATTTGATTGATTTGCAGAAAATGTGGTGGCTTTCTTCCCAAACGACTCTTTCTTCCCCAATTGTATAAAATTGGAACCCTAATTACACAATTTGTAATCTACACTTCAAAATCACCAAAATTTCATCCAATAAAAAGTGGTTCAGTTCTTCCCTAATTCAAAAAACTACAAACCTTAATTTTTTTCGTATTGAATCTGATAGCCAAAATCCTCAAAGTTTCTTGAAGCAAAACTATTAATATTGAATCTGAAATGATGGGGGGTGGAATATGGGAAAAAACAGTTATGAAAGTCGAGCTTCATCTTCAAGCTCCAAGTTTAATGGTGATGTGAGAGAGCTTGAATGTTGGTGTCCTAGAATTTGTGTTGTTAGAAAATCCAATACTAATAAAAACTCGGGAAGGCTATTCTATGTTTGCCCTCTGCCAAAGGTTTGTTTAACTATTAAAAATGTGATGTCATTTTGGTTTGAACAACACATGACTGATTTTGAATGTAATGAAAAAAGGTTGAAGATGATTGAGAAATGTAACATTTATGTTATAATATTTCCATCAAATTAGTCTCTGAATTATTTCTCTATCTATCAAATAGATCCCTACGTTATATTAGAAACCCATCAAATAAGTCTCTGAATTGTTTAATCAGATATCAAATTGATCCTTAAAGCATATGTGTATAAAATGAAGTGAAAGAGCCAGAACACACAAATTGAAACTGAAATATTACTTAGGCAAAAGTCATAGGTCATAAGTCATAAGTCTAAGACATTACATATGCAAAAGAAACCCAACTCTAGGGCATTAACAAGTCATGAGTCTTAAATAAAGATAAGCGAAAGGAAACCCAACTATGAGGCATAATTCAAATAAGCCTAATATTACAAATCCAAAAGTATATTTTAAACTTCATGAAGGTTCACTTTTTTGGAAATTCGGGGATTGGTATAAACTCCATGAATTGAGGTTGATTCGAACCGGGTGAACCATAGGTTGGATATGGAACTCTAATTATGCCAGGAGGAGTTGGATGAGCTTGTGCAGGACCCCTCATTGGTGTTTGCTTAGGCCTATTAGCTGAAAGAACCAGTCCTTCAAGGCCATACCTCATTGGTGCAACACCCTGAAATTGCAAATTCAATCAAATTAGTTCCTAAATTATGACATAATCAATCATATAAGTCCTTCAATTAATTAAATAATTGTCAAATCGATCCTTAAAATTTAAGTGTCATACATGTCCAGCATTTGCAACAACATTTCCTGCACTTTCTGCATTTTTAGGCACAACATTTTCTGGCACAAAGTTAGCAGCATTTTCAGGCACAACATTTTCTGGCACAAAGTTAGGAGCATTTTCTGGCACAACATTAGGAGAGGTCAGAATGGAGAAAATTTTAGCGGGAAAGAGAAGGGTCAAGGACTAAGTTGATGTTTCAGACTGAAATGTGAGGAAGGAGATATGGGTAATACAGGGGCAAAATTGGAAAAATATAAAAAAATAAACTGAAAAGTGAAAACTTGAATTTTTCCATCTTCCATCAAATTAGTCCTTGAACACGTGGCTTCCTTTTTGCCACGTGTACAGGACAACACAACATGCAGGGCGACAGATCAACATGGTTAACAGAGCACTTGGACGGAGAGACGTTTTTGATGGACGTATGTCAAATTCAAAGACTAAGTTGATATTTCGCATAATTGAAAGATAAATTTGACTGACCCATGAAAATTCAAGAACGAATTTAATGATTCCCTCCCATCTCAGTATGTAAATTGCACAGTTGGGATCCCAAGCCAAGTGTGTCCACATAGTCACCACAAGGGAAAATATGTGGCTAACAAAATTTACTTGTTTAATCTAGTGATGAGGAAAAATGAAATTTAGTGTAGTGGATAAAATAAAACCGCAATTATTTTCAAATTTAAAACCATATTTTAAACCAAGCATCTTGAACCAACACACCTCTTCCAAATACTCGAGAAGAGGGAGCAATAAATCCAGTACGTACGAAATTGAAAAATTATATGAATAACATAAAAAATGTCGGTCGGAGAAAGACCTTAAAACAGTTGCCGTAGTTTCCATTTTTTTGTCCCGTGAAAGACATTTCTTGCCATCATCAATCACAGGGACATAGAAGAACAAAGGATCAATCGATACAGCAATAAGACACGATAACACAAATATTTTGTTCCATTTTTGAAGAAAAGGAAGGACCTTGCGGATCAAGAATTTTATTTCTAGAACTAAAACATCTAGTAAGAACAATGCTTTCTGAAAAAGATTTGAAAGGTTTTTTAGCAAGGAAGATTATATGGTGAAGTTAAATGACCAATCATTGATTATTCATGCTACATCAGACTATATGGTGTATTGCACATTTACCCATAAGGTGTGACATTATATCTTTACTTATTGCAATTGTGTCTCTGATTAAATCAAAATTAAACATAGATTTCCATTTATGCACTAAGATTGAAATTCTCCTTAATATTTTGTATGAGGACTGATTTGTAATAAGATAAAGTTTAGTTTTAGAGTGGTCCACCAGTAGGACACTAGCTTACAGTTATACTATTGACTAAACAAAATAATTTTTTTTTCAAAAAAGTCAGTTTTGTGACTGCATCGTAGAAGCCCCTTTTAGCAAATCCCCTTTGAAACTTGTTTGAAACTGAATTTCAGTGTAGTTTTAATTCTCCCTGACTGCGTTACATAAATTATTCCTGGAGAGTTAGCCTCTGAACTCCAGTCCTAAAATTTAAACATCATATAAAGTTAGAAGAAAAAAAATTAAAGTTGCATTGAAAATGTAAAGTGACATTCATTTTGAAACAATTTTTTTAACTAAAGTAACACTCATTTTGAAACGGAGGAAGTAGTAACTAACCTAACAAATTTAGAGGAATGTTAGAATCCCACCTTTTAACACACTCTTGTAACACTCTCTCCAATAATAGTTGGCATGTCAATATTCAATTACCTGATACCGGATTCATTTTGCTAACCATGTTTTATTTTTTTTAGTTAAAAAAAAAAAATCCGTATTCGGTGCTCAACTCCCAAGTCCCACCAACGTCTCCTCATGTACTCACAGATCCTCATCTATCTAATGGAAATCTTAGCATTTCACCTAAGTTTAACCAAATTGTAAATAAAGGGTTCTTATTGTTGAAAGACTAAAATAACAAATTGAATGCTTGTTGAGATTTCGTTTTGATTCATACGTTTTGCCTTTTGGGATTTTAGTGGAGAGTGGAAAATTCTACAGAAAACTGGATCTTAACTACAAACCACAATGAATCCGCGTCTTGTAATAAATCTTAGAAAACAGTAACCTTCTTCATGAACCTGTCAAAACCTAAAACAAGTCAATTTTTGTTTTTGGAAATTCTTTATCCACCAATTTGGATTCTAAAATCTAAAAAATAAGTATGTCATATTTTATAATCCAAACACCCCTTTGAAGCATGTATATAGAGAACGTTCGGATTATAAAATTTGAAAGTGTTTGTTCCTTTGGATTATAAACTCGAACACCCTCTTGTGGCAAAAAATAATGGAAAAAACAATTTCATATTAAATAATCCGAAATGGAGATTGGACTTTTTATGACATGGATAACCAATTTAATAATAATACTAACTATTCTAATCAACTACTCTGATGTCTAGTCGAAAATCCTATTTTTAGACTACTTGATTGGATTACTGTGAAATTTGGCAAGAAGATCATGAAAAAAAATCAAAAAACAAGACTCAGGAAACTTCTTGAGAGACTCTGCCCCACAAAATCCAAAATTTAATCATATAGACCCATATTTCATTTTTTATTTTTCATGCTTTTATAAAAATCTGAAATAATTTACATTTCCTTTATTACCACTTCTTGAACGCAGTCATGTATCTTCCAAAATTGTTAATGTAACATCATTTACTCACCGAGTTGGTAGGATAATCATTTTAGTTCTCAATTTTTGGTTTATATTATTGTCTAGTGATCCTACTCTTAGGTTTTACTGTCTACCATAAAACACTTATTGATTTTCTATACAATGGCGCACTCCTATAGAACCTTCTCAAGCTCTTTTCTTTAGTTACTAATATGTAGGTTGATGAGGGAATTAATTATATCTGGGAAAAGATTTTTAAAATCAAAACAATATCCATATGCTCAGATCTATGAGTATTCAAAATGTAAGCTGCATATTCTGAATGAACTAATATAGATTACACTGTATCTTTAGCCCTAATTCCTAACTATCATGTATTTTTGTTGAAGTATGTCTACTTCTCTTCTCATATGAGCTCCACCGACAGCTTTGCCAGATTGGTAAATCTCATCAGATATTTGTCAAGTATGTTTACCAAATCAACTTTTATTTTCTTTTACCATCTTTTTTCCAAGTGTTGTGTGTTTTTATAACTATAGGTTATTTGTTTTTATATAGGTTACCGAATTAAAGTATTATTGTGATCTTTGTTGCTCGAATATGTTTTTTTGATTGCTTCAATGACTTTCCTACAGATTATTATTTCCCAAGTTCTTTTCTGCACAACCCATGGGCTCTTGCTTTTGGAAAAATATTTTAAGTGCGAGTAGATACACTCTTATGAAAACTCACTTGTGCACTTTGTGGTTGGGTTTAACCATTTGTTGCATAAATAGCACAAATAAGAGTGACTTTGGGTTTGAGCTAGTGTTGCAATTCGCAAGGAAAACGAACATGAATAAAAATCAGACGGGAAAATAAAAATTTGCAAGAAAAAGAGAGCCTTGCAAAATGATTTAAGCTTTGTAGATAAAACTTTATTATATTTCAGGTTAATAACCATGGTTTTTATTCCACTTTTAATATTCATTTTCTGTATTGCTATACATCAGTGTTGCAGATCCTGAAGTTGTAAAATTTATTGTAAAATATGAGATTAAATTTATTGTAAAATATGAGATTAATATATATGTTCATGAAAAAATATATGATTTTTTCCTCGTGTTTTTGTACTACTAAAAATGTTGTATGACTAAAACAGCAAAGTATTAAAAAACAATTTTAGATAGAAAAATATAGGCTTAAAGACACTTCTCGTCCCTATCTTTGAACTGAAACATGATTTTAGTCTCTCCATTATAAAAAAATTCAGGATTTTAGTCCCTCAGTTTCATAAGTTTGAGGATATTTTTTTTTTCACAACCCAATTGCAAACTTATTCTTTATGACTTGTCATTTTCATTAATGACGTGAAATTACATTTTAGTGTTCCCCTGTTCCTTGAAGTTGTGGTATGTTTTGAGACTCGTGACTTATATGATTCACTTCACATTTAAAGGAGTCAAAATTGAGGGGTAAGATTGTTTTGTTTAGATATTTTCGAGTAAAAATTGATTTTGTACAATCCATTTTTTCACGAGTCTATCAAACCACAAATCAATTTCCGGTCACCCCACTTTTAGTAATAAAAAAATATATCTCTTACACACATGCTTAATTGGTTATTTTTATAAAAAATAAAAAATGACTTGTTTTGCCGGTTCCCAAAGATCTTTTTAAAATGTTTCTAGAAAATAGTTTAACATGCATTAGAAAGCTCAAAGCTTCATATGTCATTGTCATTACTCCGGGCTTTTTCTATAAGTAAATAGACATCTCCTGTTTTTTCTATAAACAAATGATATGTATATTTGATCTAAATTTAGACCAAATACGTATACTTCTTTGCTTATGTTAAAAACAAGAGGGATTACCACTTATCAGTCTACATCGCGTAAATGATAGGTATAGTAAGCGTAGGTATGTGAATACGACAATTAAAAAAAAAGTAAGGCAGGGTAAGTCAGTGAAAAAAACATAAATTTTGCTTTATAATATAACATTAAAGAGTTAAATTCTTCGATTCACAACAAGAACATCACAAAAAAAGTCTAAAAAGTAAAAAAATTAGGGTTGATTAAAACAACAAAGAAACTCAAAAGCACAAAAATTGCATTATATTAGCATTTATTATTATATTAATAAATAAGATAAAACCACAGATTTCACTCACAATAGAAGAACAATTAACAAAATTTGAGTATAACGAGCACCATACGTGTACCAATACCGGATAAGTACTTGATACATGTACTTCATCGTTTTACAAGTACCCATATTTCAAGAGGGTAAGTGCCACTATTCTTTGTTATTACACGACATGACATACCATCCAATGCTAAAAATTGTTTCTCTTATTACCAAAAGGGGTCACCGATAGCAAATCGGATGTAGTTTCCCAAAGCTCATGGGCTAATTTGGTGTCTTGTGAAAGTGCTGAAGAATTTATAGTTCTACCTTTCCCCCCAAAAAAGTAAACTCCTGATGTTCCCTGAAAAAAAAAATGTAAGCTTATTAACATTTTGAACACAATGGCTCGAGTCAAGACTCAAGACTAATTTGCAAGAAATACTGATCGAGGATAACTATTTGTAAAGATCAATTATTCAAAAGGTCCAAATTAGTAATGTCAAATCATCAAATGTAATTCCACGTCATTAATGAAAATGACAAGTCATAAAGAATAAACTTGCAACTGGGTTGTGAAAAAAAAAAATCCTCAAACTTAAGAAACTGAGGGACTAAAATCCTGAATTTACCAGTTAAAAGAGAAACACGATAAGTGCATTTAAGCCTATATTTTTCCATCTAAACAAGTGTATAATTGTTTTTTAATACTTTCCTGTTTTAGTCATACAACAGAACATTTTTAACAGTACAAAAACACGAGGAAAAAAAACATATATTTTCATGAACATATATTAATCTCATATTTTACAATAAATTTAATTTCATGAGTGTATTCGTTGCTACTTTCAATCATTTCATCTGACTGCTGACTTGTGTGTGTGGGCAGGCTTAATGTATTTATGTAAATGATTGACCAATATGTTGTTTCCTTGGGTAAGTTCAAGATGAATTACGGACGCAGAAGGATAAGGCATCAGGCAATAGATATTGCATCAGATGAAACCTTAGATATGACTACAACTAATGGTAATAAGTAAGTGAGTTGGTAGACATTTTGAAACATCAATGCATACAATAAAAATGTAAAACAGAAATCAACAAAGACTGCTAAAAAAGTACTCACAGGCGGAGTAAGAGCGGCATCAATAATGGAATCATTCCCGCTCTCAAAGGATTCCAATAGGCGTAGACGCTTCAGTACAAAGAATGCCACCCAAGACAGGCTTGCTGGAACTTCTCGCATGATGTTTGTTTGTACAACTCCAGGATCTGCAACACTGATGCATAGCAATACAAAAAATGAATATTAAAAGTGGAGTAGAAACCATGGTTATTAACCAGAAATATAATAAAAATTTATCTACAAAGCTTAAATCATTTTGCAAGGCTCTCTTTTTCTTGCAAATTTTTTTTTCCGTCTGATTTTTATTCATGTTCGTTTTCCTTGCGAATTGCAACACTAGCTCAAACCCAAAGTCACTCTTATTGGTGCTATTTATGCAACAATAAGTTAAACCCAACCACAAGTGCACAAGTGAGTTTTCATAAGAGTGTATCTGCTCGCACTTAAAACATTTTTCCGTCAAACTCATTGGCTAATTAGGTAGTTGTAGCTTCAGGGGCGAAGTATGCTCCTTGTTGGGAGACAAAGATTGTGATAGTAGCTTCATAGTATCCTTAACAAGACAGGGGCGCATAACAGATCTAAGCCTTTAATTGAAAGTTCAGAACTATATGAGAATTACAGGTTTGACATGAGATCGACAGACAAGACACTATGTTCAGATTGGCATATACATTTGCCAAAAGCAAGAGCCCATGGATTGTGCTAAACAGAACTTGGGAAACAATAATTTGTAGGAAAGTCATGGAAGCAATCAGAAAAACATATCCGAGCAACAAAGATCACAGCAATACATTAATTAGGTAACCTATACAAAACACACATCACTTGGAAAAAAGATGGCAAAAGGAAATAAAAGTTAATTTGGTAAACATACTTGACAAATATCTGATGAGATTTACCCATCTGGCAAAGCTGTCGGTGGAGCTCATATGAGAAGAGAAGTAGACATACTTCAACAAAAATACATGCTAGTTAAGAATTAGGGCTAAAGATACGGTGTAATCTATATAAGTTCATTCAGAATATGCAGCTTACATTTTGAATACTCATAGATCTGAGCATATGGATATTGTTTTGATTTTAAAAATCTCTTCCCAGATACAGTTCCCTCATCAACCTGCATATTAGTAACTGAAGAAAAGAGTTTGAGAAGGTTCTATAGGAGCGCGCCATTGTAGAGAAAATCAACAAATATTTTATGGAAGACAGTAAAACCCAAAGAGTAGGATCATTAGACAATATTATAAATCAAAAAGTGAGGACTAAAATGATTATCCTACCAGCTCGGTGAGTAAATGATGTTACATTAACAATTTTGGAAGATACAGGACTGCTTTCAAGAAGTGGTAATAGAAGCTTGGTCATAACAAATGGGCCGATATAATTTGTGCCGATCATCCTGGGAAAAAGAGTGGAAAATATCGTTGGATTTTAAGAGTAACTACTAATTTTGAAACTCAGACAGTAGACAAACATGGAGCAGATATAAAAGAGATAAATAATCTTGCATCAAAGGCTCCCATAAAAATGCATCCATTGTGCATACAAACGCTTCTAACTATGTTTCTCAAGTATCAGTTCCATAAAGTTCCTGGCGATCATGTCATGCAAATCAACGCCGTCTCAAAAGTTGACATTTAATTAATTTAATACCTATGACTGTATCCCCAAAGCATAAATAAAGTATGCACATCAGGAAAGTATTATTATTTGAAAGTGTGTCTTATGTATCTTTTATTGTTTTATGCAAGGCAAGCATGAGCATGGAAGTTCCAACGATAAAGATAGAATTCTGTTAACCACTAGCACAGAAGATTAGGAAGAAGAAAAAAAAGTAATTACTGATCGTAGCCCTCAGCTGTGACTCTAGGAGATGTGGCAAGTATTCCAGCATTGTTTATTAGTATCTGTACCGAGCAGTGCAAATCGGAATCCAAAAGCCACTGCCGCAGGGAAGTACTGAACTTTATAATTGACTCAGCCGACGAAAGGTCAGCCTGAAAAGCTTTGAGGTGGGCATCCTCATTCGAACCTTTAATCTTGGTTATGGTCTATCAAACAACGGGGAGAACACAATTAAGATATTCACGATGCATGAATTATCATTACCATGATGCTTATAACTAATATAGAAAAATACCTCTGACAACAATTGCTCTGATCTTCCCACTGCATCAATCCACAACAGGAATCTTAGGTATACATTGCTTAGACTAGAAGAAAAATGCTAGCAAGTAGCAAAACATTTTTTTTCAAATAGTCTTTTGAACACATACACATACAATCCCACTAAATAACATAGCCCACTCAATGAAGCACCAATATAGACACATATATCAATATAGACACATACATCAGACACGACACATATATCAATTTTACAGCGAATCGAAGCATGCACTTAGAAAGTGGATTTCACTTAGAAATAAACGAGGTTGTAGAAAATATTGATTATTAACTAGCATATAAAAGGAGTTAAAAGATAAGGTATTTTAGCATTTATAACGTGATTAGCAACAAGAATAAAGAATTACCAATAACGACAACATATCCTTCCGTAGAAAGCTTGCATGCAGTAGATAATCCCAAGCCAGAAGTTGCCTACGCAGAAAAAATGATAGAATTCACATAGTAATAAATAATAATGAAATTTGCAAGAGAGAGAAGAAAAAAGAACAGAACTTACACCAGTGATGACGCAAACGGGCTTATTAGGATAAGTGGAAGGTGAAGACCTTGGATATGAAACGATTTTGTGAGAAAAGAGCGAATCCTTAAACAATTGGTAATGAGAAAATGCAACGGAAAAGGTCCATAGCAACGCCATTCTCAAGAATTGAATCGAGCAGAGGAAATAGAGAGACCGTAATAAATCCTTTATCAAATTAATCATTCCCATTGTGTGTATGTGTGAGAGAGAGAGAAAGAATGAGTTTGTTCTTAATAATTCAGGTTGGGTTCATGATGGCAGTTGGTTAAGGGAAGAAGAAGGAAGATATGATTCTCTGTAGTTTGGGCCCAATTAATTGGGATCGGCATTACCTAAATTTAGGGCGCCAAAGGCACCTAACTTTCAAATCATGTGAACCGTTAGATCAATCTTAAGCAATATATTGTGTAATCTGTCTTCTTCTCGAGAAAAACAATTGAACACTGCAATCAGTTTCGAAGGAGTTGCTGGACGCCGGTTCTGGACAGTAAACCGCTTCACCAAGATGGTGATGACGAGTGTTGATGCGGCGGTGGAAGAGAGATGGAAATGCTTCACACTCCTGTTTTTTAATGTTTGGTTCTACGTTTTACTGCCTTAGACATGCGTTTTCTATCTTCAACGTGATTTGTTCCTGTTTTGAATTTGTTTGGTTGCAAGAAAATGAAGCGATTTTGCCATATAAAAGCGATTCACATAGAAGCTCGGATTCGTAGCTTTTGCGGCAAATTTAGTGCTCTGACACAAATAAAATCTTTTTTCAATTTACCATTAGTTGCCCTTACTGCTTAGTAATTTAATTTGATAATCTATAATAGGCTTAAATACTTTTTTGACCCTTATGTTTGTTATGGTAGTAATTTTGGCCCTCTATTAAAAAAAACTACTTTTCAGTCCCCTAATTTTTCCTCATTTTGCAACTCATAGGCCCCCTCTGATTTTGACTGGGTCAAAGTCCACATGGCCACTCACTTAAGTGGGGTGGACGCCACGTGGATTATTTTTGAATTAAATGTAAAAGGAAAAATCAATGTGAGTATCTGGTGAAATAAAAAAACAAAATAAAAAGGAAAGGGAGAGAGGATGGGCACGTGACTCGTTGCTTCTTCTCCCAGAAACCTTGAATTTCAAACCCTTCATAACTCACATTGCTTCTTATCCCTTCAATGTTTATTCTTCTTTCAATTTAGTTAAAAATTCATAAAACAATTTTCCAATTCTAATTTTTCAATTCTAAAATCAATTCCATAATCCCTCAATTTCGACAAAGATTCTATAACCATTCCTATACGAACTCACTCATAGTAACTCATCTTTTTTCGGAAATCACTCCAGCAAATACATTTATTGCAATTCTAAAATCAATTCCAGAATCACCAATTTCAAGAATCATTCCTCATCTGAACCGTTCTTCTTCTCCTCCTCTCATTCATCTCCAAAATATTCAACGAGGATTCACGGCGTTCATAAATATCTAGATCTGAACCTTCATCAATATCTATCAACAATAACAAGATTTATGGGTTTTAGCTTTGATTCTTGTTGTCTGATTCAACTCACTATCAATCACGACATAGATTCTCGAAAACAAAAAACATCATCTTGAAGAAAAACGAAGAAAACAAAAAATATTTAGAAACTGGGTTTTTTACAAATTTATACAGAAATTGGATTAGGTAGCGTTTGAACAGAATCAGGAGATACATATGATGTGGTTTGCAGATTATTTTGGACGTGCCTTTTCTTCTGTGATTTATGATTTTTTTTCATTGAAAATTTTCTGAGTTTTTAAGGCAAGATGATAAATATGTGATTGAAGAAAGAAGAACATGATGTTGAAGGATGATGGATATGATTCGTGAAAGGAAGAATATGATGTTGAAATTGTTGGAGCTGTTGTTGTGATTGAATCTCTTTTGTATATGTTTTGGATCTCTGTTGTTGAAATTGCTTTGAGTTTTCTTCTTGAATTTTTTTAGGAATGATGAAGCTGATGATGAATCACGTTCCCATCCAATTCCATTTCCTTTTTGTTTTTTTGTTTTTAAATTGGAATATACACATGTGGCTTTTCCTTTTAAATTTAATCAAAAATATTCCAAGTGGCGTCCACCTCACTCAGGTGAGTGGCCATGTGGGCTTTGACCCGGTCAAAATCGAAGGAAACCTATGAGTTGCAAAAGGGGGCAAAGTTAGGGGGCTGAAAAGTGTTTTTTAATAAGGGGTCAAAATTGCTACCATGGCAAACATAGGGGGTCAAAAATGCATTTAAGCCAATATTATAATAGTATTGATACAAGAGTAATGCTAGCAACACTCTCTTTTGAACACCTTCTCTAACACTCATTCTCTTATTGGTTTAAATCATTGTGGGTCTACACTTTGAAAATTGAATCAACACAAAGTGGTGGGACATACATTGATTTCATCCAATGAAAAAGCGAGTGTTAGAGAGAGTATTGAAAAGTGAGTGTTATCAGCATTTCTCTTGATACAATACCAACAAATTCCATTTTGGTATTTATACAATTAAAAACAATTTTGGTCTACCCTACCTAAACAACAAGAGTGGGTTATAATCAATTTTATCTAATCCCATCCAAACACAAATCAATTTAATTTAACTCAATTTTAATCAAAATCAATTCTTTCAAAATCTGTCAAACTTAATTATTGTCACCGTTGATCCAAACATAGATGAACTTTCAGCCCTGTGAATCGATTCACGTTTATTTTATTTTTTTAAGATTGAATGAATCGATTCACACTTATTTTATGTAATTGCATGATTCAATTTACTTGTATCACCACATTGTTGTTAACCCACACAAGTGTTAAATCTGCACAACATAACTCACGCTGCGTGAGTTAACTCACGTAGAGATTTACACTAGCGTGAGTTAACTCATGCAGGGCCATTATAGTTATTTCAGTTGGGCGCGAGTGTTTTGTGTTGGATAAATAGCAGAATTCAATAAACTATGGAATAAGAAACTTTGGTACTCCCTCCGTCTCACAATTATTATCTCTTTAGCCTTTATTCTTTTTCTCAAAATAATTGTTACTTTAGAATATCAATGCAACATTTATTATTATTTTTCCACTATTATACCTTTATTTATTGAATTTCATCCAACTTAACTATTCCACTAACTACAATTAATAAGAGTGTTTTAGTAAATGCTACTAATTTTACCATTGAAATCAACACAATTAATCGTTTTCTTAATAACCGTGCACAAACCTTAAACGATAAATATTGTGAGAATGAAGGAGTATTCAATTTGAGGCCCAACTCTCACACACTAGGTTTGCTATTAACACCCCTGTTTTTAATATAAATATAATAATTGAGGGGTGAAGTGGGGAGTGGGACCCGCGACAGAGAGGACTTTCTTCTCTTTCTCTCTGTCTATGACTGTCTCTCAAGCAGTATTCAACTTGTTCAACCGCAACGCAACACAAAAAACGCAAACTCTCTCTCTCTCTACATATATCTTTCTCCGTCGCTATCTCTCTGTAAATAATAACACCTTCCACGAACCTTCTCTTCTACTTCAATTCTTCTTCCTTCATCATCATCAATCCTATTCCTATCTATGCCTTTTTCCTTTCATTACTTCACTTATTTCTCATGAATTGGTACCTTCTCATAACTCTTCTCATTCATTTTCATCTACCGTTTATTTCATTTCCTTTCCTCATTTAATTTTTATTAATTACTATTTTGGTTGACTAATTCTCTATTGACTTGTTGTAGGTTTTGACAGGTTCATGAAGAAGGTTACTGTTTTCTTCTAAGATTTATTACAAGACACGGATTCATTGTGTTTTTTTGCTATTCAACTTTCTCACGATCATGACTTTTCATCAAGATAAATTTGTTAGGTCAGTTACTATTTTCTACCTACCTTAAATTTTATTATTTACAAGTAATTTAGTTATTGTCAATGGAGGCAAGTATCTTGTGCTTTCCCATTGACTTTGTCAAACTTTATTCTATATAGTACCAACGCTTCTAATAGAAGGCGTGTCTGACACACACGACACTGATTACATTCAATTGTGTCATTTTCTTAAATTACTACCGACATCGACGTGTCCGTGTATGTGTCAATGCTTCATATGTTTTATTACTTAATCTACATTTGTGTTCGGACGTGTCTTCACTGAATGGTTTATCATCGACTGAGATTATGTTTGTTGTTTTTTCTATGATGTTTAGATTTCAGGACTGGAGTTCAGAGGTTAACTCTCCCGGAATAATTCACGTAACGCAGTCAGGGAGAATTAAAACTACACTGAAATCAGTTTCAAGCAAGTTTCAAAGGGGATTCGAATCTAGTTCTGAGAGGATAAAGGGATTTGCAAAAAAGCCTTTTAAATCTTTTTCACAAAGCAGTGCTCTTACTAGATGTTTTAGTTCTAGAAATAAAATTCTTGATCCGCAGGGTCCTTTTCTTCAAAAATGGAACAAAATTTTTGTGTTATCGTGTCTTATTGCTGTATCGATTGATCCTTTGTTCTTCTATATCCCTGTGATTGATGATGACAAGAAATGTCTTTCACGGGACAAAAAAATGGAAACTACGGCAACTGTTTTAAGGTCTTTCTCCGACATTTTTTATATTATTCATATAATTTTTCAATTTCGTACTGGATTTATTGCTCCCTCTTCTCGAGTATTTGGAAGAGGTGTGTTGGTTCAAGATGCTTGGGCAATAGCAAAGAGATATATGGCATCATATTTCTTAGTTGACATTCTTGCCGTTCTTCCGCTCCCACAGGTATGGACAACTCTTCTGTCCTTAATTAATTTAGTTATTGCATTGAAGTCCAATATCAATATCATATCGTGTTGGCAAATTCATCATGTAATGTAAATAGGTAATTTGTCGATAAGTTCAGCCCTCCATGTTTAATTTCCTAAGTGTTTTATGTGCTTAGATTGAGAAGTTTACATGATCGGATTCTTTTAGTAAGCTTATTTTGACTCAAAACTTGCTCTTACATTGCTAGGTGGTTATTCTATTTATCATTCCGAAGATGAGAGGCTCCGAATCACTGAACACGAAAAACTTGCTGAAATTTATTGTATTCTTCCAATATGTGCCACGGTTTATACGAATAGCTCCACTATATAAAGAGGTTACAAGGACCTCTGGCATTCTCACTGAAACAGCATGGGCTGGAGCTGCATTCAATCTCTTTCTTTACATGCTTGCAAGTCATGTATGTTTATGCTGCATTATTTATTTTTGTTTTTTCATTTGCATATTTATTAAAAAGTATTTTTAGCTATACTTAGTTACTTACATGGGTTTTTTATTTCCGAATTCATTGGTATTTTTCCTTACTTTGTTTTTTTTTATTTTTAAATATGGTTTTAAATTTGAAGCGTATCTAATAATTGCGGTTTTATTCTATCTACTACACTAAATTTCATTTTTCCTGATCACTAGATTAAACAAGTAAATTTTGTTAGCCACATATATTTTCTCTTGTGGTGACTATGTGGACACACATGGCTTATGATCCCAACTGTGCAATTTACATGACTGAGATGTAAATTACTCCCTCCGTCTCATTATAAGTGTCTTATCTGAGTTGATACAGATAATAGAGTATTGGTTAAAATTAATCAAAATATATTATAGTATTGAGTTGTACATTACATACCTGATTTTAGTACTTGATACAGATATTGGAATATTGGTTAAAAAATTAATCTACACGGGGTCTCTGTATGATGAATTATATGATAACCTTTAGTAAATTCTACAAAGCTATAAGAGGTGGATTGGGAGGGGGAAGGTTTTCATGTTTTAGTTGTGTGCAAAACTGATATAATAGACCTTTTCTTTGCAGATGACAACATACAGCTGGTCATGTTATGAATTAATTTTCATTTCTTTTCCTAATTATGTCTAACGAGCTGAATCAATTTTCTCATACCCACTTTATATCTCCTAATAAGAATCTTGCTGAAGGTCACCATGATGCAAACACGTAAAAATTAAAGGAGTCGTGCCTTCATTGGACATATTGCTAGACACTTTTATTTGACACACAGATACACATATTAAGCACATGCATCTGATGTATATGTTGTTGCACATTCTCGGGTCCACGTCATTTTATGTTGGTTCCAAATGTATCATATTTAAATCCTTCATAATTGTTGTACTCCCTCTGTTTCAAAATGAGTGTCGCTTTAGCCAATTACACACATATTAAGGAATGGAATGAAATAATCATTAGACATAACATTTTTATTAAACTGCCCTTACTTTATAAGAAAAAGACAAACATAAAGTTGCATTGAAAATTGTGTGAGAGAAAAGTTTGAGTATTTATTGAGGGTAAAGTTGGAAGAGAAAAATTAAAGTTGTATTGGAAATGTAAAGCAACATTCATTTTGAAATAAATTTTTTGGGCTAAAATGGCACTCATTTTGAAACGGAGGGAGTATTTTTTAATAAAAGTGCTCTTATTAATGAAAATTCAAAAAAATGATATGATCTGCCTTTTCAAAAAAATAAAATATGAAAATTCAAAAATATATCATCTTCCTATCTTTCTAATTGCTGATTTACTTCTTCATAGGTTCTTGGTGCCTTTTGGTACTTGTTTTCTATAGAAAGAGAAACCACATGCTGGCAAAGGGCTTGTCAAAAAAATACCACATGTATAAAGGCAGAATTGTATTGTGATGATCATCATGGATTGAGCACAATTACAACATTCCTGAATGCTTCATGCCCAATACAGAATCCAGATAAAAAACTCTTTGATTTTGGAATTTTCCTTGATGCCCTTCAATCTGGAGTTGTTGGGTCAATGGACTTCCCACAGAAGTTTTTTTATTGTTTTTGGTGGGGCCTAAAGAATTTGAGGTTTGCTTCATTGACTCTTTATTAATATATGCTATTGGTTATTTAGATTATTAATTAATCATATGCTGCAACGTGTTTATGATTTTTGTGGCCATTTTACTAAGTTGATGTGAACTATGAGCGCAATTGTGATTTGGTTCAAAGAAGAGGAAAATGGTTTTGGCTTAAGTTTTTGAAATATTTACCACCTCAATGAAGAGGGAAAATTGGGGGTCTGCTAGTCAAATGTCAATTTCAGAGCTGTATATGTTCATGTTAACATGGGCATATTTGTTTCAATCAGGAATTATGTTCTTGGGAATACTGTAACCCTATTTTTTCCTTCCCCAGTTCAATTCACATATTTTTGTTAGGCACGTAATTTTTTCTAGAAAACTTCTCAAATTTTATTTAGTTTAATAATAATAATAATAATAATAATAATAATAATAATAATAATAATAATAATAATGATGATGTGGTAGAATTTGGTGGAAACTAGAAACTAGACATTATAGATCTTAGCAATAATAAATCCAAGGCAGGCTTTGATACAATAAAAACTGTCCTAATTAAAATATACATAAAAACAATTATTCAGTCTTATTTGTTGAGTTTGAAAGTAACTTCTATTCCTCTTGGAAAGCCACCTTAATTACGGTGTGTCTCAAGCTGTTAATTGCGTCAACTTTTGATTGCCTTCATTGCCTCCTCACATCCACCTTATGATGGGTGCGAGGAGACTGGGAGGTGTTTAGTCCCACATCACCTAGCGATAAAGCTTGAGTAGTGCTTATAAGCCTCAGTCATTTCTCACCTTATAATTCAGTGTTGTGGAGTTGAGATGGATCATAAGAGCCTTTTGATAAAATCACGAGTAGTGCTTATTGCCTTCATTATAAGATGGTATTACCTCCGTCCCTGATTATAACTTGAGTAGTGCTTATTGCCTTCATTATAAGATGGTATTACCTCCGTCCCTGATTATAAGAGCCTTTTGATAAAATCACGAGAATTAAAAAAGCTGATTTTAGTATTAAATGTGTTTGTAATTACTATTGTTTTTAGAATTATATCCTTTAAGAGACAGAGCTGGTTTATATTTTCAACATATTATTTATTGTTGATTGAAGAAAAATATGGAAAATAAATAAGGGTATGTTGGTAAAGAAATAATTAATGTAGTTGGAAATAACAAAAGAGTCTTATAAAAAAGGGACAAAAAAAAATTCTCAAAAGAGTCTTATAACTAGGGACGGAGGTAGTATTAAATATTATCATATATAGATCTAATATTGGGTCACTTGCATTGTGACACTCCAGGCCCATAGCTTGGGCATGACAGGGTTGTTGGAAAATTACGTTAATTGTGGTCTGCCCCTAGCCGCCTTACTTGCGGAAATTTTGGCTTCCTTTCCTTAATTACAACTCCTAGCACCTTCATTGTGTTAAGTGTGAGGGGTGTGTGTTTAGTCTTAGATCACGTAGAGATATGGCTTAAAAGTGAAGGTGTGTGTCTAATCCAACATTGTCTATAGATATGGCTTAAAGTAGTGGTTATGAGGCTTGACTGCATGGGCCGAGTTCTTACAAGCTAGTTTGTGGGGATGAATTAGGCCTCAACCCCAAATTCTAAGAATTTTTATGGAAATATACAATTTCACCCATTAACATAGAAAGAAAAGTACGGAAAACGTGAGTAAATTACATTATGAGGAATCAATAATACCCAGGGATTTTATTTTTATTTTTTAAAGAAACACTTGAACCAAATATGGAAACTTCACATCCCAAGATCACTTTTCTGGGAATATTTTTGCATTCATGAAACAAATCCCCTCATAGTATTTTTTAAATGTTGTTTTTGAGTATTTATACAAGTTACTGTCTAACATTCTTTAAATATTCCTCCACCCTCTTGTGGGGGATCCTTTTTATTGCAGTTCTCTTGGTCAGAACCTGGCAACAAGTACCTTTGTTTGGGAAATCTGCTTTGCAATTTTCATTTCCATTGCTGGTTTGGTATTATTTGCATTCCTCATTGGAAATATGCAGGTTGGTACTGAATATCTATTATGTATAATGTTTATTTAATTAGACAATAATTCAAGCTGGTACTATTTGTTGATTTTGGAATAAATTGGTTTCCAGTATTATATATTCCTCCTGAGATCTGTCCCTTTTTGTTAATATTTGCTGGTTTTATGTCTTTCTTTTGGCTATTTTTTTTTAGCAAAAGCACTATAAATTTGTTCATTGCTATTTAATTTGATTTTCCCTTTGGGAGACTCTCACGAAAAAGGACATCATATTTTTGGTATTAGAGCACTTTTTTCGTAGGGCCAGGCCCAATGATGAGTGAGACCTAAAACTAGCTTTCAGACGAGTTGGGCCTTTTTTTTTGGTATTAGACTCTCACGAAACAGTGGCAATGTATTGTTCAGTATTGAATTTTGATGTACTTATTGAGCAGGGCCAGGCCCAATGATGAGTGAGACCTAAAACTAGCTTTCAGAGGAGTTGGGCTTTTTTGCCATCATGTGTGGTCTTTTTTGCTTCATAAATATCAGTATGTGCTTTTAGGTTCGACCTTTGCCAGTGTGTCTAAAACTAGGGCTTTAATTGCCCCACCCTTGTGTTGCTCCTCTTTTTGGGGAGTGGATGAAAAGCTCTTGTGGAACTATTTTCTGGGGCTGTCCTGGGGAAGTAGTGATCATTGTGGTATTATGACCTGGGGTGTGGTAATAATAGAGTCTTATATTTCGGGCCTTCTAAGGAAAATGCATACATTTGATTTTTTTCAAGTGATGTTGATTGCCTTGCCTTTGCAAGTGTTTCCTAGAATAGGGTGAACCAGTGAATTCGTGTTTATTAAGTTCTTGTAATTCTCTATGTATGGGAGTGTGCTGCGTACGTGCAAACATATGTTCCTAATCCTCTTCCACTTCCATAAATATTTCTATTTTTTCCTATCATCTTTTAAATACAATCCTGTTCCTCATTTATTTACATTGACATTATTGCTCGAAAAATAGTTTGACCCCGGACCATTCTATTATTGGGTTATTCTCCTCAACAATTTGATCCATTATACTTCATTTTTCTTCCAAAACAGACATATTTACAGTCAACAACTACGAGATTGGAGGAGATGAGGGTGAAAAGGAGAGACGCAGAACAGTGGATGTCGCATCGACTACTCCCTGACCACTTGAGAGAAAGAATCAGACGACATGAGCAATACAAATGGCAAGAAACTAGAGGTGTTGATGAAGACAATTTGATCCGTAATCTTCCCAAGGATTTAAGAAGGGACATTAAGCGTCATCTCTGCTTGGCTTTGCTGATGAGGGTATGTTTCTCCATATTTCCTGTTTTTTTAACTTGTTTTAATACCAGGAGTTCTTTTACTTTTCAATGATCTTTGTTTCTTCTTTAAGTTTACTCATTCTGAAAAATTCTTTTATCTATCTGTGATTATAGTGGTTGTGAATTTCTTTGCTGAATATGTCTGTCCATAATGCCTAGCAGGTCCCTCAAAATAGAAAATTACATTCCCTGTTTTAGTGTATCTATATTTTGTTTGGTGGTGGAGCATTTAATGGAATATATATTAGTTAGGAAGTTATGTTATACTGTATTCGCATGCACAAAACTAATAAATATTGGTTGTTCGGTTTTTTTTTTAAAATTGGATTTCTGCTTCTGGGACATGTAGAATAAATAAGTGAATAACTTACATGCACCGTAGCATATATTTATATGCAATTCTTTTTGTTTCTCTCCCACGTCATTTGTTTGAACATGTTCTGCATAATACATTTTACCTCTTTTGAATTAGTGCTGATCATGTTTTTCACTGGTGGTCATAAAGTTTCTGTCTTCCATTGTAATTGCTATGAGAGATGATTGACATTAGTCATGTTGAAGTTATTTTAAAATTAGTTTGTGAATGCCATGCTTCCTGGTGAAGAATCATGGGTATTCAAAATATGATTGGTTTAAGACAATCCTTGAAAAATAAGCCAATCACTATGGCTATTGGAAGCTTTGAAGCTATAGTTGATTTTCCATATAATATTAATAACTCTTTTTATCTTTCTTGAACGAGCTTTCAGGTGCCAATATTTGAGAAGATGGATGAGCAACTTTTGGATGCAGTGTGTGACTGTCTCAAACCAGTACTTTACACGAAAGAAAGCTGCATTGTTCGCGAAGGAGATCCTGTTGATGAGATGCTCTTCATAATGCGCGGAAAATTGTTGACCGTCACAACAAACGGTGGAAGAACAGGTTTCTTCAACTCTGAATACCTCAAGGCTGGTGACTTCTGTGGAGAGGAGCTTCTCACATGGGCATTAGATCCTCGTTCTGCATCCAACCTTCCCATCTCAACCAGGACTGTCCAAACTCTTTCAGAAGTGGAAGCATTTGCTCTAAAAGCTGAGGATTTGAAGTTTGTTGCATCTCAATTTCGGCGCCTTCACAGTAAGCAGCTTCGCCACACTTTCAGATTTTACTCGCAACAATGGCGTACATGGGCTGCATGTTTCATACAAGCAGCGTGGAGGCGGTATTGTAAAAAGAAGCTCGAAGAGTCTCTAAGGGAAGAGGAGAATAGGCTCCAAGATGCATTGGCCAAGGAAGGTGGTAGTTCACCTAGCCTAGGTGCCACAATATATGCTTCAAGGTTTGCTGCAAATGTCCTTCGAGCCATACGTAAAAATGGCTCAAGGAAGCCCAGGGTGCCAGAGAGACTACCTCCCATGATGCTCCAGAAGCCTACTGAACCAGATTTTACTGCTGAAGAGCAGTAGTTTAATCAATGGAGATGGATGCCTTGTGCTGTAAGAAAAGAAAAGAAATGGTGTCACTGTCACATAACTGAAAAATTAAAATGAAATTATGATAGGAAGACCAAGATGTCAGTTTTGTTATTTATTTTATTTTTCAAGTTAGCGTAAAATATAGAATGTGTATAAAAGCATTGATTATTAAGTTGTATATACACGTATATGATTGTTGCTAAAATGTTTTCAAATGAAACTGGTGCGTATTATATTTTTTAGTCTGTTTTTCGCATTTTGTGACGGCTGATAGTCCAAAACGGGACAAGAGCAAATGTAAAATGAATAACGGTACCAGTACCATACAAGGGAAGAAATTCGGGAAACCTTTATCAGTTTATCACTTTTACATTGGAATTTCAATTAAATGAGACATGTAATTACATACTAGTCATTTTCATTTAGAATTATCAATGAAATTATGTTGAAATAACAATAGTTTTTTAAATTAGTTTCAAAACTAATAAGAAAGTATAATTTAATCATTTGATAAATTAAAATATCATCAAACAGAAATTGTAACCCTAGTTAACAAAATACATATGTAAAAACTAGTTTTAGCAATTATATACGTGATTACAATAATAATAAAGTCACAATCAATTGAATTACATGCAATCTCTTATGGTTTGATTGTTGAATTACATACATAATTACTATCATTATTATTTTATCTAATAGTACATGATACTCGGGTCATGTATTGTTGCTCAAGTTACAATCAAACCATAAGAGATTGGATGTAATTCAACATTAATATTAGAAGAGGGAACAATGATCAAATTAACTTCTTTTTTTGAAATAATGATCAAATTAACTAATCACAACCAACTAGCTTCAGGTTGTTAAAGGAGTTATTGTCCTCGTCCACGTTAAGTTTCACAATATTCCTAGGAGGCTCCAGAGAGGGAAGACTATTGTCATAGTCTTGGTATAAATCTCAAGAAACGATTACACAAATACCAAGACTTTTGTCAATCAGAAGAGGGAAGACTATTGACTAAGATGTACACACATGAAACAGTTACACAAACACCAAGATTTTTGTCAATAGTCTTGGTATATATCTCGTATAATTTTGTACAAAATGAGAGTATCCAAACTCAGAGTGCATCTTTGTTCCATTTGCAAAGGCTCCATTTATCCCCTTTCACTTCATAGATATGTGACATGTGGCCATAATAAAATCAAGGGTTAGGATTAAAAGTTTTACAAAAAGTTGAAAAAAAAAGCACACAAACACACGTGCCCCTTCTTCTTCCTCACATCTTCATCATCACCGCCACCCCACTCAATATCAAAACACACAAACAGAGAAATATATTACCGATTACATCCCTTTTCAAATTCAACCATAGAAAGAGTGAGACTCCAAGACAACAATTTATCAGGAAAATTGTCAATGGAAATCACTCAATTACCTTGGATATACTTGTTGGATATCTCTGGAAACAAACTTTCTGGAAGAATCAATGATAGAAAATGGAATATGCCATCACTTCAAATGCTTAATTTGGCTAACAACAACTTCTTAGGTGATTTACCAAATTCTTTTGATAGTAACAAAGTTGAAGGATTAGACTTATCACAGAATCAATTTTCGGTTACATTCAAATTGGTTTCAAAAATTTACCAGAGCTTGTTCAATTAAAACTCGACAACAACAACCTCTTTGGTAAATTCCCATAAGAACTTTTTCAATGCAACAAACTTGTTTCATTACATTTAAGCCATAATCAATTATTCGGCGAGATTTCAGATTCCCGCAAAACTCGCCGAAATGTCGGTTCTTGGTCTACTTGACATATCAGAGAATCAATTTTCCGGTGAAATTGCAATGAATTTAGGAAGAGTTGAATCGCTTGTTGAAGTTAACATCTCACATAACCATTTTCATGGCGTTTTACCAAAGACCCGAAATGAACTAAAATAAAGATGTTCCGTCGCCGGAAGTGGCAGCGGTGTCGCCGGAAGAGGCGGCGGTGGAGAGATGAGGTTGTTGTTGTGGCAGGAGGTGGAAGGGGGAAGAACAGAGAAGTTGAGTTGTGTGAGGTGTGTGGAACAGAATGGGGAGAACATTTTAATCCTAACCCTTGATTTTGTTTTCGCCGCATGTCACACATCTATGAAATGAAAAGGGATAAATGGAGCAAAGATGCACTCCCAAAGTCAATATTGGTTTTGCATGGCAACAGTTCATTTGCCTGCAATGTTTGACTTTTGATTTTTTTTTTAATTAATAAGTTTTAGTTGTTTAAATAGTTAAAAAGTGCAAAGTAATATAGTATATTGAAACATCATATATTGTTCGAGTTAATAGAGATAGTACACATTTAGTTCAAAATGTGGAGTGTCACCATTCACCAACACACTATATAACACATTTAAACACTATACGTTGCACCAAATCATTGGAATCCCATACAAAGAGTGTATTAGATAGTGTGTTATTAGCATGAACATATCAAACATCTCGAATAACAAAGGAAATTCATGGATTATTTTTGCTGAAAATATTAATGAATTTGTCCACCATCGTCTATAGCTGTTTAAGATGTATTAGATAGTTATGATAGTTGTATTTACCGTTGCTTACTCATCTGCTACTTTTGTCAAATAAAAACATAGATTTGATTTTACACTCACCGTCATAACTACTTTGTAATTCAACATGATAAATCGATGAAATTTACTTTTTATTCTTCCCTTCCCACTTTCATCTTCAAATGAGACAAAGTTCCATCGTCACTCGCTCAAAGCCCCAGAGCAAGAGTTTGGATCAACGGTAATAAGCACCGCAAACTCAACTAAATTCTCATCCAACTCAGCCACTATCCCACATTACAGATTCATAAAAGCCATATAAACACACTTCCTCAGTGAAATTTTATTTTATTTTGACAAAATGCAAAATTATTTGTTAAAATCCACACTCTGCATCCCAAATTATTTCAATACATCAATAACTGGTAATGCGGCTTTCAAGCTTAAAAACAGCCACAAAACGAGGCTAATAATATTGTAAGACTAGAGACAAGGCCATCCAATATTGCCCAGAGTTCAACAAAGCTTAAGTGGGTTCAAAGACGGAATTGGATGACATAAATAATCACGCCTGGTACCTATTTCTCCCACAATAATCTATTTCCCCAGATGACTAGTGGTACAATACGCAAGCAAGCATTGCTACTGACGGAGCAACCTCACCTCGTTCTTCAGAAATGCAGGCAGTGCAAAAGCAGCTGTATGTATCTGCATAAGAAAAGGGTCGTAAGATCTTTCTTGCATGAAGGTATTCTGATATTCGCGCTTAAATGCCTGATATTTTGTTGCAAAATTTGAACCAATAAATAGTTAAGTAAGTAAATGCAATATATGGACCATATACTTACCTCTGAGTTATAGAACCTAAGATTCCTCCGATACTTATCAGCACCTTCTAACTTTTCAATGGGATTGATGGGGTTCACAAAATCAACATGTGGCCCCTCTGTTGAGCATAAAAGAAACCCTATCACACCACTGCATACCGAGAAAGGAATACAATAAGCATCATATAATTACCAATACTGTCAAGATGAACCAAAATTCCAATCATGTTTAGTAATTGTCAGGGCACGGATTAGTTGTTACCACTATACTGTTCCAAAATGCCAAACTAGGCAAGTAAAAATCTCAGGCTTTCTTAAACCAAAAATTCAATTATAACAAAGTGAATCCTCTCAAGAAGGTAAAGTGAAAACCTACAACAACCTTTATGCACACTAATGCAACGTAACACAAACCAAAAAGGCTAGGATCGACTGCCTAAATTTTAACTTTTTTATATACAAATTTGTAACATTTTCAACAAGTGGAAAATGGAAGTTTCATAATTCCTATGAATTTTTCCAGCAACACACCAACCATAATCATAAATTTTGTGGGAGCGACAATTACTGAAGATCCATCAGTGGGATCAACTTTATCATGAGGTGTAAGTGTCCCACTGTAAGAAAAATTACCCTTACTCTCACAACATGTAGAAACAGAAAAATTGGAAAATAGAAATTTTTTAAAAGTAGAATCAAATACTAATTTACCAGCAATTTGAATATAGTGTAAACTCTACCTTGGATATGTTGGAACACTTGCCCATGCATAATGTACAGAACCTTTAAATGTTTCTCGACAAATGGAGAGCATGTCTTGAATAAGGTGTGTATGAAGCCACATACTTTCTGCCATATTACAAAGAACTCCACCGGGTCTTAATGCCTTAGATATAGTCTCAAAAAATGGTTTCTCTACAAGTTCCTGGGCAGGACCTAAATTACAAAAGTGATATTGTGAGTTGTTGATAAAAATAACCAACCAACAAAGTAAGAATCTAACTCTGCTTAACATTACATGAAATTAATAAGTGGCTGATCAGTTTCAGTTTAGCGAATTGTTCAATATAAATATTTTAGGAACAAAAGTTCAGAGAAAATTGGAGGAAAACGAAGGTTTTGAATAAAAATCAAATCTGATTTATATGTAAATGTAATGTAGATGTGACACATAGATAGTCAATCACTGTACCAGCAGCCAACAAAACAATATGAAAGAAATCACGGTTTTCAATAAAATTCAAATCAAAATAGTATGCGACACAGATGATCAATCATACCAATGAAACAATCTAAAGTAATCACTGAAATTTTCTCATAAATGAAGGCTAAACTGACACAGTAAAGAACAGACCTGATATGAACAGTGGTGGAGAATATTAGAAATATCCATTATTATATTATATTGCAGCATCTTTTTTGTCGTTGATGGGCAAATGTTAGCAGTGTTGGTAATTAGTTATGTTAGTTTCAGGGGATCGAACCCAGGACCTCCTCTTTCAAACTACTTCAATATCTAATAGTATATATTATATTGCAGTACCTTAGTTTATCTCATTAGACCCCTTTATAATTTTAGAGTATATTACTTAGATATTATTATGTTTGTTTTCTAATTTATCTATTTATTTAGGATTGAGAGTCTTGTTTCCCTATAAATATGAATTAGTATCTAGTCTTTTGTAGAAAGTCACTATCAAACTATTATCACAATATTCAAGCTTTTATTATTTCTTCCTTTTTTTATCTAAAACCCACAACTTCGACAAGTGTGTTAGATTGAGATGCAAGGGTTTGGGTCAATGATCTAGTTAAGCAATTTCAATACTAGTGAGAAAATATAGATCCTCCTCAAAACACGACTTTTTTCATTTCAAAATAACATATGCTATGTTCAGTGCTAATTCCAATGCATTATTTACTGAACATTTTGGACAGACCATTTTGAATTTGAATTTAAATTACTCACCCACAGGATCTGAGGAATCAACAATTACAGCGTCATACCTCCCTTCAGGTGCACGTTTAAGAAATTCAATAGCTGGCAAAGATGGATGGGAAGAGTATTAAGTGAATAAGCTTACATAGCCTTAATAGTTTGTAATCAGTAAATTAAAGCCATAGTTGGCACGATAACAAACTTAAAATGAGACTAGCATCAAATATATATACCATCACCAACATGCAAGTGTACACGAGGATCGTCAAACCCAACAGCTAACTCTGGAAAAAACTTCCTAGAAACCTACAAAATAACCATTGCAATAAGTTCATTTCATTAATGAAATGAGTTATATTAAAATAAGTCATAACTTACATCAATAACCATCTTATCTATCTCACAAATATCAATATGCTCCACAGAGCTATGGCGGGATACCTCCCTTAGAACCCCACCATCTCCACCACCAACAACTAAAACCTGAATTAACAACATAAAAATTATTTAGCAGACGGTGAAAACAGTATGGGAAAAAAGGCATAATAAAAATTAATTGAATTCAATCCTTTCAAATTTTAGTCAGTCTCAAATGCTTTCCTCCATACACACAAGAGCATTGGAGCCATAACCAATACATTGTCAAGATGATATGATCGACAAAATTTTAAAGAATAGAGCAGGAAGAAGCGATATTGAGGCTGCTGAATATCAAAGGATGTACGTAGTTCTGCAGTATCATTTCCCCTAAGTGATAATAGAGAACTGATGATCAGATCAAAAGACTTCACATTTTTGGGGGACGGAATGGAACAGAGGGGAAGATGAGCTATCATCTCCTGGTAAGCACATTCATCCTTCTCAGTTAACTGAACAATCCCATCAAGTACCAGAACTTTCCCATATGTTAACGACTGTAAAAAGAAGATAAGTGTTAATCACTTCTCATTTATAGGTAGAATTAAAGAGAGCAATATAGGAAGAAGATGCCAAACCTCAAAAACCAAGACCTCTTGGTACAGTGACTTTTCTTGGAACAATTTCTTCTCTACTTTGATTGAATGGGCTTCTCCTAATGATAGACACGCACCAAAACCATCAGCAGCCGTCATATACACACGAAAATTACATACTTGGCAACAAAGTGAGAGCATTTCAAAATGTATGTTACCACAATATGTAGTTCATGAAGGAGAAAATAAGATCATCAATTTGATGAAGGGAATAGAAAAATGGATGTTTCTCCAAAAGGATTAACAAAGAAGTTTGATACTGTAACATCAAACATTTAGTTTATCCTCCTTGGCCAAAAGTTAATTTCAAAGATATAAAAGAATTTTTGTAATCCCTTCCCCCACCCCCATATTCATCCTTCTCCATGAAGGCTCGATTGTATCAAATTTTATTTATTGATAAACAAGAATATGATTGTCTTTAATAGTAAAAACATTTGCAGTCTCAGTTATCAAACATCAGAAAGAAGAAAGAAAAAAAACGCACACTCCAAAGTTGCAAGTCAATAATACATGAAGCAAAAACAACTCCATATGCAAAATAACAGTCACCTGGCCACATTGGGTTGTTGAAATAAAGAACTTCCTCTGACTTTTCTGTAAAAAAATATGCCACACAATGAAACAAAAGATTGTTGTTAGTGGAATGGAAAGGAAATGGGAAATATATGGAAGAATACAAAATTAAAATAGCTGATAATGACCAGAGCAAGTTTGAGATGCTGAGAACCACCCCGAAACAACGGTAGAGTGACAACTGGCCTCCAACTCAGGGGCTGAAGCCATGGCTTTCAAACAACATGAAGGAATCTCCTTCTCCAAACCATTCCCGTTACTCGCCTTCCCATCCATAGTCTTCTGGCATTCCAAACCTCTTTCTACGGCGTCCCCCATAAATGACCCTTTTCTTCACTGGCTCCAGTCTCTGGATAATTAATACACCAGTTGTCGCACAAAAGATTAAAACAATGATAATTAAAACTTCAAAGAACAAAAAAAATACGCCTTTCCCTTTCACTTACGCTCAGAAAACCAAATAACAGAACAGAGAATAAAGGGAAGACAACAACACCCAAAAAAAAGCAAAGTATCAACAATAAACCCAGTTTAGCATTGCATTATTTTATAATTTATTTAGTTTTATAAATTAAAGTTTATAGTTTTTGTCACTGACAAAGAGTAGAGAACACAGAACTCCTAAAATATATAAAATAAAAAAAGTAATTGAAGAAAACAAAACAAGCCACCAGAAAAAGGGGGGGAAATTACAATACTATATATTTTAATAATATAAAATAATTTGATAACAAATGAATTAAATTATTATAATATAAAAGGAGATATGATTCTGCAGCATGCATGAAATCAGTTTGTATAAAACAATAATAAAATATGGCAATTGTAGCATGGATCATTCCATTATGTTGATGAATCAAATAAGAAAACAAAACAGGGTGTTTTCTTAATATTATTAGAAACAATAATAATATGATATTAATCAGAAAAGCATCAACATGTGATTGTGAAGCATCGAAAAACACAAATTTGATTTATGTTGCGTGTTTGTTGAGCGCTACTGCTAGGGTTTAGGATATGAAAAAAAACGAGAAGAGGAGTGAGGGAAGAGAAACCTGTCTGGTATGAATGTCGGTGAGAGTGTTGTTGATAAAAACGTAGCGACTCTCTCTTTCTCTTTCTCTCTCTCACAGTTCTTGCTTGCTTCTTCTGGGAACGAAATGTATCAATTTATAAGATTTTTATTCTCTCTCTCTCCACATGAAAACGGGATTCCATTAAACTCTATATTAAATTAAGCTTTAATGCCCTTGATGTTGATGTTGCCCTCCCCACCCAATAAGCAAGTACTTTTCTATATTGCCCTCTCTTCTTTACGGGTATTGACCATTCAAAATGTAAATGTCAAATAAATGAGTCAATTTTTTTTATAAAAAAAATCAAGTTTAATCACAAGGTAACTTTTAATACTTTTTGTCAAAATTATTTTTTATTTTTATTTAATTATAGACAAGATTACATTAAAGGTTTTTTTATCTTATTTATTTATAACATTTTGGTACTTTATCTTTATTTTTTTTCGTTTAGGTCTTTCATCTCTCATAAAAGCACATATACATCATTTTTCTCATTTTTTATTAAAAAAACATAATTTTATTTTTTAAAATATGTTTTTATTAAAAATGAAAAAAATCCAGAAATATGATGAAGATGTTCATCATCTTCATCTTCTTCCTTTGAATCTTCATCATTTTTATTGAATCAAAAAAAAATTCGACACAAATATATCTCCAAATATCATGAATTAATGTTATGTTCACCTCAAATCTTCTTTTAAACACAAAAATCAAAACCCTATAGAGAAAGAGATTTAGTTTCGTAAAAAAAAAATAGTTATATAAATTGTCACACTGTATATTATTGTTGTTGTTGTTGTTCTTATTATTATTATTATTATTATCATCATCATCTAACTCAATATTCAAACCTGGCACAAAAATAACCCCAAAATTGAGAGCAGCTTTGCACATCAATTTTGTTGTTTCTAGAATAATCTTAACTTTCGTAAAGCCTAACCCTTCCGCCAGTGACTAAGCCTCCACCATCCGCCTTGCAACATTTGTGAAATTAAGGTTTTGATTTTTGTGTTTAAAAGAAGATTTGAGGTGAATATAACATTGATTCATCATATTTCTGGATTTTTAAGAGATAAAGGACCTAGATGGAAAAAAATAAAGATAAAGGACTAAAGTGTTGCAAATAATAAGATAAAGGACCCATAACGTAATCTTGCCTTAATTATATTTAGGTGTTCAATCTTAATTAATTTACACTACTTAGAACAATTAAAATTTCACATCAAATTTCTTTCATTTGAATGTCCTTAAATTTATCAATTACATTCATAAAAAATTTTCTTCCCATTTTGATTGTTCAATTTTTTCGTTCCAAACTACCGCATTTTTCAATTTTGTGAGAATCGTCGTCGTCCGTTTGATTTCAAATATCGTGAGAATTGTCGTTATTTCGAGAACCACGTCAGGTATGGTGACTTGATTTTTCTTTTTGATTCAATTTTTCTTGGTTGTGAGATAGTTAATTATAACAATTAAGTAAGTCATCCGTTGTACTTTGAGGACTGCTAGCAGATGTTGCCGTTTCGATGTTGTGGGAGTTTGTTGGCATTTTTTTTTGGGTTGCTGCTAAAATGGTTATGTCATGACCCATTACATAAATATCCTAGTTAAATGCAAAAGAGTCTTTAAAATTCAATCTAAAAATCTCTAGACTTCAATATATTCTCTCATTCTCAAATTACAAGGCACTTTACAAACAAACAAAAATTGACACAAACTATAACTCACTTTACCATACAATGAGATGTTGATTTTTTTTTTCTATCATGCATTTTACAATTTATTGTTTTTCTTCCTCTAATTCTTTTAATTTCTCTTTGTCATGTTATTAATGAATAAATTTTTTATAAAAACACTCATAATTTCTCTATTTTATACACATATGAGTAAGCATGGTAATGAGGTCGGGTGGGTACAGGTTTTACATTCCCCATCCCCATACCCAATTCTCACATACTTACTCATTACCCTACCCATATTCAGCGGGATGAGAAATTTAACCTCATCCTCGTCCCCGACGGGTTTGGGTATCCTCGCCCCATCCCCATCCCCGCATTGAATTTTTTTTTTAATAAAAAAAAAAGTTTTTTTGCAACCCCTAGAGAAATATTGTAATGCATTATCCAACAATATGTTCACTTTAACATTTGTTAGACCAATTGATTTAGTTGTTCCTTTAAATATCAATGGTAGTTTTTATAACATAGCAATTATCAAACAAAATAACATGGTATATCAACATAAAGTAGTTTTCTGCATTCGGAACAGGTTTGGGTATGAGTTCGGGGTGGATACTTATATACCCGTTACCCGTCCCATACCCGTGTTTTGAAATCGGAGAAAACCTAAACCCAGACAAAACGGGGAAAACTCGTCAAATTGGGTTTGGTTCCGATGGGTAACCACAAATGTGGGTTTTGTTGCCGTGAGTTGGAAAGAGAAATGATAACTAAACACAAAAATATTGACACAAATATGACACCAGGGATAAGTTTGTAATTTTAATCAAAGTTTAATGGCATAATTGAGATTTCAAGTGAAAATGAAGGGTATTTTGTTAATTTCCTCCTCCCTTTTCTCTCTCTCTTTCTCCTTCTCAGTCTGAACCGCCACCGTCATCCAGCTTCCTCCATCCACCAACCACCATCACCACCAGACCCTCAGTCCACCAACCACCGTCCTTGTCCTCGTCACCAACCGTCTTCGGTCCTTTCCACCATCATTTTCATCCTTGTCACCAACAACCGTTCAGATATGCGAACAGGACCAACAACAGTTCATATATGCAAACCGTTAAGATTTGTCTTCTCCGCCTACAACCACCGTTCTGTCTTGTGCGACTACTATCTACTGAAACTCATATCCGTCGCCTAAAACACTTTCGAGTGATCGCCAATGAAATCTGATGAATGGTCGCCGATGAGATCCGGTGAGTGGTCGCCGGTGAGAGAGAGATGCAAAGGAGAGAATGATAGAGAAGAGGGAGAGGATGAAGTTTTTACACCTGAGAAGAGTGTTGTATTGTGACTTTGTGAAAGAAAAAAGTACAGTATAAGGAAACAGTTTAATACAGTGGTGTCGTATTTGTGTTTGTACTTTTGTGTCCATTTATCATTTCTGGAGTTGAAAATAGGCCAAGCTATCCTATCGTCTAGCCTGTATTGGGGTAAATTATATCGATAGTGTCTTTCCTTTTCTCTTTAACAAATTAAACTAATGTAGTCAAGAAAAAAAAACTATGTTATACAGAAATAAGATGAATATCAGGTGAACATGCAATATATTTAATAAAATATTATTTTATATTTTTTTTTTTGGTCAAGAATATTATTTTATATTTAATTAATTAAAAAGGAATTTAAATTTTAAATTAATTTTGTCTATAAAATATCGACACAAACAAAATTCTAACTTCGAAAAAAAATTCCTAAATGTATTATTATATTTCTTTCATACTATGTTTTCAGATTAATAAAAAAATCAATCATCGAATCTAATTTTTCTTTCAAAAAGCTGTTTTGACTTTTTGGTTATTTATTTATTGTCAAATATTTGATTAAGTGACACGTTCGACATTTTTCTTTTAAATTAAAGCACATCATCCTCTTTACTTTTATCACAGGTGCGGATTGATTGATTGGACATACGGACAAAGTGTGCCCGGAACTGTTCGAATTAGAAGCTGATGACGGTGTCCATAATTGGGGAGCCGACCTGAAACCAATTACACAGAGGATTGGCACAGCTGCTACAAATTGTTGGTTACAAGACCCTATTCCTGCCTCTATGCCGCAACAAAATCATCAACAAGGTGTTGTTCCGGTTGGCCGCGACAAAGCTACTGTAGGCGTGGGAAACTCTGCCAATTTCAATGACCGTATGCTTGCTTTTCAGTCACAATGCTATGAAACAAGATGTGCTTGCTGCCCAAAACTCAATGTTAGCTAAAAAAGGTAATGGGGCGGTTTCTGCTTGCAAAGTGCATCTGCTGCCTTCTTCTTCCACAGGTACTTCAGCTTCTAGCTTGCTTCCAGGCCGCCCTTTGGTGCTTGGTTTACCTGCTGCCCCATTTTCAAGTGATCCCACTGATGAGATACCGGATGAGAGTGGCTCGGATTTGAAGAAAAGGAAGCGCATGCTTGCCCTTCAGAATGAAGAAATATTTGCTGCTGAAAGGGATGTGGGAAATTTTGTAATAGGTTCAAATGTTAGTCATGGGGGGGACATTGATATGAATGTATTTGATGAACCTTTAGGTGACGAACAAGTTGTAACAGCAGGCTCTGATGTTCAGGCCTGCCTAGATAAATGAGCCTGGTGGCGTGGAATTGTCGGGGTGTAGGTAGCCCGAGTACAATTCCCGACCTTAAGTACCTAGTCCGGCACTTCAATCCGAACCTTCTATTCTTAAGTGAGACTCTAGCTCACCGAAATAAAATTGAAGAACTTCGTTTTTTGCTTGGTTACGATGCTTGTTTTCATGTCGATCGCACCGGGAGAGCCGGGGGTTTAGCTTTATTTTGGAAAAACTCTTTACATTGTCAGCTTGTTAATTTTTCTAGTAATCACATCACTGTTGAGCTTGTAAATGATACTCTTGGTACTTGGTGATACACAATTAGCAAGTGCACTAACTCATATCGAAGTAATAAAATTTAGAAGATTCGTATCCACAGGAATTGTTTCAACTTCTACTCGAGAATGTCATTATTATTAAGGATGTTTGTAAAATGGGGGGTGCACTGAGGCAATTGGTTTGATTTGCACGTTAAAATAAAATGGTTAAGGAAAAATTGGTTTAAGAAATAATATGGAGAAGTGACTAGGTCATTCGATTCATTTGCTCATCGCTCATTAGCAACCAGTTTCTTAACTCTACGAATGTTATAAAGTTAACGACAAATTAACAAAATAGCTTAGGTCAATCCCTTGATCCTAAGCCCTCTTTTCTAATTATAATTCCCTAATCCCTTAGGTGAACCTATAATCATCAAAGGTTTTAAGTC
>Ga0228711_1000330_pt1 | contig 53441 bp, 33 predicted proteins | sample MedpolnodulmetaG_2_FD_177996 | JGI IMG/M metagenome (GOLD analysis project Ga0228711, IMG submission 177996) | Root nodule microbial communities from Medicago polymorpha collected in Santa Monica, California, United States - brown nodules | ecosystem: Host-associated > Plants > Roots > Nodule... | reverse complement strand
GTGTCCCTTTGCTTGTTTGCTGAGATAACATGTGGAAGTTGAGTTGGCAGCAATTTTGGTTTTCTGTTAATGTTGACTGGCCTGCTTTTTGGTGTTTCCGGTTGCTGTCATCACCTTCTGTTCTGTCTGGTTCAGGTGTGCTAGAAGGTTCCCTTTGCAGGATGTGTTTTGTTACTGCTGTTTGGAGGTTTCGGCCTATTTGAGGTTGTTGATATGCCTTTTTTTGCTGCTGCATAGTGTTCCTTGTGCTTCGGTTGGTCTTTCCATTTGTGGCTTGTGCGTGTAACAGGTTGTGAGGCAGGGGTATTCTTCTGGTGGCGGTACCTTTGGTTGTCTAGGTACCTTGCTGGGTGTGGTCTTTGTTTTGTGGCACCCTGGTGTATACCTCGACCTCATGATTTTGTGTTTAGGAATGTGGCATCTGTTGGAGTTTTTCTGTCTCTTGTGTTCCTTTTTCCGTGAGTTATGTAGTGGCTGTTAGAATAAGTAAGAATAGAGTAGCTCATGGCCTTGTAGGCAATGTAGGAACTAATTTGTGATGGGGAAATGTCCCTGAACCTGTAGCATCTATCTTTTGTATTGACTTTACTTGAATGAATGAGATGTTTTCTTGGCAAATTTTTTTTTTGCTGATCCAACAAAAAAAAATTATTTCATTAATAATAAATAATACAGAGGGAAGTGCTTTCCAGTTTTTATTTAAAAAGGGAAGTGTATTACTAGCGGATTTTAAACAGTTTGCTTTATTGGTCACTTGATTACTGGCGGATTTATTGGTCAGTACTGTTGGTTGAATTTCTTGATTTACATTACTGACGGATTTTTCTGTCAGTACTTATTAGCAGATTATTCTGCCAGTAATTACTGAAGGAAAAATCCCTCAATAATGCTTTGTCAGTTCACCCACTACATTACTGAGGGAAAATTCCGCCAGTAACATTACTGACGCTCATATTACTGAGGGACTCGAACCCGCCAGTAATGCGTATTACTGAGGGATTATTTCCACCAGTAAAAACCAAAATTCTTGTAGTGCTAGTGAAAACTTGGTTGAAGAAGTTTCAAAAAGTATTCAGCAACTCCCTATTTAACTCTGCTTGCAAGTCAGGCCATGTTAAGTTTGTATTTGAAACTCACAAATGCATAAACACATTCAATTTGTATTCAATGACAGGAGAGAAAATGTACTTTTTATATATTCAAGATAAATAAGTGTTCATCAGACCTGTTTATGCATTTCAACTATCTCAGACCTATTTATGAATATCTCCATAACTAGAATATTAGTATCTTTTGCATTGTTATAAACTACCCTATAAATCACTTAATAAAAAATTTCTTATTTACTTTTATTATGCTGTTAGTTATTCCATCATATTTTCATTTTTATTTTTGTATTAAAACAATTGGAAAAGGTAAATTTATTAATAATTAAAGTGGACTAATTGTCATTTTACAATAATTATTGAGGAAAATTTAGAAAAGAGAAAATTATCATTAATTAAACAAATGGAACTATTGACCATATACTAATGTCTTCAAAATAATTTGAATTATGTCCCTTGAAGTTTTAAAGACCAAACTCATATCATTAAGCTCACATTCATGGACAGTTGCATCATGTATATTAGAAATACTTTGGTTCGACTAATGTTGAGTTCATCCTTTTCTTCTTTTTTTTTCTCACGCAACATTTTATGTTTGGTCTGTTAAAATGCAATGTAAAATATCTAAAAAAAAGTAAAAAATTATTTGTGTTTTTGAGCTAGACATAATTTATTTAATAACTAATAGTTAGTAGAAATAAGAAGGAATATATCGATAAATAATAAAGTGTTTTTGCTGTGGAGTCATAACATAAGGGTGGTTTGGTTAATAATATAGGGATTGTGGTGATAATTGAGGAGATCGTGGGTTTGACTCCTTCCTTTAACAAAATTAACAGCTACGGTCATATCAAGAAAAAATTAACTCAAAAGGAAAATCATTTAACACGGATTTAACAGTGTTTTGGCCAGTAATAGCCTCAATCGAAATATGTAAAGCTAGCTTTTTATATGTGATGCTAGAATTATACGAGTATTTTAAGTCACAAGTGCTTAAATCTAATAAATTATTTATGTATTGGCAAGCACGCTAAAAATCAATCTGAAGAATTTATTTAAAAAAGATAAATTGAAAACAGCTTACAACCATATCATAAATTATTTTTATGATAACTTTGAAATACTTTTAACAACCATGCATATCATGAGATGAGCTCAAATAAAGTTTAATTAACTTTTTTTCAAACACTCCCTAAGTTTAAAGAACGTAATCTTGCCAACAATTCAGTGGTAGTAGATATGGTTAACTTCACTTTTGGACCGAGTCATATAGTAGTTATTAAGCATATCACTATCAGTATCACTGTTGCTTATGCTATCAAAACGGAGCAGATGAAAGAATCTACAATGAACCCAAAGGCACATGGCATTACGTGATCACAAACCACTTGTTATCCTTGACTCTGTCTTTTAACCATTTGATTCCGTAGGTTCCTATATATATAATACAATAGTGCCCAACAATCCAATTCATCAACACTCGTTAACATTAATATCACTAGGAATAGTTACTGTCTCCTAAAAAATGACTATGAAGTTAGTAATATTATTGTGTTTGGTGATACTCAACCTCACTTCAGCATTTGCAGCCACAGTGAATGATGCCTATGGTGGTGATACAGATACTGGTAGTCCATTAGGGACTGACATATACCAATACAGTTGCCCTGAAGCAGAGGCCATAATCTTCTCTTGGGTGGAACAAGCTGTGTCTAGTGACCCAAGAATGGCTGCTTCATTGCTAAGGCTACATTTTCATGATTGCTTTGTCAATGCAAGTATTTCTATGCCTTCATTTATTGTCTTTTTTATTTTTATAATGGTCTAAACAATTTTTTATTACGTATAAAATCACAAATCTCTTAAATTTAATTTCTATAAAATGTTTAGCTCCTACCTTTTATACAAATAGATGCTTTTGTTCCCTACAACGCCCGTTTTTATAAAAAGGTATGACTAAAAGCATCCATCTTTACATAAAATATGTACTAAAAAGTATAAATTGATACAAATTTTATAGAAACTAAAATAAAAGTAAATGGTTTTTTTTAATATGGAGTAAAGAAATATTTAAATCCAAAAATAATAATAAGTTTTTCTACAAATTTCATGAAATGGTGTTATGTTTTGGCTTTTACAGGGTTGTGATGCTTCAGTCTTGCTGGATGACACAGAAAACTTTGTTGGTGAGAAAACAGCTGCTCCAAACGTGAATTCACTTAGAGGATTTGATGTAATCAATGAAATAAAATCTGAACTAGAAGTAGTTTGTCCACAAACTGTTTCTTGTGCTGACATACTAGCAACTGCTGCTCGAGATTCGGTTCTTCTGGTTCGTCATTGCTCCTTTGGATTCGATCCTTCTTATTTTATTTTATTTTTCCCAATTAGTATTATTCTAATTAAAATGAAGCATATGATGAACTAGTTTGCTATTATAGTCAGGAGGACCAACTTGGGAGGTGCAAATGGGAAGAAAAGATAGTATAACGGCTAGCAAGGCAGGAGCAAATAATAACATTCCAGGACCAAACTCAACTGTTGATATGCTTGTGGCCAAGTTTGAAAACGTAGGCCTTACACTTCAAGACATGGTTGCCCTCTCAGGTTAATCATCTATGAAAATTGTTATTTCCATGTTAACATGCAGATAATTTTCTCAGTTTATTGAAAATCAAGATTAGTGTTGCTTATTTATTTTTTTTACCCTCTTTTCAGGTGCGCACACAATAGGAAAAGCCCGCTGCTCAACATTTAGCTCTCGCTTAAGGAGTAACAGCGTTTCAGACGGTCCACATGTTAATGCTGAATTTGTATCATCATTGCAACGGTTGTGCTCGGGGCAAGATAATAGCAACCGAATAGCACATCTTGACCTGGTCACACCAGCAACATTTGATAATCAATACTATATCAATCTTCTATCTGGGGAAGGATTGCTTCCATCGGACCAAACTTTGGTGAATGGGAATGATCAGACACGGCAGATTGTCGAAACATATGTGGCAAATCCGTTTGTTTTCTTTGATGACTTCAAGAATTCAATGGTGAAAATGGGAAGCTTGGGATCGGTTATGCAGAGTAACGGGCAGATTCGCAGGGACTGCCGAACTATTAATTAAATAATTTAAGTCAAGTTGATAATGCTCTATGTAAACGCACTATTATGGTCGTTTGCTATTCCATCATTAGGAAATATTATGTTAAGTGTGTGGGATGAAAACGTACTAATTAATTAATTAATGATTACTTGAATCAAACTGAGTAGCTCTTTATAACCAAAGATGACAGCAATTATTTCCTTAAGCGCATTATATGATTTCATTAGGTAAAATACCAGCACCATATGAAACTATATTGATTGTCTAAATTAATGGTGAAGTTTTATTAAAATTTATAAATAAAGCAAAGCCTATGTTACATGACGATCTGGGTAGATCGTTTCCTTGCGAAGTGTATTGACCCCTCACAGCCCTTAGTGCTGAGCCAGACAGTGATAGTGAAATCTCAACAATTAGGACCGAAGTAACTCATGAATGCAAATATATGGATTACATGTCACTTTGGGCCAAAATGAAGGTGGTGTTCGGTCCTCTACCTTCTTTAAGCAACAGATTTGAGATTCTGTTACACAGCCGTTTGAAAGCTGCAACATCTGTATGTGCCGCCTCGCCTTAAACTCAACGAAGTTCAGACTCCTGGGGTTGAAAAAATACAAGATATGTCAGCATTGAAATTATAAACAAAAATATAGGAACAAGCATAGCTTGACCACCCATCTTCCATAAACTATTTAAATCTAAATCCTCCTTGATGTTTTTACCTTATCATCTGTAGAGCTCATTTTATATTAAACTACTGGGATACTGTTCAATATGACCCACTCCTTATTGGGACTTCTACAAATCTTCTCCACAAATGCCCAAATTACCAAAGAGAGATTCTACAATTTTTCCATAATAAGCGTACTTTCCCCAATTTTTTATCAAATTCATTTACAATTCTATCTTATTTTGAGTCCACCTATCCGTCATAAATCCTTTATTTATTTTTTATTACATAAATTCTTGTTTATACAATGTTGAAGTTTTTTCTTGTTAGTATTTACCACCCAAATTCAATTTTATTCACATCAATAGTCTTATAACTGGGTCGGAAGATTTTCTCCAAGCATGAGCATTACTTTTCCATAATAAATGATACTTAAAGCACTCTTTTGTTTCATCCACCCCGCCTGCATACTATTGATGTCCCTTATTCTCTCTATGGTCCCTACCGAACTCTTGGAAATGATAAAAATGCATACTCATGATCCTACATTCCTACTTAATGAATAATCATTGCCCCCTTTCAAAAGGCAACAAAATGATAGTAAGATGACGTCAAAAGACTACAGCTCGTGTAGTTTGTGTTTTTTTTGTGCGTGCATGTGTTCAAACAGGGGGTAGATAAGTTGGTGCAAGGACTAAAACCTGTAGGCCTGTTTTTCCACATCAGCTCTTGTGTATTATTGATACCCTAAAATGGATTAAGGAAACATGATTAGACGAAAAGACGTCATCAAATAGAAAGAAGGTGAAAAGGATTAACGTTATACCTGTGAATAACGTCCAGGATCACCAGCAGAAACAAATGATGTCTGTAACTGTTTATAGCCAAGTTCCTAAAAATCCAAACAACTTTCAATTACACACCAAAAAGGAGCCATTTAAAATTAGCAAGTCAGAGAACAGTGGCTACATGTATAGGCTCTGAGTTATATCAGACATCCCTTCTATTGTTATTAAACAAATGTTGACAAGGGTATATCATATAGCATTACCTGAACATTTTGATGACCTGTAACTCCATATGCCTGGAACTAGAATTGGATAACAAAGTCATTAACATAATCCTCGTTTTTCTATGCCAAATGAAGTATATCATAGAGATGCTTACCGACGAAGGCTGCTGTATTTGTTGATGGTGAACTTGTCCTCGGAAATGACTTTGAGGCTGAACCTGTTGGTTTTGTGCAACTTGCTGGGTGGGTGGTATTGAAGGCTGTCCCTGAATTTGAGACTGCTGAACAGACTGATTGAGCAGTTGCTTTTGCTGTTCAAATGATGTCAACTCTTCGGGTTTCTCCCACTGTAGGTTCATTTCAGCAAAAATTAGTTCCACAATGTAAAATAACTCACGACAAAACCTAATGGCAGGTTGGCAACTCAAGTAAATTCTTACCCGACTTTCCCCAGTTACACTATTATAGTAGTATTTGAAGCCCTCGGGAGATAGATGCTCTGTCCAATTACAATTTCCAAGAGTTGTGTTCTGGCTTATTGGTTGTACAGAAGAAGTAGCAGGTGTTGATGAAGGAACACCTGCAGCAGGTGCAGCTACATGAGTGCCGGTCGCTGCATGTGATACAGTCCCACCCCATTGAGACTACAAAAATAAAAGAATAAAAAGCATTAGCACATGATCGTTATATAAAAGACATCCTCTAATGCATCCTAGAAGGATAATAAATAAAATAACCTAACAACACTAGAAAGTAATCAATTACTCCAAGACTTCCAAATCAAAAGTCAATTCAAAGAGTACAGCACATGTAAAGAATACAATTATCAGTTGGTAGCTACAAGGACAATATTATGCGGGGGCCGGGGTTCGAACCCCAGACTACCCACTTCTCCACATTTAAAATGTGTGAACCCCAACCACTAGGCTACTTGACCAAAAAAAATACAATTATCATGAAACTTTTAGTAGTATAACTGATTTAAACTAAACTTCATAGATGAGTCCAACCAAAGACGATCAAGCAATAAAACCGATGTTCAACTTGTGAAATCTCATACTGGGTGATATGATGAACAACTAAGATAATCCAAATTAAAAGGAATTTAAGGAAGAGATTTTGACAATAAATACCTGTGTTTTAGCAGCTTCTGCATGATGCTGCAATGGCGATGCTTGACTGGATGGTTGCATCATCTGTAATTGTTGTTGAAGCTGGGAGAAGGCCTGCTGAGATGAATGAAAGCTTGCTTGTAACGTCTGTGTTTGTTGTGACAACAATTGAGCTAACTGAGAAGGGGATTGTTGAAGAGGTTGAAGTGGATGATGCTGCTGCTGCATAGAAGGAGGAATTTGCTGTTGACTTGGAGTAGTCAATGCGGTATTAGATTGCATGTTGGTATCAAGAGAGGTCTGAGGAAACGTAGCAGACAAAACACCCTGCTGAGTTTGAGGCTGAGAAACTGAAAACTGTGCATTTATGCCCAATCCCTGTGGACCAGCAGGGAGAGGTTGTGGCTGACCATGCTGCCTGAAAGATGGACGTGTGGATGTTTGTGGATAGGGAATCGGAGCTTGAGGATATAACTGGTGTGAAGGTGGAAACTCCTGAGATGATTGAATAGGTTTCTGTGATGGAGGTATTTGTTGATTGACCGGTGGAATTTGTGGTGGAGGCTGGTTGAAATTCTGAAAACAATGTAAATTTACTAATCTGAGTCAAGCTAGCAAACAGGTGAAGCCTCGTTATTCATTGATGCATACTGATAATCACAAAATACCTGTTGCGGCATTGCTGACGGAGACTGAGTTTGAAAACGACCATCTATGGAGACTCCCATGCCAGTCATAGGACCACCCTATATTCATTTAAGTAGTGTAAGCAACAGATTTGTGAAGATCAAAATAATCGATGAATAAATAAAGTAAAAATGCAGAACCGACGAAACAAAATTGCATCAACAAACAATTAGGGGTCAACATTTTGAAAATTATTATTAAACTCTTGAACCCTTCTCTGTCACTTGTCAGTGACAGATTATGCCATGTGATTAATTAGAGAACCTTGCAGAAGCAGCTACTAGATGAGTTTATTCCATTCTTTTAACAAAAAAGAGTGATGAGACAGTGCAGTTTCAGTCTTGCCGTAGTGCAGTTTAATATTTGATAAAAACAGGCGATCACTTAGCAATAAAACCCAGAAGGCAGCATAAAGGTATTTAAAGGACTTTGCTGAGTAGTGTGTTCGCAGGCTCACTCCTCTCAATCAACAAACAAGTTCAAACCTTTTTTATCATGATTAGAATCGACAAAGTAATTGATGGGAGTAACTTCTGATGCAGTCAGTTATTTAGGGGTACTTAGCAGTTTGTTTAATATGCAGTTATTTTTGTTGCTTAGGAGCAGTTCGGCAGTTTGTTTTAGTGTGCAGTTATTAGTATTGATTAGGAGGAGCAGTTAGGCAGTTTGTTTTAGGGTGCAGTTATTAGTATTGATTAGGAGCAGTAGACAGTTTATTTCCTAGTATTACAAATAAGGCTATTCAGCCATAACTTTGGGGAGGATTCAGGAAAATAGACTTAAGAATTAGGAAGGCAGAGATGTACTGTTAGCACTCTGAAGGAGCAATTGCTCTGGGATTACAGAGGGGTTAATCTTCTGTAATATTTCTTTTAATTAATTAATTCAATAATACAGTTTCTTCTTCTTTTTAATACCGGGTTCCTATCAGTAATATTTCCCATGATTTACTTAGCCAAACTTTAAGATAAGTCTGCTGAGAGTACAATCACCATGCAGCAACAAATCCATAGTGAAGACAAAACCAACTAACCAAGGCAGCAATTAATATTGAAAAGTACAACACTTCGGCATAAAACAAATAGGGAGAGACATTTCAGTTGCGGCAGATTTTAAAGAAAAATATTATCAATGGACTTGGGGAAACATCTTTCAATATCATTGAATTTATACTTACTGCATTTATAGGCAATGCCATGTCCCCAGATCTTGGAATCGATGGAGGCCCCATGCCATGAAAACCAGCATTGAAGGATGTCCCAGTATTTGGTTGAGGGATTGGACGCCAAGCATTAGGGGGAGGAATATGATCACCCATAGGATCAGAATTATTTGATGGAAGTCTGCAAATAGTAATTGCCAAAATAAAGCATAGCATTGAGTAACATGACAAGAATACAAAAGATGAACCATTAAAAGATAGTAGTAAGGCTGGTCCTTTGCAAAAAGAAATAGTAGTAAAGCTGGTGGGAGGATACCTAGTGCCTGGTGAATCCAATCTTGGACCAAATCCTGCAGATCCAAATGCAGGACCCCTGGAAACCAAAGATAAGTTCAAAAACTACTCATTGATGCATGCATAACATCCATTTGAGTCATATATTGGAAGCCTAACACATGGGCTGGCTAACTAGTCATAATTAAGCTAATATGGTAGAGTCTATTGCTAAAGTGGCAAAATAAAACTCTAGCTTAGCCATGATCTCATATTCATAACACCAAGCACAAATCAATTTCTGGATCAAGTGAAAATAGTCCATGGCTCCATGCTTTGTGCAATTAATTAATTATTGATGTGCTTTTATGCTTAGGAATCATCCACTAATGCTAGAAAACAAACCTGGAATCTCCTTGACGAGGTCTCTTAGGATCAGCGAACCGGACAATCAGTGGTTGTTCACAACCCTATGCAAAAACATACAAGATTATAAACATAAAGCTCTTATAAGGAGAACTGATAAAAGAAGAATAAAAATTCTTACTCTCATTGTATATATTCCATTAAGTGCATTAATAGCTGCCAGTGCCATATCTCTATGAGAGTATTTGACAAAACCGCATCCTTCAGACAAAAATAAGGAAAAATATTATCTATTTGGTACTGCTGTCAAATACCAAACGCACATACAGGGACCAAGAATAAAAATTAAATGACCCCAAACATTGTAGGAAAAGGATTATGAAAATAATGTCGAATGTGTCAGTTGTTTCATACATCACAGAAACCATTTGTAACCTGAGAATGAGAAACACCAATTCTCACTCTCCCAGTCCCACCCCACAACCAGGTTTCAGACTAATTTCACATCTATGAAGAAAACATACCACGACTCTGCTTCTGGTCATCACGCATAAGATAAACATCTTCAATCCGTCCATATTTTGAGAAAACCTGATGCAAGAGACACTATCAATCACTACCGTGTTCACAACAACAGTAAGCATGACACGTTATTCCTGGAAAACTAAACATTTTGGAGGGAGGGAAGTCAACAATTCACTAAATTACAAGGACATTGTTTGTCTTGTTCCAAACGTTCCCTTTTGCAAGAAAACAAACACATTTGTCCTACTGTAAATAGTTCAGTAACAATCTGTAATGTGTAAAGTTTGACTGATGCAAGCAACATACTTCCTCGACTTCCTTTACACTGGCCTGTTTGTTCAGAGAGCCCACGAATAGTTTGTACTCAACTGCACCTATCATATATAAATTTTACAAAACAGTCAGTCCAGACAGTTGGATGATTTGGAACAATGATGCATTTAGAAAAGGAAGGGGGGGGGGATGCCCAGGCGCAAATTCTTCCCCAATTAAGGCTATAACTAACCACTTTCAACAATCATAAGCTTCAGAGCATGTTCAGACGAAGGTACGTATTACTGTTAACTTTTTTTTCCTTATCACTTAAAAGCTGTTATAACTAAAAAGTGAATTTCACAAATGACTTTAAATATATTTGGGTAAAATAATAAGTTACGTTTAGACCATACAAATAAATATTCAGAAAGAGACAAGATACCCAATGATCAGCTGATAAAAATAATAGACAGGTTTTCTTATGTCAAAAAGATGTCTCAAACATTTCATCAGGTTCCATAAGGTCCCCTAATGCACAACATTGGCAGTTGTGCCAGATAAGTCGAGATGCACTTCAATTTATAGATGTAAAAATTACAACTGTGATTTGGGAGACCTGAACAATATTTATTAATCCATGTATGTACACTATACTACACATGTTGCAATAAGAATTTTACAGACTAAACAATGTAAGGAGAAAAAAATAGTTACCAAGACGTTCCCGTTCGCCATCAGCATACCGCACCTGGATGGGACCAACACCCTAAATGATAATATTATACGTGTCAGAAAATTACTAATCATATGTTGCCTTCCCTACTTACTATTCACTTAGGATTCAAAAGCACTACACTCACTCCGGGAAGAGTATGTCGATTGTGCAATGCTCTAATTGCCTGATCAGCTTCCTCTGAGGTAGCATACTTTATAAAACAACAACCTGCACAATAAAAGGTGTTTTATGCCAGTTCCGCTAAATAACACCCTCGCCCCCAACAACCACCAACAGAAAGCCGCTGAGCAGAAAAACAATAAAGCAAGAAGTCTGACTTTAGAAACTTTTTTCTCTTAAAAATACTTAGCTGCTAACGAACACATACAATAGGTCAAATTTGTAGAAATTTACGCATTGCATAGTCATTACCCGTCAAACAAATTAGTTGATAATTTTCATGTACAGTATATTATAATATTATATTATATTATACTAAAACTACAGAAGATCCCACAGGAATAATATATAGAAAAGATATCAAAGTAATCTTATCACAAGTGACGAGGCAAAATTCCAAACATCAAGAGCAGCACATGATAGATCAAATTAAAAAGATGCAGTATGATCTATTTATATGAAGAAGAATTCTGTAGTGTACAACTCATTAGCAAAAACCAAACAGCAATGGCATGAAACACTTCAATATCAATAACCAAGATCACACTGATTTATCTGCACTAATGGTGAAGCTTACAAGCCACCACACAGACAGTTGCAATATAAATAATGACTAGTTCATAATCTTCGTCAAGAAAATAAACACCTTCTATTTCACATCTCATATCAGAGTTGACATTGTATCCTCTGTAAATTGATTACACTTAGCAAAACAGACTAACTCATAATTAACAATAGGTTACTCATGCAAAAACTTCCCTTGGATAAAGGCATAACTAAAACCACTAAATTGCAACGTCTACACAACAGCACCAGAAATATTCACCAGTGTGCTAAAATATTCACAATCAATAGAATCTGTAGAGGAATTCTAGCATTGAATATCCATTCATATGAAGAAACGCCAATGAAACAGAAAAGCCAGATGGCCTTTCTGACTCAACAGCATATATAAAAGATTTCAACAAATTATTGTGATAAAGTACGACTGTGAATCTAACTTTACAATAAACAAAGACAAAAGAATAGCACTTGACGAAATTTCAGTTCCATGGAAAACCCAAATTTCATGATGGTCTTTTCGAAGAATTCTGTAGTGTACAACTCATTAGCAAAAACCAAACAGCAATGGCATGAAACACTTCAATATCAATAACCAAGATCACACTGATTTATCTGCACTAATGGTGAAGCTTACAAGCCACCACACAGACAGTTGCAATATAAATAATGACTAGTTCATAATCTTCGTCAAGAAAATAAACACCTTCTATTTCACATCTCATATCAGAGTTGACATTGTATCCTCTGTAAATTGATTACACTTAGCAAAACAGACTAACTCATAATTAACAATAGGTTACTCATGCAAAAACTTCCCTTGGATAAAGGCATAACTAAAACCACTAAATTGCAACGTCTACACAACAGCACCAGAAATATTCACCAGTGTGCTAAAATATTCACAATCAATAGAATCTGTAGAGGAATTCTAGCATTGAATATCCATTCATATGAAGAAACGCCAATGAAACAGAAAAGCCAGATGGCCTTTCTGACTCAACAGCATATATAAAAGATTTCAACAAATTATTGTGATAAAGTACGACTGTGAATCTAACTTTACAATAAACAAAGACAAAAGAATAGCACTTGACGAAATTTCAGTTCCATGGAAAACCCAAATTTCATGATGGTCTTTTCAACAACTAAATGGCACTGGTACCTAAACGGACCAGTGGGTAGCAGATCCAGTCAAATATGCAAACACCTCTGGTATCTCAGATGACTACGCATAGACATATAAACAACGTGATTGTCGTCATCCCAAACAGGTGGAATTAGAATTTCTAAACCACCTGACTTCTAAAATAATTTCTACATGTACTGCATCATTATATCTAATCACAGACCTATGATCAGGAAGAGGCAAAATCATTGTTCCAAGCAAGCACCACTCAGAAATCACGTCGTACAGGAAATTACATACACCACAAACACAGAAATATCTATATATTTTACTATGTGCCAACATTTAACATACAGAACACAAACACAGAACCATCAACCACATCCCCAACAGGTCATCCATTCATAAGGTGCAATTAGAAGTTCTAAACCACCTGACTTCTAAAATAATTTCTATATGTGCTGCTTCATTATATCTAATCACAGACCTATGATCACGAAGAAGCAAAATCATTGTTCCAAGTGAGCACCATTCTGAAACCACGCCCATGCAGGAAATCATATCCATCACATACGCATAATGTTGAAACTAAAATTAAACTAGGTGCCTACATTTAACATAAAGAATCACAAACACACAACCATCAACCACGTCGCCAACAGGTCATCCATTCATAAGGTGCAAATAGAATTTCTAAATCACCAACTTCTAAAGTAATTTCTATATGTGCTGCATCATTATATCTGATAGCCGACCTATGATCACGAGGAAGCAAAATCACTGTTCCAAGTGAGCACCATTCTGAAACCACGCCCATACAGGAAATCATATCCATCACATACGCATAATGTTGAAACTAAAACTAAACTAGGTGCCTACATTTAACATAAAGAATCACTAACACACAACCATCAACCACATCGCCAACAGGTCATCGATTCATATGTTGCAAATAGAATTTCTACACCACCCTGACTTCTAAAGTAATTTCTATATGGACTGCATCATTTAATCTAATCACAGACCTACGATCACGAAGTAGCAAACTAACACCATTCTGAAACCACGTCATAAAGGAAATTATATCCATCAAACACACGCAAAACTTTAAAACTAAAACTAGTTGCCTACATTTAACTTAAAGAATCACAAACACACAACCATCAACCACATCGCCAACGGGTCATCCATTCATACACACATACATAACGTTAAAACTAAAACTAGTTGCCTACATTTGACATAAAGAATCACAAACACGCAACCATCAACCACATCGCCAACGGGTCATCCATTCATAATGTATCTAATGAAGTATGAATTCCAACAAACACATCAATCACTGATATCAATTAGCATCCGTATTTTGTAAGCCGAACTTTATGCCCCCCATCATTTTACTCAATCGAAACTGATACATGACATCCCAAGCCATTCAATAAATGCTAACATTCACCAAAGTATGAGAAAAATTAAACCTTCAGAAATACATTGTGATTAACACCAGTCAAATGTAAAAACCCAAGATTTTGTCCATTTCTTTTGTACAATTACTGACTTCTAAATTTTTGGCAAAACAATCTACACCTATGGCAACAAACACTCCCACTACAACCAATTTTTGAGCAAAGCCCCCACTTCTGCAGCTACAATTGCAAGAGCAGGATCTTTTGGTCCTCGAAGATCCCATCTTCTATACAAAGAGCAGATTACAGATTTACATCTCTCGGCCCCTTCAGGTATGACAGGTCGAGGAAAAAAGTGGAACCAAAACCAACAAGTCTGAACTTGTTTCAAAATCAAACTGAGATGAAGACGAGCGTATAGTCTTCCCTATCAGCCTCTCAGAGGACCTGAAATAAAATGTACATGAATCGAAACAGTCTTAGAATATAAGAATCACAAATACCTTGATGCTGTCCTGTCTTTCTATCTTTGATCAGGGCGACCTCAACCACATTCCCGTGTTCCTCAAACAAAGGACGAATCTAGGATCAAATGATTGTAACAAGAAAACAATTACTTATCAAATATTAGACTAATGTTAATATTTTTTGATCAGATGTAATGGAAAACATGAGATCATTGAGCAATCAAGAAAATAACATGTAAAAAGGTTAGATGACTTACATCATCCTCAGTTGCTGTTCGGGGAACAGACCCAACAAAAAGTTTAGCAAAATTTCCACCATCACAATGATCTGAAATGAACAAATGTGTCATTCAAGATTTCAGATTATACCAAGTCATATTCCGCTAGCTTCCACGTCCCAGCTCTCAGATTAACACAACGGATAAATACCACATATTTTGGCAAGTAAATTATAATGAAAACTCAACTGTTTGTTACAGAATACTAATTATCGTATGTAGTTTAGTAGTTTAGCACTTCAGCTTCTGTTACCCAGTTTACTGAAAGCTGTAAATTATTATGTTACTCAACAGTTGCAACTAACCCAGTATCATAGCTAGACTCTACAAGACTAAATCTATATATATTCAATGTGACAGATAAACCAAACTTGTATGATTCATATTCCATAACGATTTAATTCATATACACTGACTGTAGAGTTTTTCGCACTGTCAATCAATCGTAATCATTAGACCACTAAAAGTATTCGACTTTAATCATATCTACCTTAAAAACTACTTTAAATATGATACAAATGATGATTTGTGATTGGCTGACAGTATCTATGCAAAGGATCAACAACATCATAAAATTCTAGCTAATATCAACAATGCAAAGATTCTAGGGTCAACAATATCCCACAACCCATGGAAAACGCCAATCTACCCCAACACACACAGGGCAACATCAGCAATGTAATCCCTAAACTAAACCTAGGTAGAACAAGCTCATGCAAACATAACCAACCGATATTTCTGATTGAAGGCGTATCCAGTGTCCAACACAGACACATGTGACTACATAATACATTCAATTGTCATTTACATGAATTATTACCCGTATCAGTGTTGTGTCCGGTGTTTGTGCTTCATATACAGCATGCAATTTCAAACAAACATATACGATAGCATTGATAGCAATTGAACTACGTATAAAAGCAAAACCTAATAGCTAATAATCAAAAACAGAATCAACAAAACTCACCCGGTGAAGCACCACGACCAGAGAACGGAAACCCACGTTTCTGACCAGACAACGGCGGTGGTGGCAGGTTGAATCCAAATTCATCACCACCCACCGGTCTGAAGCCATCTCCGGCAGGTGGTGGACGAAAACCACCACCAACCCTACCCGGAGACCACCGCGGGGGACTATCAAAGTTGCTGCGGTGGAGAGGGGCGGGGCGGAAACCACCAGGACTGCGACGGTGGTTGTAATTCATCGGAGAATCGGAGAAACGAGATGCCCTGGAAGGACGATTGTTGTTGTAAGGGTAATCATCGTCGTTGTTGTCGCCGTAGCGGTTTCCTCTGTGCCTATCCAGTTTGGCGAGCAGAGTGAAACCCTAAAAACCCTAGAGAATAAGAAGAACAAGAAGAAGTAGATGAAGAAGAATGGAGAAGAGAGAGTGTCAAGTGTTTATTTCTTTGCACCGGTGAACAAAGGAGTTTGTTTACACTTAACGACGATGCTACACAATCATCAATTCATAATCATCTCATCAATTTTTCGAATAACTCTTTATTTATTTTTCAATTTAGTTTTTAGTTTTTTTTAAAAAAAATATTCATATCTATTTTATTTTTTCTATAGATTCTCATAATATTATAAATTTTTCTGCAAAATTTTATTCAAAAGCATGAATTCTACATATAAATTTACTTTAAAAGAGGGACCAAAAGTGAAGATGAAAAACTTATTGAGCATTAAAAGTTAAAGAAATTTTTTAGAGGGAATAAAACATAAAGTTGACATATTTATAGGGACCAAATATATATTTTACCCTTAAAAAATTTATTACGATCGACAAACGCAAAATTGATTCGGCTTTTTTTTAAAAAAATCTCTAAACAATCTCTAGATTACTCAACATCAATATCACTTTTATTTTAATCCGTAACAAACGAGTTTTGTATCTCTACGCGTAATGGATTTGAATCGTTTAAAGTGGGTAAAGTGTAAAGTGAGAAAATCATAGTTATTATTGTAACTAATTCATGGTTTGTTATAATGTGTCTCTAATATCTACCTTTAATTTTTAAAGTAATTATTGATATTGCTCATTTTACACTTTAAAGTGAGTTGTTCACTTTAGAGGAGCCAAATTCAAACTTAATGTGTGATAAATCTCTTCCTATATATTGTTAATGTCCTTCCACTTTCAAACCAATTGAATAGCTTGGAAGCATCACTCTTTCTCGTAGTTTTATCAGTGATGAGAGAGTAGGCTGATTTAAGAGAGATAAAATTGATTTTTATAGTTGTGTTTCATTGATTAAAAGTGAATCAATAATTTTTTAATATGATTTATTAAAATAATAGATGTTGAGTCCTCGTGAAATTAACTCGGTCGGTAGAGAGATTGCAAATTCAGAGGAAAAATAAGGTTGCGTGCACTTTTTGATGCAAAAATAAAGTGAAATCATATATTTTAACTAACTCTATTATATAATTTAGGGTTAAATATGTTTTTGGTCCCTATAAATATATCAACTTTTCGTTTTAGTCCCTCTAAAAAATTTCTTCAACTTTTATTCCATGTAAAATTTTCAATCACTGCTTTTGGTTCCTATTTTTAAGTTAATTTTAGTATTATTTTTTTAATGAAATTGTGCAGAAATGTGTAGAATATTGTAAGAATATTTTCCAAAAAAAAAAGAATTTTTTAACAATACATCAATTTAATGTGAATTTTTAACCATCAAAAATACAAAAATTCATATTAAATTCATGTTTTGTTAAAAAATTCTAATTTTATTTGGGTGGGATTCTTATAATATTATGAATTTTTCTGTAAAATTTTATTAAAAAATATGAATTCTACATATAAGTTTACTTTAAAAGAGGGACCAAAAGTGAAGATGAAAAATTTTTGGAGGACAGGAAAATTTTAAAGGGACTAAAACAAAAAGTTGGTATATTTATAGGGACCAAAAACATATTTAACCCTATAATTTATGACGGTTTGTTCTCTATTTTCACAATAACAAAATCTTTTCACCAGAGTCGTCGTGTATAAGTGTGTGCGCGTGTGGTGAATGTATCAAGCGATAACTGATTGTTTATGTGAGAAATTTATAAACAACCCTTAGATTAAAATTAATGACTGAGATTGAATTATCAATTAAGCAGATGCATCTCATCACGCAATCTCAATTTTCCTTTCATCCTATAAATGTAACTTGAACTTCTCTATCTGTCAAGATTATCATTCTTTATGCGTTTATTTTTCATTCATCTGGTTGTTTTGTTTAATTTTCTCATTTTATTTTTTTAATTTTCATAATTTAATCCCAGTAATTTTTTTAAAGTTGATTTGTTTGTTTTTAGAATTGAAAATCAGAGAACATTAATAAGCGTGCATGAAAAAGATAATATACTTGCTGCAGTTGAAAATAACAAAAAATGAATTTATTATAAGTGGACCATATATTTTGCATTCATGATGAGTTTATCCTTTTCAATTAGCATGTTCTTTTACTCTCTACAATACAAAACATGAAGCGGTGATCGTTAGAGAGGCTAATTTTAGTTTGGACCAGTGAATGTTAGGGTTCAACTTGGACCAGTTGAATTCTTCTTCTTTTTTTGGTACAGAAAAGAGGGATATGCCCAAAGAAAATTAAGAAATTAAACGAACTTTCCTAGGCATGCAAACCCCGAAAATGTCCTCAAACAAAATATTTTGCAGCTCCCTTGGAGGGACCTCTAAAACAATGGGCACAAAAGAATCTTGTGTAAGACTATATGCAGCTAACCAGTCTGCACTTCTGTTTCCTTCACGCAAGGTATGGTTTATTTGAACCTCCCCAGGAAGTTCAATGAGATCTCGAATTCGACGAATCAAAACGGGGACAACCCCATTAATCTTACAATTTTCTGTTACCATGTCCACTAGCAGCTTGGAGTCGCTTTCCACGAGTTGCGAAAAACCTTGTCTTCTGGCCATCCTTAAGCCCTCATACATGCCCCACATCTCAGCATAAAGAGCATCGCATGTTCCAATCTTCCGAACATAACCTTTTAGCCACTGACCGTTGGAGTCTCGAATAAGGCCCCCACAGCCTGCGATGTCCACTGACTCCTTATAAGCTCCACCACAATTTAGTTTCACCCAATCTCCATGTGGTCTCTTCCAACCGATGTAGATAGTGTCAAAATTTTGTGACACTTGTGGCAGGCGAGGATGTTCACCCCTTCCAATGGCTTGGACCAGTTGAATTCTAACCTTTGATATAATATTAATTAATATGCACGGTTGTGATTGTTTTTCCACTACCTGATGTCTAATTTAGATACTATCCAAGCTTACTCTAAGACTGTCTGCACAATAGTACTGTTGTCATTTTGTGAAAATGCTTGCCTGAACCGGGTATAGACATGGACCGATAAATATTTTCCCAAATTTATGTGAAAATGGTTGCCTATCTCTTCATCTCTTTCCAAATTTATTTTTCCTCTACGGAGCAAACTTCACATTTTTTTCTCTCAATATTAAACATCACATTTGACCATTCTTATAAGTATGTTTCATTTTCACCGAAAAATTGCTTTCAAGAATAACTATTCTAAAACAATGCTGGTTAGGTGTAATTGTCTTGTTGATTTGGGTGTTTAAGCAATTTAGAACAACATGCTCTCTCTGATCCTCTAAATTAAAATGGCTCATCTGCCATCCTTAGTTTTCTTATTCTTCATCTTCATCATCTCAATGTTACCAGAAACAACAACACAAACCAAAGACTTCATATGTGAAGGAGTGGCGATTCTATTTGAATCCTGTTTTCACTGAATCAATAGAATTAAATAAAATGATTTAAAATGGGACAAAGGGAATTAAACCATATCTGAAAATGGGTATCTAGAAAGAGATAAAGGGATTCGATAAATTCTGAGTTTTATTTTAGATCTGAAACTTCATCCAAAAAGATATGAAGAGATCAAAAAGATTTAAAATATTATGGGTTTTATTTTAGATCTAAAACGTAATAAAATCTCCTTTGAAACCAACCACATCATCCCCGCAACTCATATGAGGAATCTGAAGCTGAAGCGAAATCCAAACTCGATGAAACACCATTGGTACAACCACTAAAAGAACAAGACTACAAGAAGAAGAAGAAGTGGGAAGCTTTCATGGTGTTGTCGGGGAAATTGAGTTTTTTAACGAAAAAAAGGGGTTGCTACGCTGTATTTTGCTTTACTGTACTGAGAATTTTTTGACCGGACCTTAACCTATAATAGCATGTCATTCTAGTGGTCCCAGTTGGACCCAAACATAAACTGGTCCAAACTAAAGGGACCCCATTAGAGATATTAAATGGCAAATATTGTTTGAGTGGGTGAAGACTCGCATAAGAGTTAAAGTGAAAATACAATCACAACCATTAATTTTAATCCAATGATTGTGATTAAAACTTTTCATTTCTCACAATAACAACAAATTTTCACTTGATACGCTATCTATATACACGTATAAATATAAACTTGTGACCTTTTTTACCTCAAAGATTTCACCCCATCAGCGATTACAAGGGAAAGCGTCATAATATGTTTTTTCTAAAAATGGTAAAAAAAATCATTGGTGTCATTCAACCATATAAAACCCACTGCATCCAACTTTGTGTAATTATTGAGTCAATTTAATTACCCTTCGAGATTCTTAAAAGAAACATATGAAGAAAATGAAGCACACGACTTTTACAATGATTTTTCTTCAGATGGCCACATTCATCATATTGATCCCATCAGTTCAATCTACTCTATCACACACTAGCTTGCTAGAGCAAATATGTCGTCAATCACATCATTACCACATTTGCACAATGACTTTACGATCTTCAATTAACCATAGATCTAAAGAAGATATTGCTGGATTTGCTAGTCTTACTCTTGAGATTGTCAAAGCCAATGCCTCTTTAACATTGGAGCATGCACAAAAGAGTTATATACAGGCAAATGGACTAGAACAAAAAAGGGCCATGAGAGATTGTCTTGCTTTATACAACATGATGGTGAATGTACATCTGCGAGAGGCTTTAAATGCTATGGAAAAATGTGATTATAAGATTGTTAAACAAAGGGTTTATGCTGCTAGCATACAAGCTCAGACATGTGAAAATAAATTCAAAAATTCGTCTACGAAGCCTTTAAAGGATACAAACCGATATGTGCAAAACCTATGCATTATCGCTACGTCCATTGTTAACAAACTGCTTTTACAAAACCACCTAACCTCTGCTTATTAAAATTACTAATTCAAAGGTTTTGTATTATATGCATATTTAGATTGTATAATCATAAGCCATAGACCTCCAAATAAATGTGTTTTTATGTTTATTTTCTCCCCCTGCAATGGTGATCAAGCCTTTTAGACAATGATGTATATAGTTTGTTTTTGTTGTAACAATGATGTAAATAGTATTATTAAATGATTTTTTTTTGAGTTATTGTTCAAGTTGTTGCGTAAATTGAAAAATTGCACACGTATTGTCAAGTTATTTTCTTTTGACATAATTCCCCTTTTGATCCCTTAAGCATTGTGATTTGATGATTATGATTTTCACTTTAAAATGATTTAATCAAGTCCCTAATGTATGGTATAAATTACAATTTTGTGATCCTCTTAGTTTTAATCGATTCAACGCTTATGTGTTTTTATTTTTCTAACATGTAATCAATATTTTGCTAGATAAAATTTGCATAACACTCCATTATTCTTCTTCTATATTTTCCTTATCCTCCATCTTGAAATGTTTGGCAATGTATTACTCTTATGTCAATCTCATTTTCCCGTCTTCAAAGTCAATAACAACCTCTCATCGAGAAGGGTGTGATGGTGCACATTACTCATGTCCAACTTAATGCATCTTATTTGTTCATTTTTAGATGAATGAAGGTTAAAAATGGATTTTAAATATAACCAGGTTCACGTGTTTATAAGGAGGAAGAAATGATAATTGAGAAGAATAAGGGGTTTATACAATTAAAATTAGGGGTTTATTGTATCTTAGTTTAATTATTGTCATTTGATCGATTACTTATTTTTTAATCGATTTATGCACGATGAGCCGTATGAGACGAAAATTTAATGTGCCGTTCGTATAACCCCCAAAGAACTAGATCCAATAAACAACATCAAGGAAGGAAAAATTAAAAGAAAAGCCTTTCAAGACAAGTAAATCTTGTTGGAGCAATTATTCTGTGATCACAACCACAAATATAATTGGTTTAGACACAATACAAATGAAAATAAGTAAAAAGAGAAGAAAAAAAAATCAATTTGTTGTTATATTGTTAAAAACATTGGTTAATGTGTATTGTTGTGTGTGTCTAAATGATTTGGATTTGGGTTTGTGACTATCTAAGAATTATTCATCCTGTTGATGATATGCTTGCGAAATGTCATAATTTTATAATCGAATTTGACTCAGTAGCTGCATCACACGATTATTCATCGTAGTTGTATGATCTAAAATCAATATTTAAGATTCTTTGTAGCTATTTTTGGATAATATGTAGAATTATTTTTTCTGACCCTATATGCCAAAAAAAATTCCAAATCTGCCTCTATCAAGTATATTTTCCAAAATGACCCACTTCTATTTTTGTTGGTTTTTTTTTTGTCATTTTCCTCATTTCCGCCCTTTGAAACGGCGGGAATGAGCCCCTTCCCTGACACTTGTCTGCGCGTGACAGGTTTGACTTTTATTTTTTTGCCATTACCGCCATTTAAAATGGCGGGACTGAATTGTTATTATTTTTTTTCGTTTTATTTTTTGGCAACATATGTACAATAAAAACACAGATAATAATAAATAAAATCATATTAATGATAATGATGATATATTTAATTTATTAATTTAAAAACACTAATTATTTTACTCATAAGAAATAAAAACATAAACTACTTTCTCTACGGCAACCATTTATGTAACGCTCTATTTCTATTAAAGCGATAAAACACGCGAATAAAGCATTTATTCAAGAAATAGACGCTACGTCTTCAACAAAATAAATTCAAACAACATGCATTTATAAAAATTCTCAACAGTCGCAGCGGATTTAAATCATACATATCCTAAGATCAAAATACATCATCATATAAAATCTCCAAATCCCGACATATGGGTCAAATCTCAATAACAAATAGATCCAACAAAACATAAAGATGGACGTCCTACATCAGAGCCTAATCTAAGACTCCACCCGCTATCCAAGCACTCACCAAAAGCAAACTACTCTTGCACTCCGTCTACCCATTCATACAAACAGGTAGGCGGTCAAAACCACTGAGGGTTAGCTTCACATCAATCATAATCAACATAAACAGTTGGACATAAATGAATCAAATTAAGTCTCAATTAATTATCAGGAGCAATTAACTTTCATATGCATATACACACAACAATTACAATGTCACGAGTATATATTCATCGAACGCACTTACCAACAACGACCATCATTCACATACATCACTTAAGACTCATGCCAGTATGATATTCGCCTATATACGACACATATATGCATGTGGTACAATATAACCGACAACTAGATGCCAACAGAACATCTTATATAAGAGTACACCTCCTCTTACGATTCAACTATGTAAAAGTACACCTCCTTTTACATTTCTCATATGACTCAATATGATTTTGATGCATGGACATACAAGCAAAGACCCAATAATGCAAAACCTTCAACATATACATCCACCAACAACAATGTAAAAGTACACCTTCATTTACATTGACTAGTTCATCAACAGTTGCATTATCAAGTATTTACGTCCACACAATCAACAATTCACAATTCGAATAAGAGTCCTTGCCATATTATCAACATCAATTCTCATATATACATTAATCAACATCAACTTCATAATATGGCTCAACAACTTCATACACTTTCTCGCAATTCAATTAAGGAAAAAATACGACACTTTATGATAACATCATATTCAACACCTAACAATCATTCACATATCTTCATTTAATCATATAAAGTTATTCACGAAAGATTTAGAAGGTAATCGACTTTAAAGAACCATTTTCAACAAAGTCCGTATCAAGTAGCAAAACGGCCAACATTGATACTTTTCAAAGCAAAGTAACTTGTTCAATTTTGAAAACCTACAACTCGATCTTAATTAATCATATAAGTATGAGCATAGGCCACTTACGAACTATCAAGAATTAGTTCAAAGATTAGCCTAAGTTCGTATGAGAAAATCTCAAGTTCACATATTTCACAATCCCACCCGAAAATCAAGTTTGGCATGATTAAGACATTATACCATCGTTACATGCCTTGTCTAAGTCTATATGAACTGTAGACCAAGCTTGTAATCCTTTTAGTTCACAAAAGTTCATTTTCCGACAAAATCCGAAAAACCGAAACGACACAATTACAAGTTTCAAACCATTTGGAAAATCTAAGTTTCAACAAAGCCAATTATGTTCCAGTAGAAAAGTAAGTGAAAACAGCAAAAGAACACTTCAAAGCGATGGCATAGGACCCCTACACGACTGTCCCCAAGCACCCGGACACGGAACAACGTTCCCGTTGTCCTGTCCTGGGCGCCTGACGCTAGAGGTGCAGCGCCTAGCGCTAGCTCTCTGACTATGGGCGCCTAGCGCCCTTGCTCAGGCGCAACGCTCCGTAAACGCGCGTTTCGACCTCGGGTCTTCGCCATTTTCGCTAAAAAAATCGAAGGGTTAAGTCCCCCATTCATCAAAAATGATCCAAGGCATGACCCGTGACTCTAACACATCGAATACACTCGTTTCACGACATTCGAATAAGTTATGAAATTGTTTAAAAGCTATTTTCTCAAAACACAAGTTTTCAACAAAAACCAGAATTCAATTCTTCTCAACAACTCAATTCAACTACAACAACTTCAATCATAATTCATACCCAAACCATGATATGAGATTATCAACAACAATCACAACTTATAATCATGTATTCAATCACAATTCAACAACATCATGTCATAATTCCTCAATTGAGCATAATTCATCAAGTATCTATATATATATATATATACATATATAAATATATATCATGAACATGCAAATTAATCATCAACAAATTAACATACCCAAACATATCACTAAAGCTAGAGCACGAATTTCAACAAGTAAGTTCATAATAATCCCTTATTCAAATAAGTACTTATGCATAGAATTAGGGAAGAAGCTACAATTAAGAGATTATGAATGAAATCTAACCCCCTTATCTCAATAAGCAATAATCCTAGCAAAAGCTTCAATTAAGCTCCTATAATCCCTAGCTCCTCTTGGTTCTTCAAGCTTTCTCTACAACCATCCTCTCTTCATCTTGCCCCTTTCTCTTTTTACCTCTTCTCAAAATTTTGTAAAATGATTGTGTAACCCTGTTTTCTTTAATGACTAATGCTTATATAGTCTCTACACATTTGAGCTTAACCCTCTTAATGTCTTAATGGGCTCACAACACTTATAAACCAACTCCCAAAGCTTCTATCCACTAACGGTTAAAAATAATAATAACGATCACTTACCGACTATAAAATAAATTACTACAACCCACTAGTAACTTAATAAAATAATAATGGCTCTCACTTAAGCGTTAAAATAATCCCCACTATGAAATTACTAAATTACCCTTACTCACAAAATGACCAAAATACCCCTGAGTCCAAAATGACCATAATACCCTTCAACCACCGAAATCCACTAATTTCAACCAAAATACACACAGAGGCAATTAATCACATAGAAGCACAAATAAACACATATTAAAACAATTAAAAATCAAATCTAGCGAAAATTGGGCTGTTACAATTTACGCCAATGTAAACTATGACCAACGTCGTCAAGTCCAAAACTGGAACCAATGTCATCAATTAGCACTTCACGGCGTTCGGTATAACCATGAGGTTTATCCAAATCGTCAATATTTTGCATGGTATTGAGAGTTTTTCGGAGATCATCTGTGGCTTTCTAGAGAAGTATTATTGACAAACCCAAGGCAAGCATGTGCATGAATTTTTCTAGGATTGGCGCGTGACTATCCTGCAGCGCCAGAAATCTATACGGTGCCAGATGAAAATATGTGGTCAAATACACCTCCATCTTACAACCAATTCATGACACCTCCACCCACTAACTTCGACCAAAGCTTTAACCCATCCACCAACTACAACTACAACCAAACTTATCAATCACCGCCACAACCTACAAACCAAATTTTACATAACACCCCAATCTCATATCCAAGCTATTCTCAACAAAGTCATCATGGAGAAAGCTCCCGAACATCAAACTATTCATTTGATGACTTCAATCCAACTGAGTACACCACACAAACCAGTTACCCAGACCAATCACAATACTCATCGTTCAACCTACCAACCCCTCCACACATTGTAAACTTTCCCCAAACAAACTACGCACCTCAATGACCAAATTCGCAAACTAATACCATAGAAAGTTTGGCAGCAGGGTTTAATGAGGATGAATTCGTTAATGAAATCTGGACCAACTCAGCTTCACAGGTGCAAAATGAAGTCATCATGGAAACTAATGACAATGCTGAAATTCCTGACGAGGATGTGGAACAGGAAGAGCACGAGGAAGAGGAAGAGCAAGACCAACGACCCGTACGAAATAAAAAAGATAAATTATGTGCTACGGGAGGTCATAGTTTACATTGGCGTAAATGGTTGCCGCGGAGAAAGTGGTTTATGTTTTTATTTCTTATGAATAAAATAATTAGTGTTTTTAAATTAATAAATCAAATATATCATTATTATCATTAATATGATTTTATTTATTATTTTTTGTGCTTTTATTGTACATATGTTGCCAAAAAAAAACAAAAAAATGAAAAAAATAATAACAATTCAGTCCCGCCATTTCAAATGGCGGTAGTGGCAAAAAAAAAAAAAGTCAAACCTGTCACGCACAGACAAGTGTCAGGGAAGGGGGCTAATTTCGGCCGTTTCAAATGGCGGGAATGAGGAAAACGACAAAAAAAAACCAAAAAAAATAGAAAGTGGGTCATTTTGGGAAATATATCTGATAGAGGGTCAGATTTAGAATTTTTTGGCATATAGGGTCGGAAAAAAATTCTAATATGTAATATGAATGGGTCGAGATACAACCAATGGTTGTGATCTAAAATTGTGTGCTATTTCTACACTCACGTTCCAGATCCCATAATTTTATACTAGTTTGATTTTTTTGATTTGAGTCTAACCTATTTTACTCGGGGTTTTCTACATTACCCGTTAAGGATTTGGAGGTAATTCACCCATATCAAAGAAAATTACATTTTTTTCGTCTTTTTTCATACAATTAAATACCATTTTCATACCTAGAACATCAAACTTCTTCATTTGCTTCATTTAACATGTGATCTTCACCTCCACCTTTCCATAATCGATTCCTACATGTTATTTGAGGTAAACTATCCTCAATTCATCAAGAGATAACATAGGCTTCACCATTTTGATTTTTTCTTACGATCAATTACCGTTTTCATCTGAAGAATATCAAACTTCTTTATATCCTTCGTTCCACATGTAATATTCATCTTCTTCAATCCAAAATTGAATCATACTTATCTTGAGGGGTAAACTACCCCCAATTTATAAAGAGATAATGTATGCTTCACCATTTTACTCACATCATTGTTGTCAATAAAATGAAATAAGTTTGTTTTTGTAAAAATAAAAATAAAAAAAAGGGTAAAATAAGAAACAAAAGTAAAATAAAATGTAAAGATAGTGCAAAATTGATTAATCTAAATCCTTAAATTTATTTACTATTTATTTTTGTCATAAAAATAAAAAATTGGAGGTGAAAGAAAGGAGCAGTCACAATCACAATGATTAATGAACTGAATTCACGTGAGCAATGTCACTGCCACGTACGTAAATCATCTTCACACTCTTTCTTCACCGTTTACATTGATTTCAATTCCAAACCATCACCGATACATACACAATTCCATCACTATCCTAAATCCTACTTATCCATTCACAGTCCTACAATTTTTCCGATAATTATTACTAATTTCCAAAATTATTCAACGCTATAAATTAAATTAAATTTATCTGTTTCACTAGCACACACAGAGAGAAAGAGAAAGCAAAGTGAAAACAGATAAACCGACGATAATGGCGACGCACGACGAGCTTCCGATCCCGATTTACGATAACCTGGAGTCTGTCTATGGCGGAGGTTCATCTCTAGAAGAAGCTCAGCTTCGTTTCGATATTCTCAAATCTAAATTCGTAGAAAATTTTGGTCACTCTCCTCAATTATTCGCTCGTTCACCTGGTTCGAAATCATCTTCGATAATTCAAATTCATTATGCAATTGATTTGTGGATTTTTTCTATATTTATTAATTGATTAATTGTTGTTTTGTGATGTGTAGGAAGAGTGAATTTGATTGGGGAACATATTGATTATGAAGGATATTCGGTGTTACCTATGGCTATTCGTCAAGATACGATTATCGCTATTAGGAAAAATGAATCTCAAAAAGTTCTTAGAATCGCTAATGTTAATGATCAGAAATATTCCATTTGTACTTATCCTGCTGATCCTCTTCAGGTTCATATTCATCTTCACTTTTATCGTATAGTAATAATCATAGTAACTAATAATTTCTTCAAAAAATCATACAGTAACTAACTAATAACATAGTAGGAGTAGTAAAAATAATAATGATGGTAATAATAATAACAAGTGTGTGTTTGCTTCCACCTTTGGAAGAGGCGGAACTGTTAAGTAGAATTGATTTTGACATGTTTCGATGTTCTCGTATAGAATTGATTCTAATTTTTGGAGCTTTTGACTTTACTGTTTATATCTAGCCTTGTGTTTATTGTTCAACCCAATTTTAATGATTGTATCAAAACATAAATCATTTTATATTAAACTCACTTTTAGCGGAATCAATTTTAAAGAAACACTACATTCGGAATAAATTTTTGTCACTGTAGAACAAAACACAGACTAAACGTTCTAAGGATGTATTTTGCTGTTCTTTATGATTCAACTTGTTAAATATTTTTTTTTTTTGTGTGTATAGGAATTGGATTTGAAGAATCACAAATGGGGTCATTATTTTATATGTGGGTGAGTTTATTTCATATTTTTATGTGATGTTATATATTTACTATTTATAGAGTGAAAGGCAAAATGATATGGGTGTATATGGATGAAGCAGAAGAACAATCAACTTAGTCAGTGAATGAGAAAAAAATGGAGCATTTTTTTTCGGATTCAGTATTAATTGATGATAGGATTTCTGTAATTTCTGTAGGTACAAAGGTTTTTATGACTATGCAAAATTGAAGGGAGTGGATGTTGGCGAACCTGTTGGACTTGATGTTCTTGTTGATGGGACCGTGCCAACAGGTGAGTTGATTTGTTTTAAATTAATTTTTCTACCAGGGTATTGCAATTTACTCAGTGAGTATTGACCTTTATATTTGTTTAGTTAGAGGGACTCGTCTCTTTGGTTTGTTGGCGGGGTTATATTAAGAGGACAATATTTACGTTTTACAGGTTCGGGACTATCAAGCTCTGCGGCATTTGTTTGCTCTTCCACAATTGCTATTATGGCTACTTTTGATGTGAACTTCCCAAAGGTCTGCTTTCTGGGCTGTATATGATATTTTCTGCTTTTAAGAGCAAATTTAGACAGCTCTTGCTGAAGCATGGATACATTATTTTATTCTTTTGCCAAATGCATGGATACATTTTAATTTGTTTCTTCTAAGTTATTGAGAATTCCAATAAGCAACATTACTGTAGTTGTTTCTGTGTAGTTCTGGTAGCAGAAGAAAACAATATTTAAATTGTTTTAGATGCAAGATAATTTAGCAGCATATGAAAAATTTGATATCATCTCACAACTGACATACACTGTACAACTGGAATTTCATGTGTTCGCCCTTTGAAGATCTGACCTGGTTCAAACTATTTGTAACAGTTGAAATGGATATTTTGTAAATCTTTATGCCTCCATGATTTATATATTTATTTATTATTATGATTTTTAGTTTTATCCTATTTACTTGAACAAGCTAAAGTTCTATAGTGTGGTAGGATAATTGTTGTTTTTAGAAATCAAATATCACTACGAAGTTTTTATTGAAAGCTTGTCTTTGAAACTATATCTTTTATTTTGTTGCTAACACAGATTATCGTACATTGTTGACAGAAAGAACTCGCACAAGTTACATGTGATTGTGAACGACATATTGGGACACAATCTGGTGGGATGGATCAGGTTGTGCACATCTTTCAGTACAGAAATTTTATATTAATTTTAATGTGAATGTCTCTGAAATTCCAAGCTGTATAGTTTTTTCTTCTAAACCACCGTTCCATGGAAGCATTACAGCTTCCTGATAATTGGCACTGATTGATTAATGATGTCCGTAACTGGAACTCAAATTATAGCATCTTATGTGACCTATGCGGCCATGTCACCATGTGTATACGGGCTTCTTGTATTTCATCATTTAGTACGAAGCTATGTTAAAAATATTCTACTAATCTTATTTGGTTTCATTTACATTTCTATAAAATATGAATTTTGAAAAACAAGCTCTGCAACACTATGTGTTCCAGATGGGTTGTTGTCTGGGTTGGAAGTGACTCAGACAGTTTTACTAATTTACAGAGTTTCTATCTATGTCGGTGGCCTCAAGTTTAAAATGATAGTCAGTTCTCTACAGAAGTTTTTTGATTTAGTGAGTGGTTTGAAAAAAAATAGCATTTGAATACCCTACGGTGATTTTCATCTTATTTTCATAAGTTGCTCGGTATACCTCATAAAAACAGCCTATACAGAACTTATTTAAAGTTTCCCATCACTCCCTCTTTGTTGCTATTGAATAAGTGCTTAATTGAACTATATACCCTAACACCCCCTTATACCATCAGTGCATTGTGCATTACAGTACTTTTTATACCAGGTCGTATCATAAGTATTTTATGAATACTCTTGTTACTTGGTATAAAGAACTTTATTCAGTATGCATAAATGCTATTTTTGCTGTTCTTCTTGGGACCTTCTGACATTTTACCTGGTTTTACATTGTTTCCTTCTTATTTTACTCGACAGGCAATATCTGTTATGGCCAAGAATGGGTTTGCCGAACTGATTGATTTCAACCCAATTCGTGCGACGGATGTGCAACTGCCTGCTGGTGGGACTTTTGTGATAGCCCATTCTTTGGCAGAGTCTCAGAAGGCTGTTACTGCTGCCACAAATTATAATAACAGGGTTGTTGAATGTCGTTTAGCTGCTGTAAGTGCATTTTAAGCTGATTATGATTATAATTATTTGTTGTACTTGCTCCCTAAATACTATTCTGGAGCAGAGCATTTATATCAACCTGCTTTTTAGCCTGTTAGTACAATATTATTTTCCTTCCTTGTGTTTTGGCACAATGTAATCACAGTGATTTAAACCCATGAATTGTTACTTACCAAAACCACTTACCACTAGTCCACATTAAGTAACTTTGACCGATCAATTCAATTTAACTCATTCAAAACTGTTCACATTGTCAGATGACTAAAACCTAATAAGTCATTTATTTACCTATTTCTGTATTGAACAAAGCAAAAACTTGTTCATTTCAGATACTCGTAGTCATTTCATGTCGTAGTTAATCGTTGTTCACGTGTATGCATGCAAACATTGAAAGCTAGTTTGCTTAGATGGACCGTAAACTTGCTAATCCTTTCATTACCAATTTATATATACTAACACACAAGTGCTATTGTGAAATTTCCAGATTGTGCTTGCTATAAAGCTAGGAATGGCACCAACTGAGGCAATTTCAAAAGCGAAAACTCTATCCGATGTTGAAGGGTTATGTGTATCATTTGCTGGTACTCGAAACTCATCTGATCCTGTACTTGCTGTGAAGGTAATTTAACGTGGTGTGATGCCATTCTTAAAATTAACCCTGTGAAACTTCCTTCTATTACTATTTAAATTTTATGTGGAGAAAATTTCTGTTACAACTGATGTGGACATATATTTTTTGTCTTCATAAAAATTTCAACTCTTTTTCTGTTTATAAAAACGTTCTTTCGCTACAGGAATATTTGAAAAAAGAACCATATACAGCTGAAGAAATTGAAGAAGTTACTGGGGAAAAGCTGACTACATTTTTGAATATTAATGCATCCTACTTGGAAGTCATTAAAGCTGCAAAGCAATACAAGTTGCATCAGGTTTTGTTTTTAATCCCATTAGAGAAGATTTCATGTATGGCGTACTACAGTTAGGAAATGTCTAAAAATTTATTGTGGTTTTTGAGTTTTACCATTGCCAACATACCATTACCATCGGTTTTAACAGCTAATGCATTGTCTCACTTTATGCTTTCACATGTAGAGAGCTGCTCATGTGTATTCAGAAGCCAAGAGGGTATATGCTTTCAAGGACGTTGTATCATCAAATCTAAGGTATGTCTGTTGGATCTATCATAGACTCATAGTATCATCATGCGTGCTCTGTTTAATGTGATTTTTCTAAGCATTTCTGCATTGCTCAAAAGCTTGAAGTTTATAGCTTCTAGAGCAACTGGTTTTGATAATTCACATGTAAAAGGATAAGAAGAAGTTATTGAGAAGTAGTTTTAACCCTAGAAAATTCTGGTTACAGATGGTTTAAATTTGAAACAGGCGGATTGAACATTGTTTTGACCTATGAAACACGGGTACGGACACCGGACACGACACTGACACTCTAACACCGCTAAAAATTTGAAAAAATCACATAATTTAGTGTAATTATAAGTGTCAGTGTCGTGTCGGACACGACACGTGTCCGACACTAGGACATGCTTAATCGAAGGAGTGTCCGTGCTTCATAGGTTTTGACCCTAGCTATTTTTTTTTACGTTCTTAAAATTTGCATTTAGGGCCCAACTTAACCCCACAAAATTAGCTTGTAAGGAGATGACTCCAAACCTTATTAAGGAAGGACCACATTGGCAACATCTCTAGTCAATGCGGGATCCCTAGTCAAACCGGCTTGATAGAAATTTCTGGCTTTACTACTATGTGCCTTGCCCTTGAGATATAAAGGTAGGGTTAGATTTGTTATGGATCTCTATAAAATTGGCTTCAATAAAGGAAGATCACTCCAAACCTTATAAAGGCTGGACCACTTTGGTCATATCTCTAGTCAATGTGGGATCCCTAGTCAAACCGGCTTGATAGCAATTTTTGGCTTTACTACTATGCGTCTTGAAATATATAGAAAGGATTATAATGGTTTTTCATCTCTATAAAATTGGCTACAATAAATAAGGAGCAAAATTTAGGTGAATTATTTTAGAGGGGTAACCTTGGCGTAACTGGTAAAGTTGTTGTCATGTGACTGGAAGGTCACAAGTTCAAGTCCTGGAAACAACCTCTTGTGTAAAAAAACAGGGTAAGGCTGCGTACAATACACCAAATGGTGGGACCCTTTCCCGGACTCTGCGTATGCGGGAGCTTTAGTGCACCAGGTTGCCCTTTTTTTTATTTTATTTTAGAGGAAATTAAAACCAAAAGTGACCAATTTTGTTTGAAACGAGAAACATATTTAGCTCGTATATGTGCTTGGCTTTTCTACTTTTCATTAATAGGTGGACAATAAGACATCCAGGCAAACCTTTTGAAATGTTCCACATCTGCTACTACTATACGTGCCTGATCTAGCTTGTGGTTATTACTGATGTGTGCGTTTTTACTTCCAATATATTCATTTAGCTTATAATGGGGATGAAAGAACTAGTGGATATATTCTCTCTAATCACATTAGTTTGCATAATTTGTGATGATTTTGTAATTGGATTGTGTTTCTTGCATTTGACAACCCAAAATTTTCAGTGACGAGGAGATGCTAAAGAAACTTGGTGACCTTATGAACGAGAGTCATTATAGCTGCAGTAATTTATACGAATGCAGGTATTGACAAACAATATTTTAATTGTTTTTGAAAAGTTGTGTGCACTGTCAATTAGTGGATTTTCCCTAGAATCCTCTTTACAAGACATGGTTTGCGATGTGAACTTTACAATAAAAAATATGAAGAATAATCATTTAAAATTTAGTTTCTTTTTTCAGCACATAAAATTGATATTTTTTTCTTTCCTAATTATGAAATCAGCTGTCCGGAGTTGGAAGAACTTACCAAGATTTCTCGTGACAATGGTGCTTTTGGAGCAAGGCTTACTGGAGCTGGATGGGGTGGTTGTGCTGTCGCTTTGGTGAAAGAGAGCATAGTCCCACAATTCATCCTTAATTTGAAGGTTTGCGATCAAATAATAATACTTAACAACCTTAAACACGAAAAATTTGTAATTAACAAGTTGTCATTGATCGATTCTACACATCATTGCAGGAACATTACTACCAGCCTAGGATAGACAAGGGTGTCATTAAGAAGAACGATCTTGGTCTCTATGTATTTGCCTCCAAGCCATCAAGTGGTTCTGCCATCTTCAAGTTTTAGAATATTTCCTTCACCCACTTCTCTGTTGATATTTATGTTTTTTTAATGATCTTAACGTAGTACCAAACACAATTTCTGGTGGATTAATAACAAAAGGCAACTCTAAAAAAAAAAGAAAAAGAAACGGTACCCTGTTTTTATTGTGAAGTTGTTTTTCATGTTAGTCAATGCATGTAGTATTGAAGTTATTTTTCGTAATGGGAAAACACAGTATTTTTGAATGTTTAGAGCTATTAGATTTAGATTAGGACTAATATGTAATAACAATTTGTGTACTATCTTTTAATAATGCGTTTAACGTCGTGCATTATTTGAACTCTTCATTATTAAGTAGTTGCTCTGATTTTTTATTTTTTTCACTGGAGTAGTTGCTCTGGTTGGATAATACTTCAGAACACTTAAATATTGTAATATGTGATCAGATGATATAAAGTTTTGCATAAATAAATAATTCAAATTAGATTTTGTTTTTGGCTTGGGACCTAGGACTTAGTGAGAAAGGCCGCTCCCGGAGTCGTGCTAGGAAAGGGAAATGTTACTATATGATATAATTGTTCATTCCTGTTGATTTTATTAGCATAAATTGCATCGTGTTCATATTTAAGTTGACTACCTTCAGTAAAATATACAAAAATTTCAGATGTTATATGACTGTCCTTTTATAGTTTGTATTGACTGTTGTTCTGCAATAGTCCTACGTTGATCAGTCTGACTGTCGGATTTTTCCTGAATTTGATTACTTTGAATTTTGATTTGGGACCAATTGCATTGTCTTTGATTATGAACTGACTATTCCTAGAAAAATCTACAAAATTATTTGAATTCATTTCAGATGCCATTCATGATTTTAATTGGCAGATGTTATACTGAAAATTCTGATTTGAAACTTTTTCTTAACTCTTTAAAATGGTGTTGGATCTAGCTACATCCTTATTATTACTAGTGCACTATTCTAGTTTTAAATCATATGAAGGATGAATTAATAGATTATTCACCTTTTTAGTTATTTTGTAATGATAGTCCATTCTTAACGAATAGAGAACCATGGAATACTACTAATATTACATAAAGTTAGTCTTTTTAGTCAAATTTTTGTCTAAACTTTCATAAAATACTATTTGGTCTACATTTGTATGCAAAAATTAGATTAGACCCGACTAGTTTGAAGAGTCAAAAAGGAGAGAAGATAAAGTTTTTACCAATTGAAAATTCGTAAGTAATGTTAAAAATATGTTACATGTGGTGACTCTATTCGCCGTAACAGACAAATCTTCCTTAATGAGTTATTTTAGGCAAGACTTCTTTAATGTTATTGTGAGGAGGGGGACCTGGCAAATATTGTAATATCTGAAACCACGTGCTCTGTATCGTAGTAGGTCCTTGAAAATAGTCTTTAACCAATATTTTTTAATCTCGACTTAAAATGTTTCTATTATTTGCCACTGATGTATCGTCTAGGTGCAGGGACAAATCAGCAATGTCAATGAAAAGATCAAATTGTTTGACATGAGGTCCCTGCTATAAATCTGTCATAATTGAGTCTTTAAAAAATGCATGGTTGATTTATAAGTATTTAAAGCAATGCTTAATACAATTATTTATAAAAGAAATAATGTAGCAATGCTTAATACAATTATTTATAAAAGAAATAATATGAACGTACAAAAATTCATAGGTAAGACCTAGCTAAAGTTACGTGACTTCTCACAGTGAATGAAATAATACCATGTGTACATATTTTGTTGGTTTCTTATAGTTATAGGTTCTCTTTGCCAGAGACAATCGATATTAATTTGCTATGCTGCGAGAGTTTAATTCCTATCTTTATGTTAGTTAACTTGTTTAAATTTTAGGGTTAAATATGTTTTGGTCCCTATAAATATACTAACGTTTTGTTTTAATCCCTCTAAAAAATTTCTTCAACTTGTAGTCCATATATAATTTTCAATCACTACTTTTGGTCCCTATTTTTAATTTAATTTTTGTATTTTTAATGAAATTGTACAGAAATGCGTAAAATATTCCAAATTTTTTTTTTAGAATTTTTCAACAAAGCACAAATTAAATATAAATTTTTAACCTTAAAAAATATAAAAATTCATATTAAATTCATGTTTTGTTAAAAAATTCTAATTTTTTTTTGGGAGAGATTCTTATAATATTATGAATTTTTCTGCAAAATTTTATTTTAACATATGAGTTCTATATATGAGTTTACTTTAAATGAGGGACCAAAAGTGAAGATGAAATTTTTTTGAGGGACTGAAAGTTGAAGATTTTTTTTTTGAGGGACTAAAATAAAAAATTGCCATATTTATAGGGACCAAAAATATATTTAACCCTAAATTTTATTAAGTATTAAAATTAAAATGAAGGCGGGTCACAAAATTAATGAGTTTATGAATATAGATGAATCTGAATATGGGATGGAATTGGGATTTGGGAGCCTAAAGAATGGCTTGTGTAACCTTTCCCAACCTGGGATTGTTCTGCATATTTTACATACTTTTGTCATGGTAAAAGCCATAAAGAATATGAACACAAAATCACATCAAGGTTAAATGAAGGCCGAGGGATATAACTCATTCTCAACATACGAGGTTAAAAATAGGGGAAGATGATATACTCTTATACAAATTAATGTTTAAATTTAGGCTTAAATTTACTAGTGAAAGAGATATTCGTATTTAATGTTTGATAGATCTCAAACAAAACAAATTTAAATGTAGAAACCTAGGAAATAAAAAACTCATATTTTTCAGTCTCATTATGCTTCCTATGCTTGTTGTCGTTTCCTTCTCATATATGCCAGAAGAAATTAGTCCTTAGAAGAGCTCTTTACATCAATTAACACTGGTCACTAATATTATGAGGAGAGGAATCATCTTTGAGATACCCAGCATATCTCTCACTTGGTTTGGTGAACTAGGCCTACCCACCTCTCCTCTTTTTCATGTGGGTTCGGTTCATGAATTTTCTAAAGCTATTTTCGTAACAAAACAATTTTAAAGTATTTGAAAGAGTTGTTAATTACTTTTATTGTTTTTTTATATACACGGATTAATTGATTACATTAAACTTTTTGACTACGTGGGGGTGCATAAAACAACTTATATTATACCCGATTGTCCAACCAAAAGAGTAGAGAGTACAGACACATTATGCCATTTGTTGCGGTTGCCGGAAACAATTATAAAAATAGATTATCTATATAAAATGTTTTAAGAATTTAATTTAACATATTTTTAGGTCAAATTGTCAGGCTAAAGAGTCGTCTCTTAAGTTAAATAAGCGAAAAATTTGGAGTTTGAAATTCGACCACTATATGTATTTTTTTTGGAGATGAAATCAATGATTCACAAGATCTATGTAACATGAATAAACTAGTTGTTAGTGGCTTCAATACAATGCAAATCCTCCTTTTTAAACATTTTTGGTGATACAACTTTGAATTCCATACAAAATATTCTATTTAAATTCCACATTTAACTGGAGTGATCTGTTATCACACTCTGCAAAATGTTTTCTAACTCAATTTCATTCTCGACTGTTGCAAGTCAATAGTTCTTTTGAAAACTTCAACAACTCTGCCTCAAAACCACTATTCAAGGTATCAAGTTCCTTATCCAGATCGTTAATAGACTAGTTATATGTCTGCATTGGTGAAGCCAAGGTTTTAAAAAACGGGACAATACCACAAAAATAGTTGTTACCGTTTTTGCTCTTTTTAACGTCGAGGATGAAACTCACAGAGAAAACGCCGTTACAAACGGCGTTATGATCGCGAAGCGCCGTTACGAACACAAAAAAAAAACAGAATTTTTGTAGAGAATCTTGTTTTAAAATTGAAAATTAGATGAAAAGGATAAAATTGACACTCAATCCAGATCCATATCTCATTCAAGGTAATTTAAAATTGACACTCAATCTCTTAATTTAGGTTGCAAAGATTAGATGAAATTTTAAAGAAGAAATCGGGGCTTTGATTGTGTTGTGACTGATGGTGATGAAAAAGGAAAAAAGAGAACAATGATAGAGACATGGAGTTAGAGTGAGTGACCATGTCTGTGTTGTTGTTTGTTGCATAATTTTAAAATGTAAAGTTTGTATATTTATGAGGATCAAAATATATTTAACATTTCATTTAAATACAAGGTCAATTTTGAAATTTCTTTTTAATTAAAATATTATTATCGCACTTAAAATTCATTTTAGGTACCAAAAGAAAAAAAATTGGTCTTCTTTATGGTCTCCTACGGGTGAGAGACCCGTTAGGGTCATGCACCCTAGACGAAGCCATTTTTTGCTGTTTGTTTGTGTTTGATGCATGCCTCATGTGTTCTATCGTTTGTGTGATGTAGTGTAGTTGATAGTAGGACGATGTCATGATATTATATTTAGTTTAAACATGTTATAATATCGGGAAAATGATTAATCTAAGTTATTATACATTAAATGATAATATAAATTATTTTAATAAGATTTATGAAATGTTGTGATTAATTCACACAACAAAGATCTTTATTTATATCACAACGTCCGTTATAGTCGAAATTGCGAAAACTTTAACGGCAGTAAAAACTTAGTGCCAATAAGGTGATAACCCGAAAAAAAAATTAGAAGTGAATACAAATGATAATTTTAAGCTAATTATCATAAACGTACTAACTAATTTTTAGTTCATTTCCATTATCATAATTGTAAAGTAAAAAATATTCTTTCAAAAGAAATATATATAGTATTAATTAAAATGTACAATTACAAAAGTAAGTAATAATAAATTAAAACTAAGAATAAAATTAATTAAAATAAATATCACAAAAATCATTCGAAGAGCCATGCAGAATTTCATTGGAAGTTCTTTTTAATTAAAAAGAAGTTCTATAAATAAGTTTTTGGTCTCTATAAATAAGTTTTTGGTCTCTATAAATTTATCAAATTATATTTTTAACCATTCTAAATTTATTCTATAAACAATTATCCTTCAAATATTTTTTATCATCATTTTTTATCCCTATTTTTAAGTCAACCGATGTATACTATTCAAATTTTTGAATTAGTTTTTGCATATATGTTTAGAATATTAAAAACATAAAATTTTAGAATTTTTTAACAAAAGATAAATTAAATATAAAATTTTAAGCACCAAAAATTTAATTATTCATATATTGTAATTTTTTTTTATACTTTTGCAATTTTAGTTCTCTTAAATATGATATACACTACCAAAATATGATATGCATCAGTAGTAAAATAATTTTAATAATAAAATTAATTTATAAAACCTTCAAAAGGAAATTAATTTATAAAAGTGAATAAATTTCTTTCAAAAAAAGGTGACTAAAATATACAGTAAGATTTTTTTTCGAAAGGAAAATATATTAAAGACTTGAAACTTGAACGTAAGATTTTATTTATATCACGTGTGTAAACTCATTTCTTTTGTTTTTTCTTATAATTATTACTACAATATTGACAACTCCACGAAAGTGCACCTCAAAACATAAGTGTCGGTGAAGAGGTATTCACAATTTTTTTTACAAGAATTATTCTTAACTTAAAATCCAGTGTGTCTAAAGTAGCACTAGTATTTTTTTTAAATAAAAAATATATCAGTATAATAGTTAAGGAAAAGTGTAAATAAATAAATTATTAAAAGAAACTATACCCTACAAATCTTGTTTATTTAATTTAATGAAAGTTTTTCTTGTAATAACATACATAATTTCACACATTTATTTTCTATTATACTACTTTCCGCATCTACACAATTTTAGAAAATATAGTTTTTTAGTTAAACTAAACAATTGAGTTAAAGTGGTTTACGAGCTCAACCAAAAGATAAATTATTGAAAAGAACTTGAACTCAATTTATAAATAATAATTATTGATAAGATTTTATGTACCTTTCGGCTGAACTATGTATTTTCAGAGCACTTTTCCTGTTAAAATCGAAAGATTAACATAAAAAAATATATTTTCGTGGTTAATAATTAAAAAGGAAACCTAGTTAAGAGACTCATAAATAAATTAATAAAAGAGAGAACAATAATTAATAAATTTGCATCAATGATGATTGATTTAAAAAATATTATTTTCCTAGTTTACAATAAAAAAGGAAACCTAGTTAAGAAACTCATAAATAAATTAATAAATTTGCATCAATGATGATTGATTCGCCGATAAAAAGTCGATTTATACTTCTTCTGTTTCACAATACTTGTCTATTTTGAAGAAATTACACATACCAAGGAATTAAATAAATATTGTCATTTTTGATGAAATTCTTTATGTTTTTTCTATAATACCATGAATTTGAAGTATTATATCATTGTTTTTTCATAATTGAATCCGTTTGTAATATGAGCCGAATACATTTTTTTTTTAAAGTGAAATATATTAATTATTAAATAAATCTAAAATATTGTTATAATTGAGACGAAATGATTGTTTGATAAAACAAAGAATAAAGATGTAAAATAATGAGCATTGGATTACTTTATTAAGAAAGTAAAAATAAAAAAGATAGAAAAGGGCATTGCATTGCATTAATGATGGAAACACAAACACATGAGAAAAGATAGAAAAAAGAAAATGATTAATAAAGAATGAAAACAGCAATAGAAAATGAGAGAGAGAGAGAGAGTGTGTGAAATGCAGCAGTGTTGCCAACTGTCGGTGGTAAGGTCTCTCTTCTCTCCTTCCTTCCTAGCATCTTCTCTCTCTCCAGCTATATAAATCCCTTTTTTTTTTGAAGAATCACAGAGAGAGAGAGAGAGAGATTTGAATGCAACAGCAGGTGAAATTGCAGTGAGTGTAGCAGTTTCCTGTGAGTGAGTGTCCGTCTCTTATGCTCTTTGTCCCCTCATCGGATCTTGGGTTTCTTCTCTTTTCATCAAAGGTAGGTAGGTACCTTCTTTCATTTACCAATAAAACCCTCTTTCAATGTCATTCTTGCTAAGTTTACCCTCTCAATTTGATGCAGGGTGATTCCATTCCTAACCTAAAAAAAAAATATGAAGGGGCAGGGTGGTGAAGTTGATATTGATATTGAAAGTGGGTTGGCAGTAACTAAAGATGATTTGGGTAATACTAAACAAGAAAGGACATTATTTGGAGATTCTATAAAAGTTGAAGAAAGAGATAGTGTATTAGATTCTGTGAAAATGGTGAAAGAGCCTAACAAGTTGTTGACAGGGCAGGACTTGGTGAAAAGTGCAGAGAATAGTCCGGTTAAGGAGAAGCGTAAAAAATCTGGTAACAAAAAGGCTGCTAAACCTCCTAGAGCTCCACGAGGGCCGTCATTGGATGCTGCTGACCTAAAGCTAATTAGGGAGATCACTCAACTTGCCTTGTTGAAGCGTGCAAGGGTGGAGCGTATGAAAGCTTTGAAAAAGATGAAAGCCGCTAAAGTGTCTTCGTCTCCCAGTAGCAGCATGTTTGCCATGGTTTGCACTGTTGTCTTCTGTATTGTCATCTTATTTCAAGGTAATATATGTAATTAAAGTAGTATTTGAGCTAACAATTGACAAATTATATAATGATATAATTAAAATGTATTATCATTTTGGTAGAGCTCACATGTCATGTCAGGGTGTTCAATTTCTGCTCATAAGCTGAATTTCATATTCATTGAGTATTTTCAGCAGGTTGAATTTCTGTTCATAAACTTAAGAGATAGTTATCGTCTATACTATCTATCAACTATACAATTTTTGCCTAGTAAAAGTATACAAAATTGGAATCAAATTCATGAGAACAATGCACTCCTAGTGGTATTCATTTTTAAGGTGTTAAATCTGCAGGCATGTCATCATCTGGAAAGAGTTCAGTGACAAGTTTCCAGGGTTCTCCTGTATCTGCAGGAGGAGCTGAAGGTGATCTGATTGCAGTTCAACTCCAACACCAATTGAATCAAATTTCAAGTCAACAACATGGACCTTCTTCAGAGTCTCACAGGTAAGTAGAGATGCAAGCACACCTTTCATTGAACCTCCTTTGGAAGCATATTTTCATTTTTTATCTGCCTCAATTTCATAAAGAACAATACCTTGATGTGACAACCGGTAGTTATATTCTTATTGTTACTTGATTCTACCTTACAGAATTGTACGTGGTTCATATTTGTCGAGAAAACTGAGATGAGATGAAGGTTAGTGCAGATTTACTGACAATAAAGATGGTTTTACGGTCTTGTGCATCTCACACAAGCCGTTTTTTTTGTCGTCCAATGTATTTCTTTACATTGTGATTTAAGGTGTTGGGTAATTTATCCCCTGATGAGGGTGAAGTTTAGACTTGTAGGAAATTTTGCTTTTGAAGTTTCATGTGACCATCTGTAATCACCTAATTATTTTATATCAATGTCTTTTATCTGTTATCACCTAATTATTTTGTATCAATGTCTCTCAATAGAATCACAACATGACTTGTTTTGGGGGCGAACCGAGGATCTTATCCGTGCAACCGCAGGGATTGTGATTCACTGCATATTCACCTTCTCTAATCTTTCAACTTTAAGCCACAAACACTAGATAAGAAAAAAGCTAAAACCATCGTTCATCCCTCCCCCTCCTAAGATTCACCTTCTCTTCTCTGCAGCTTCAACCACAATCTTTTCTATTCCTTCAACATGTTAAAGCACTCACCTTTTCAAATAAAAAAAGTTTGAGTTTTGGGTTTCACATAATTGATTTCTCTCATCTGTAAATTGACCCCCAAACACAAGATCTTGTCGAAAACATCCCACAGAAAGAGAACACAGTGTTTCAGGAACTAATCAATATCAAGGTTTTCCATTTATTTATTTTTTCTGTTTTTGTTTTCTGGAATTTATTTCCCTTTTTATCAATTTAGTCCAATTTATTCCAAGGGAAGAGAGTTCCAATTCAACAAGAATTTCAATTAATTTCACTCCGATCCATTCAAATTCGCTTTCACAGTGAGGGGTTGGTTGTTTTCATTCACCCAAATTTCAATGAAACAGCTTTAAGATATTCACTGAGCAACATGATGAGAAATGCATCATGTAGAGAGGAAGATGGAAGACGTGTTTCCCTTTTTACTACCCTGTGTTATGGACTTGAGTGGAAAAATTGGTGAAAGTGAATTTGCACCCTTGATTTGATCGAATGGATGTGTATTGTTTGAATGCGTGACTACTACCGCAGTGAATCACGATCCCAACCGCATAGACTACGCAACATGACTTGTTTAATAGTAGAAATTGAAATAATTTGCTAATTAATTACCAACTGAGAAACTAATTGCTAGCTTGTTACATGTGGTAATAGCATTGAAAAAAGGAAAATGCTAACAAAGCCATGTCCTACATCCTACACTATATCAATGTTTCATGTTGTCATTGCTGCAAAATTATGCAGATCAATATTGAATCTGCATTCCCTGCAATCAGGAATCTTAAATTCGCACAATCAAGTAAACCCGAGTCATGGAAAAAAAATTCAATGGTTGAAAGTCAAATCAAAATTTTAAGATCTAATGATTTTCTTTAATTTTTAATAGCTAATAATTGTTATTCGGTGATAAAAATTGATTTTGAATGAATTGATTCTTTAAATTTTTTTATACCGATTAAATGTGATGATTTGTGTTTAGATACATTTATGTAAAAATATCTTGAACTATAAATTTGTGCAAAAATCAATTATAGAATGAAAAGCTACAAATCACAGCTTTAAGTATAATCTGTTCTGGAGGTAAAATCAATTATACTCAAAATCAAACAAACATGTCATAATCAATTCTACACCCCAAAATCAATTTTTATACTAGAGGTAAAATCAATTATATTCAAAATCAAACAAACATGTCATAATCAATTCTACACCCCAAAATCAATTTTAGCCCCTCTAAAAGTGAAACCAAACCTACACACTTGCATATTTTTAATTAACAACTCCATGCTCCCTCCCTAAAAAAAAAAACATAGAGCCTTTTATCTGACAGGCAAATATATTAATTATCCTAATATATTTTACAACTTTACCAAAAACATCATTTTTAAAAAATTCTATAAACATACAATATTCTTAAAAAAAAACTGCAACATACAATATATCCAGTCATATCCTATAATATGATTGCAGAACAAAGGTGACATATTTATCACCTAAGAGTGTGTGTTTGGAAAAATAGTTACATTCACAAGAACGTCTATGAAACTTTCAAGTTTCTAGCTTTTGAAATTCAGTTAGTTAAATAGATTTAGTTTTTGGGATAAAAAGATTATCAATCTAGACATGGACACAAGATGGTTCATAAAACCAAACCTCACATTTCAATGGTTCAACATTTTCACCAATTTGATGGCTAGTCCGGCTTTAAAAGTGAACCAAACAAATGAGCCATTTTACAATTGTTTAACTATGGCTACAGCTATATCTATGAACCTTTGTAGTTTTTTATTTAAAGCACCTAAAGATATTGAACCAAGTCCAGTTGAGTTTTTGATTTGCCTGTTGCAACGGCCAATTTCCCCTTTAATAAACATCAATTTTTCACCGACCAACTCATATCTTTTTTGGTTTGTAAAATCAATTACTGATCTAATATACTAATCCACCAATGAACCGTAAGTCTTAGCACAACTAACGAATTTTTGCCGCAATTCAATATCTTTGGTTTCAATGGCAAAACGTTGAGCATAAATCAATCTTTTAGTGGCTCTTGCTAGAATATCATTGGTCATTTTGGAAACTCTATCATATTTGGTGGCTTGAGGATTGGAAAGTACGATTGCACTGCACGGCATATGTCATCCACCAAATCATTAGTTGAGGATTGAGTGAGTTGGAGAAAAGAACAACAAGAAAGAAGGAGAAAGGACACAAAAGTTGAGGTTCTCTTCATTTTCTCTTTGAACTAGGAATCATTATTATGAATGAATATTGTAATTTCACGTGTTTTGTTTACACGTAAAGCAATATTTATGTACATGCAATACTGTGTAACTATTAGACAATTATACCCGTAAAAAATGAAAACTACTAGACAATTATGGGTATTTTAATAGGAACTTCTACGGTACACTCACAAAGTGAGGTGTACCGATACTATTCCTTCATAATAATAATTACTTTATCATATTGTTGCAACAAAATAATTATTAAAAAAATAATAACATACATTCAAAACAATTTGTGTTTTAATGAGTGAAAGCTATGTCTTGTGTGACGCGAGTTCGAACCTAATGTTTTTCATTTCTAAAATATTCATTAATTTTAAAATAAAAAAAAAAAAAATAAAAAATAATAAAAAATTTTTTAAAGTTGGCAAAAAAAATAATTAGACAAATTTTTACACATGATTGACATGAGTGTCCATACAACCGCATGCTTTTCTTTTATAAATAGACATTAATAGCAATAATTGTAAATTTGAATTTGCTTTAAAATTCTGCCCAAAAAATATGCATTGTTTAACATTTTTTTTTTCTTTTCATATGTACAAAGAGTATGGTTTTCCAGGAAAAAAAGAGAGATGTTTGATACTATTTTTATGTTTTTTTATATTAATATTACAATTACAATTAAATAAAAAGAAAAAGAAAAAACTTAAGTTTTTGTTTAGAGAACCTCATGTGAATTTATTTAGGTTTTTTTGTATTAAAATTTAGAAGGAGGAATTTCATAAATAATAGTGACACTAATGACTAAATTACAATTGTCTTAGATAGGATTCGAACCCTGTCATTTTAGGTTACAAATTACTGTCCATTCATATAATTATTAATTTAACTATGTATGATTTCTTTCAATCTACAAATGTCATTGTTATTGTTACGGACCAGACTTTAGGATTCAACGGTCCAACAGTGATTCATCAAATGCCTTAAAACGGTTCATCTATTCAAGACCTACAGACGAGCACAACGTCTTTCGAAGATGCACACACAATACAATTCGGGCCCATCACAACACGAAAAAGATCTCTTTACAACCTCATCTATCATCTTACCTTCCAACAGTCATTATTAGCCTCCGATGTCTATATAAGTATGACACCTTTGCTACACCATATACACAATCACTTTATGCAAACTCAAAGCTAAACTTTGAATGCTTTCCCTCTCTCGTGCAAATACTAACTTAAGTATCGGAGTGTGTGTCTCTTGCAGGTATCGTCGTCGGTCTTCCTAACCATCACTGGGAAACTCTTCGGAGCATCTCCTCCACCGTACCCTGTCCTCCATCACACATGTATTATAACCGATTCATCCATAAGCTTTGTTCTCAAACAGATCAGTTATAATAAACACAAAAATTGTATTTTAAATTAAGAACCATGTAAAGAGCATTTAAAGAAATGCATTTGAGTATTTTCCAAAATAAAAATAAGACGTTTTTAATTTAATTTACATTTTTTCCAAAAAAAAATTATGTTCATTTTATAATGCATATTTTAATTTAAAAAATTATAGTATTACTTTAAATATATAAAATGGTTTTTCGGTAAAACATTTCCCGTGCAGGCTTGGGTCTCAAACTAGTATGTTGAAATATAGATATCTTATGTGATATTTAAAAACAAAACACGTGTCTATTTTATCCCTATTTTATGGTGACTAGTGTAATTTAGAGTGTTTTATAAAAGAGAAATGATAGTTAAGATAAGAGATCGTAATATAGGAGAGATGAAAAAGTTATGGTGACTTTTTCTCTAAAGTCACCCAATCCTAATCTGTCACAACTCTTTGACCCGATATAAAATAGTGGTGTTCAAAACCGAACCAATCCAATAGAAAAACCGCAAACCGAATCAACCCAAACTGAAACCGCAAAAAACTGCATTTGGATCACTTTTTTACTCAACCGCATGGTTTGGTTTGGTTTGTGGTTTTCATTTTACCAACCGAACCAAACCAAACCAAACCACAACATAATAAAAACACAAATTAGAATCTATATCATATAGACCAATACTCATAGAAACTCAATGGAAACTTTTATAAAGTGATGCATTTTTTTCTCTGGTTAAGTTTCTTCTTTGCTTCTTATTTCAAAAATATATTTATGTGCTATTTAAACTTATAGAGAATGATAAAATCTTAGTATTTTACATTTCTTACAAAATAGAATCAACTTTGGCCACGTTTTTAATTTGGTTTATGTTGTTTGTCAAAAATATGTTGTGTTTCTCAAATTTATTGTTAGAAACAAAAAAACAAAAAAAATTATTGTCTCGAAAAAACCACACCAACCGATCCAACCCAAACCATATTGGATTGTATTTTAAAAGTCAACCAAACCAAACCAAACCGCATGTTTTTTTATTTTGCGGTTTAGATGACTTTTAATCTCAAAACCGAACCAAATTAAATCGCGAACACCCATACATCAAAACGCTGCGGCTATTGGTAAAATTCCTCGTCATTTTCACGCTTCACAAGTAGTGCTATATCCAGCGAAGGATAAGCATAGCGAATGTCCCGAAACAACACGTGATGTGTTTTAATTGGTAGTCAAACTTTCAACTTGCTTTTTGGTGGAAAACATGGGAGGGAAAATCGGAAAGTTAAGGAGCAAATACACCTTCCCTATTTTTCACGAAAATTCCATTTCCATTCGCTATATACAGCATTACGCTTCACACAATAAATGACACTCTTGTGTTGAAGGCATCACCAAATGGCTCCTATGTATATTGTTAAGTATGCTTATAGGTTATGTTTGAATCTTACTATTCATGAAGATTACTCCCAAAAACTAGTGGCAATTACATGGTTGCCTCCCTACCAGAATTACCTCGCAGAAACGTGGGTGGTATTCCTTGCCAAACTGACTGTGATATGTGTAGCGGAGCCATTAAAGATGAGACACACACCTTTATCTGGAGTGTCCACACTCCATTAATCGTTGGAAGAAATTGAATTGAGCATCACATACCTGCAGAAAACAATTTTTCAGCTATCATTTTCTCTATATTTGTAAGTCTCGATAATGTACTAAACTTCGCTTTTCAACCATCCTATAGAGCATATGCATGATATGGTATAGCTGCAATGCTTATCTTTGGGACCAAAAGCAAATCAATGTTTCTGCCACTTGCAACATTGCTTTGGACACCTTCCGTGACTATATATGGTATAACCGTGCTCTTGAAGGACCTCCTAAACCCCCGAATACTTTATCTTGGAAGAACCCAAGTAATGGATGGTTGTAGAGCTTATGTATTTCGGTTTGACCCCGGTACCTTTTATTCTCCTCTCATTATTGATACTATTATCTTGGATGAAATGAGTTACCTTTTGCATCAAACTAAACAAAAAGAAGAGTTGAATATGTTCTTCATCCCTACGTTTGTTTTTCGTTAGTGTCATGTTTGTGAGACTATAATTTTTTATGTAGTTACCTTTTGAGAGCGCCAACAAGTTTTAGGCATGGAAAAAAGTATTTAATAATTGGACTTCTCATAATAACGTGTCCTCCCTAACTTTGGACGCTTTTGAAAAATTCTCCAAATTCTTTTTTTTTTTGTCAGGTAGCCTAGTGGTTAGAGTTCACCTTATAAGGTGAATAAGTGGGGTGTCTGGGGTTCGAACTCCGGCCCCTGTATATAATGGTGCTTTGTCCTACCAGCTGAGTTATGCTTACGGGACAAAAATATGCTCACCTTAAAAAGAATTCTCCAAATTTTTTTTCTATTTGGCTATTTTATAATACTTTCAAAAAAACAGGATTAGTAAGTCTTTCATCGCTATATTTGATTATGATTTATCTTTCGTTAAACTTCGGATTATCAAGACTCTTTCTCTTACAATATCAGAGAATTAAGACAAAAAGCATACTATTTGATTATGACATGCATTTAATGTATTGATAAAACTTTTTACAAGAATGTGTCTGTGTTTATTAATTAAATTCTTTTGATTGACTTTTCGTTTCAATAGTATTTTAATATCAACCATGGTTGAATGTAATGAATTAAGATAGGTACAATAGAATAAAACAAACCCAAGTTAAATTAGATATTTAGGTGATGAGTCCTGTTTTCTAGAAGGATCTAGAGAGATTCTTTGTAATGAGTCATTGTTTAGTATGTTATGGAATATGCCAATTTCTAGTTTGTATAAATAGGGAATTTTGTTATGGAGTAGTATGTTAGCATAATTTTAGTGTAGTTTTTACCCTCTTTTAAAATACTCTTCCATTAATGAACAACTCAAAAGTTGTTCATAACAATGAGCCTAGGGGAATGAGTTATACCCCACAACATGGCGAATCAAGGTTCTCTTGAGCAATTCATCGTTATCAATAATGAAATGACCATTATTTGAGATATGAATATATGAATTTACAATTAAAGTGTGTAATTATTAAACTCGAAATGAAATTTTTAAATAAATACACATTGTTGTGTTTCATTTCATTCTCCTTCCATTTTAAAATATTCAATGAATATTAACTGATGGAATGTTATTCCTGATCTCCCAGCAGTTCCATCCCTTTCCATCCATCAAAAGACATCCTAAATTCCCACTTCAATGTTGGTGTGACTCTTGCCAGTTTCAGTTGGGATACATACAATCATGCCAGTTTGGACTGTATAGATACATGCTATGGAATAGCTATAGACATGTGATTTCACATGTGATTCTTCATCTCACTATCTCTGACCCGACAAAGAAATTTAATTGAAGTTGACAAAACAATCATTTTCACTTAGGAAATGGACACCTACAACAGTTTCCATTCTGCATCAAAAGAGAAAAAAAGTTGGACTAGTGAAAACTAAGTTTAATGTCTGCAGGTCCAAATCCAATTTTGCTAATACAATTTATAATATGGTTGGAGGATAAAGGCTACATAAATGGTACCTAAGAAAAACTAAGCCTAATTGGTGAAACCATGGTTCTTAAAACCTTACCTCTTCAATATATCTATGTCTTCACGAGTTCAAACACTGTTATTGTTTTTAAGGTGAACCAAGGTCATTGGAAAGAGATAAGAAAGAATAGTGGTTAGAAACTAATGGTGTACATAAAAACAGCTGCTACAAAGTATATGTAGAGTTATCATAATTTGTATAAACTCAATTCAATCATCCAAAATCAAATATTTATTTATTGAACAAGAATAAATAATTTAGCCATTTAATAATAGTTTTACAATGGCTGCAGCCACATCCACCAATTTTTGCATAATGCTATTCCTATCACCTAAGAGTGAACTTGAGCCTGGAAATTTCTTGTTGCAAGCACCAATTTCCTTCTCAGCATCAACTATGGAGTAACTAGCAAACCCATATCTACCTTGGCTTATAGCATCAGCTGCTTGTGGAAGAATGTATTTCACAACAGGTATGTATGACTCAGCACAAAAAGCCAATTGTTGCTCCAAGTCTTTATCTGTTGTTTGTTTGATAAGCTCTTCAATGTAACTTAGTGTGTCAGTAGCATTTGCTAAAATGTCATTGACCATTATGAGGGCCATACCCTTAGGATCAGATTTTGGAGCTAGAGGATTGGCATGTAAGATGGAGCTACATAGGTCATAAAAGGGTGTCTGTTTGCATATTTGGTCCACCAAATCATCCTTCATTAGAGAAAAGGATTGTGATAGTTGGAATTGGAAAAGAATACAAGACAGAAGAAGAATATGAAGAGGGAAAAAAGACACACAAGTTGATGTTTTCTTCATTTTCTTCTATTGAGACTAGAATTCAAGAGTGTGTTTGTTTTTGTGGAATGAATGAATGACCAATGTTTTCACTTGGCTGCTATTTAAGGTAGTTTGGTCGGTGAGGGAGCTAGTTCAAATTTTTTGATTTGTTTCCTACCAATTGAAAAAAAAAAAAAAAAGGAAAATTTCTTTGGGCCCTTTATTACTTAATTTGTTGTTAGTACAATTCTTTTTTGATGTAAATTTTGTCTTTTCATATATTATTATACTTTATAATTTTTTCATATATCATTATTGTTGTCACATGTAAGTTGTTTGTTGCTTTTTGTAACCATGGGCTTTGAGTCGACATAGTGATTTTAAGGTTAAACCCCCTTCCTTCATGTCACGGATAGCTTGTTTATTGTTGACACTGTCCCACATAGCTTCTGTTCTGTTCCTACTTCCACGTAGCTGGAATATGTCAAACTATAGATCCTTCTATATAATGTGTTTTTGTGTTCAATTAACTATTTTCTTAATGAGATTAATAAATACCAAGATATGTATGATTACATGTAGTTTTCTTAGTGTGTGTGTGTATATATATAATGACAATCTTATTTTTCAAAGATCAAAACATATTCATCAAATCTTGAACAAAGACACTTCTATCATCATGTTATATATTTGGAGTGAAACTCCATTTTGGTCTTGAAATTGTAGGAGCAGTAAGTTTTGATACTTTTAGGTTAGTCACACTTTATTCTCTATACAGTATTTTGAGTTTTTATCTAAATATATGGTTGATTTAATATTTATACCTAATTTTTTAGACTCTTCTAATATAATTTTTGATAGACAATAACATTTGACCTAAAACGAGAAGTTCGTTATAACGTTAGCGATGTTTTGGTTCATATTTCTTAATTTTGAGACCAACTTGTTTAGAGGCTGAGTCAGACGTCGTAGCTTAAAGAACATGTTTATTTTTATACAATTAAATTATAATCTTAAGATTTTAAATTATAATGAAAAAATATAATCTTTTTCGTGGAAAAAAAAAGAGTTATTATAAATTGTAAAATGCCATCAATTTTTTTTAATAAATTGTCAAATAAAACATATATTATAAAATAAAAAGAGTTATTATAAATTATAAAATAAAACATATATTATGTTTACGTCTTCTTAGAAATCAGAGACACAGTTTTCATCAATTAGGGGACTAAATCGAAACCCTCTAAAACAACGGAAGAAAACATAACATTAGGGGAAATGATAATTGGACTGTCTCCTTTGCTTATACTCATAAAAAGGCAAAGGATGTGCACATTAGTTAGCTAAGACGGATGCAACATCGAATATCTCCTTGAAAATGGACATAGTTTTCCTCCTCAACTTAGTCGTATTTTGTGAGTGTTGTAAGCAATTTTTCTTAATCATTTTTCATTGTTGTATGTTTTTTTCATTCCCCTTGCAACATCAAACATCTCTCCTTTTTTTGTTTTTGTTTTGAAAGAATCTCTCCTTGAAAATACTTACTTATTGAATAGTACTAGTATTACTTGTTTAGTTTATACTGTAAAATATAATCTATTTATGACTTCACATTCTTCACTCAACCCTTCAGAACCAAGCAATTTTGTAGTTGAGTATTTCACTTCTTGTGGTTGGAAACAGAAGAAGCCAAAGGAAAGAAAAGTTCTGGAGCCAGGGGTCCCCTATTCTGAAATAGAAACAGAACCAGACATCTTTAAACTCAATTAGGTAACTCCAAACCGAAACGTCGGATAGAAAAGGACGAAAAATATTTTATCTATAAATAAACAAACTCTTTTGGTTCTCTGTTAAAAAATGTAAACTATTTTGGTTCGCTGAACCTTACTAGTTCTAGTAGCTTCAACACACCTAATTAATGTTCTATACCCTACAATTAACAAACCCAAGATTAATAGGCTGTTTCTTCCAATTTTTTACATGAAAAAAAAAAACATTTATAAACAAAATAATCACTTTTAAAAGTCAATTTTGTTATCAATTTAAAAAATAAATCAAGAAGATCCTCCTAATAAGAAAGTATTTTGAGTAGTTTCTCCATAAAATTATTTTAATTAAACGGGTCCTAAATATGATTAAGACAAACAAAACCAATTATGTGAAAGGACATAGCATTCCTATGGGCTGGCAACAATTTTGAAAAAATAAATAATTGGAAAAAAGTAATTATTGTTTATTAAAATTAAAATGATACTAATGTCTACATTTTGCAAATGTTAAATTCATACCACTAAGCACA
>Ga0228711_1000329_pt1 | contig 53460 bp, 26 predicted proteins | sample MedpolnodulmetaG_2_FD_177996 | JGI IMG/M metagenome (GOLD analysis project Ga0228711, IMG submission 177996) | Root nodule microbial communities from Medicago polymorpha collected in Santa Monica, California, United States - brown nodules | ecosystem: Host-associated > Plants > Roots > Nodule... | reverse complement strand
CCATTATTTTCTTATACTTTATCCTTACTTTTCAGATTTTTTTAGCAAGGTCTGATGTTGCTGGATGGGGAGCCTTCTTAAAGGTTAAGATGTTTGTACTTGTTTTAAAACAATTAAAAAGAAACTCTTCTCAATATACACTCTTTAAAACACTTTTTTTCATTTGTTGAAAATTAAATCAATCTTAAGAAATTTATATGGTGTCGGCTCTATAAGGGTCTGTTTGTAATCTATTATACTTAAAAAAAAATTATTTTGATCTTCAATAATTTTAAGTTTTTTTTAATAAAAAGTTGAAGTTATTCTGTGTTTGTTTAGCATAATGAAAATCACTTATTAAAAATGTTTTTTTTTTAAAACTACTCAAAACAACTTTTCATTTGAATTTTTTTTCTTTAAGATTTGCATTTTAAAAGTGATTACTTGTTTGAAAGAATTGATAACAAATAGACCCCGTGGTAGAATCTATTTGAATTTCAACCAATTAAAATGCGTGTTGAAAAGAGTGTGATTGAGAGTGCATTGACATTTTATACTTTTCATTTTAGAATGACGTGAAAGTAATTCTCACCACTAATTTATAATTATTTCAGAACCCTGTCAACAAAAATGAGTATTTAGGAGAGTACACAGGTGAACTAATTTCTCACAAAGAAGCAGAAAAGCGTGGTAAATTGTACGAACGTGAAAACTTCTCTTTCCTTTTTGACGTGGATGATAAGGCAAGTGTCTCATACCAGTTATATTTTTTCTCACAATGCTACTATTTTATCAAGTCTTTGTATTTTCTTTAGACTTTCTCCTGTGTAATTTCTATTTGTATAGGGTTCAGACCCTCTTCTATCTTTATTGTTTCATTGCGCCTTTATAAAAAAAAATAAAAAAATTATTGGTGGGTGGTCTCAGGGGAGGGCACCAAGGCAACCTTAGGCCTTAAATATATAATTTTTTTAGTTATATTCGACTATTCTTGAAACTAAAATAAATAAATAAAATTTAACCTAAAATTTATATTATGATTATATCGATTAAATTTATTATCAATTTAAACAAAAATATTAAACAAAGTCGATTACATTGATTTATTAAATTTATATTCTAAAACGTCTAAAAAGTTATATTGAAACAAAATTTAATAGTTGTATTAAAAAAAATATTATGAGCACCTTTAAAACAACCTCATTTTATATTTTGCCTTAGGCTTCCATACATGTTGAGCCACATGAGCTTTTATTAATTTAGAGAAGTGTGTTCGGATGATTTTAAATTTTCAACTTGCATATGATACCTCTGTTGTTCTTATTGTTTTGTTATCTTTATACTAAGTTTAAATAATCTAACTTATCCTCCACATATATTCAATGCAAGGTACAGTATATTAAGTTTTAAAACTATATATACCATGTTAACGCTACTATCATTGTTTTTCTTCAGTATTGTATTGATGCTTATCGCAAGGGAGACAAGTTAAAATTTGCAAACCACTCATCAGAACCCAATTGTTATCCACAGGTAGTCTACAAATTCTTTTTGTAAGACATATGAAACACATTATCTTTATCCTATACAATATTTAAGGTTTTGGCACATGAATTAGTATATTTTTAAAAGGGTTCGTCTAATAGATACAATATTGTACATGTTAAAGTAACTAAATGTAGTAATTTTTTTATTGAAAAATACAAATTATTTATTAAAAAAGTATATATTTAATATAAAATGCACAAGTTTCAAGATAAACTTACCATATTAAATTTCTTAACGTGCGTAAATTTACACATGATAGAAAACTTTTTTTAAAATTACCCTTTATTGCAAGTATAAATAAAAGTTACAAAAAAAATGATATATTTGGTCCAAAAATACATACTTTTTTTTGACCAAATTTTGTTTGTATTTGACACAAAGTATATGTAATATTAAAAATGAGTTTCTATTTTTTATTTGCTAAAATGATTTATAATATGGGACGGATAATTGATTATGATTGGATTGAATTATGCTTGACCTTTTGTATAGGGTATGTTTGTTGCTGGAGACTATCGTGTAGCCATACTTGCCAAGGAACGCATTGAAGCTGGTGAGGAACTTTTCTATAATTACAATTATACGGAAAATCAAAGAGCACCCTCTTGGTTTCTTGAAGCCAATAAAAATGCTTCCAAGAAAAAAGAATCCACAAATTCTCATGGCAAAGGCAAGAAATTTGAGTAATTTACATCTACAATCCAAGATGTACCGTATCCATAAACAACGAAAAAAATATCTAAGTTTATTAAGGATTTTTAGACATCGTATGGGAAATACTTGTCTTATAGAAATTGCATTAGATCATCGAAAATACAATGAAAAAAATATCTAGGTTTATTAAGGATTTTTTTAATGGCAAGATTTATAAGGTTTATTGTTGGAAATCAACACATGAATTGTTTAATATTTGTATCAGAATTTATTGATGATGTCTTTTGTTATGCTGTTGGTGCTAAAATTTTCAATTTTTATGCATGTCGTAATTTTGACAATTTCTGATGGCAAGATTACTTTGAGTGCCAGAGGTAACTCTCTCGAACTAGATCGAGGAGACTTATATTTAGTAATTATGCCATAAAAGATACGTGATCAATGTTTCAAAAGTCTAAAATATGTTCTTTTTTCAAATACTCAAGATTGCAAACAATTGCAAATGATGTATTAGCAATTCCTATAATTTCAGCAGCTTCTGAATCAATATTCAGTACTAGCGGGCTAGCGACAATATCTTAAGCCCACATTGTAGTCAACTTTATTGGACAACTTTAGAAGCTTTGAAGAATGAAGGTAAAGATTATCAATAGCATTTACAGAAAGAAATAAGACAACATTGATGTGGTTACTTGTTTTAGCAATTTTAAATTTTCAATGAATAGTGATGGAGTTTGTCCATGGTTATGTTGTTTGTTGTTTTTATAATTTGGATTATCAAATTATTTATAATAATGATATTTTGACTATATGTTCATACCATAGTAGTTAATCCCGGATAGCGTATAACGATCATCAATATTTGATTATTTTTTGGACAAATTACACGAATAATACTATAAAGTATAAAGAAACTTATATATTTCTCAACAAAAATAACCTTTATTTAATATACAGTTAAACATAACACTCAAATCTCATGAAACATTCATAAATCAAAACACCAAAAGATAAAGGAACAACTAAAAAAAAACATAAAACAAGAGAAACCATTAAACAAAAGAAAACAGAGGAAGAAAAAAAGGACATAGAAACGATACAATAGAGGAAGAAAAAAATAACCGAGGAAGAAAAATAAACAGAGAAACCGTCAAACAAAAGACAAAAACAAATAAAGAAATAACATATGAAAAGAAAACGGCCAAATGCATCCGACGGTCCTTGAAGTTTTGCGTTTTTCCCGAGTTAGTCCTTTTAGTTTATAAGTTTCAAATAAATCATTTTAGATTATGAATGTTTGCAATGTTATCCTCTCTATCTGTCTCCATTTGTAGACGTTGATGTGGCCGTTCACTTGCTAGAGAGGCACAAAACATTGTGTTTTCACTGTCAACGTCTATAACACTGTTTGATTCACTTTCTTCCATTATAAACTAGGATTTAGAAAGAAATTGGGGGAAATCGAAAAAACGAAAAATGGAACGTGATTGTTGTGCAAATTGGTTTTGCGAAGGGTACTGCTAAAAAATCAAGGTTTGTTTTACTTCTGCATCCAAAAATTGTTTTTCTACCCATTTTCATGTATGGCCTCTACCCGTTTTGTATCCATAAATTGTTTTTCTACCCGATATGTGCGTAGAAATTGGATTTTTTTCATTGGGTGTTTGCAGCCCCCCATTTGATGAGTTTGGCTAGGTTTTAGATTTTGTAGAAAATTTGACGGCCACATCAGTGTCTTTCAAATGGTGACTGACAGAAAGGCTAATGCGCAAGCAGTCATAAAATAAGGGGTTAATACCACTTTTGGTCCCTCTAATATTAGCGAATTATGGTCTTGGTCCTTATAAAAAAAAGTTTAGATTTTGTCCCTGTCATTTTAGATTCCTCCACTTTTGGTCTCTCATTTAAACATGTTAGCAAGTTCTGCCTACGTGGCATGCTGACTAGGATATTTTTATTATTTCTTGAATTAATTAATTCTAAATGTCTTATTTGTAGTAAATACAATTAAATAAAAAAATAAATAAAATTTTAAGGAATTTAGAAACAAACAAAAAATATGTTCATCATTTCTTTATTCTTGTTCATTCAAATCCAGAAATTCATCATAAACCCATCTTTCCAAAATTTTATAAAACCCAAGAAATTAAGTGTGCTCCAATTGCTTTCTTCAATGGTGTTTCTACCATATGAACCCACAACCTGATTTTCATGGAACAACAAAAATAATATGCAAAAAATCGAACCCGAACAGGAACAACAACGCCGCAAGAAAAAATTCTAGTAATTTAGTAAGAACCATAAATCCAAAAAATATTCCTCAAATATAGCAACAACAACCAATTTTTCTGCAAAAATCCAATAAAGCTAGCATCAACAAACAAAAGAATAGAAACAGATTTAGAGATTGACACAAGTAATGGAGAGAAGAAATGTCCAAACAAGAGATGAAGCATAAGAAAATAAAACGATTTAAAGAAAACTAAGAAAGTAGAAGAATAAACAAAAGAAGGAGCAGATTTGTGCTATGCGGATGAGTGTATGAGCGTGAGTGAGGGAGGCATCTAGGATAACTATGAATAAGAGAGAAACGGGTTTGGGCCTAATAGGAAAAATAACTTTTTTTGTTTGTTTGTTTTGGGCTGTGGAGAAACATTTTTTTTTTTAAAAGCTAGGCTGAAAAACTAATAATAAAATAAAATTAATAATAATACCAGGTTGGTTGGGTTCATTCCGGTTTCGATGAGCCCAAAACAACAAACCGAATATACACATAATAACCCATAAAATGTACCCGAGCAATCCGTAACCCGTTTTAACCCGAATAGAATGTGTAAACTACCATCAGGTTGGTCGGGTAAATTCGGGTTGACCCGTATTTGTCCACCCCTAGGAAGAGAGAAAAAATTGAAAAATGTTAGGGTTTACAAAATCTTCAAAATGCCCTAAAAAACGTTTTAAAAATAGGGTCAATTTGAAAATTTCCTACTAAAATCAAATAACGGCTGAAGCGGACGCTATCCGCTCCACTGTTATAGCAGCTAAAGCGGCCACTATTTGATTCCGCTCCATTACAACGATTAACGTAGCGGTTTGTCGCCGATATGCTATGCGCGACCGCTATTGACTACTATGGTTGATATACAACATGCAAGCTTCTAAATTTTATTCATACGTTTGAGATATTTTTGAATTTTTAAGGGTTAATAGTGCTTTACCCCTTTGTAATATAGACTATTTCCGATTTTCTACCCTGTAACTTTTTTTTTTTGGTTTTCGTCCAAGTAATTTATTTTTTTGGTTTTGGACATTTATGGCAAATTTTGGCCCCTATAATTTGAGAAAATTTCAGTTTACCCCCTTGTAATTTGAGCAAATTTCGGGTTACCCCTTGCCATATCATCGATTTTTGTACAGCCAGATGACCTAGGGGGTATTTTGAAACTTTTTTTTTTACAAGGACCGAATCCAATTTTTTTTTACAGGAGGCAAACCAGGAAACAACCTATATTATAGGGGGTAAAACACTATTAATTCAAATTTTAATCAGTGTAAACATGTTATAAGGTTACCTTCCCTGGGTAAGTTGTAACTGAGAAATACACATGATGTTGATACTTTTCTACCCCAAATGGATTAAATAATAGAAAAATCATGTGTTGATACTTTCCTACCCCAAATGGATTAAATAATAGAAAAATGGTGGAAAGTAATTTATGATTGTAGGTAAGGGTTTAACTTCATGTTCGGTGCTAAAAAAAAACTTCATTTTTATTGCAAAAATGATTTCATTGTGGCCAAGAGGTGAGAATACCTAAACCCAACGAGGACATAGATGATCTTCAATTTTTCACTTTTGCATTTCCATCGAGGATTGTATAGGATAACAAATAAACATATGAGATTCAAAGACAAAGATTGTAAAATCCATGTCCGCCTCACCCCTTGCGAGTTTGGCTTTGCTCAATTTACTTTCTTCTAACTAGTAGATCCCACAAAACTATCACACGTGTATATATTTTATATAAATGAAAAATAAATATAAGAAAATAAATGAAGATAAGCCAAACTCACCCCTTACCTTGGAAACGATACTCCCTCCGTCCCATAACAATTGAGCCAATTGCAAAAAAAAAGTGTCTCAAAATAATTGAGCCATTTCACTTTCCAATACAATATTAGTTACTTTTTCCTCTTCATAACTCTAATTAATACTACTTTTATCACTTCCAATTTAATATATTCCACTTTGCATTTATGATAGTGAAGAATGCACCAATAATTAACAAAAACACTTAAAACTACTATTTTTCTCTCTACTTCATCTATATATTTTTCTTAATACGTGTGAAATGAGCTTTTGGCTCAGTTAATCTAAGACGGAGGGAGTAATGAAAATGATACTTAGGAAAAGAGCCGTAGATTGGAAGGTACCAAATAATATCCATCCATAAATAAATAATATTCCTCCTTCTCAACCAATATCTTTGTAATTTGCAATTACAAGTTGCAAGTAAGATCCACACAATTCAAATCCAACCAACCCACCACCCCAAACCAAACCACCAACCCCTTGTGTTTTTTCTTTTTCATTCCTTTTTTTTCTTACCCTCTCTCTCTCTCTCTCTCTCTCTCTCTCTCTCTCTCTCTCTCATTTTTGATTATCTCCATTTTCCAACACCGATCTCAACGACCCTTTTGCATTTTCTCACGTGGGTCGTCGTCAAAATTTCATCTTGGGGTGCATGTCACCCTGTTGAACCATATACAATTTTGAAGATTTGATTCGGTTTTCAATGGGCTGTTTAGATGATGGTCGATTCAATGTTGAGCTTGAAAATGGGAAGAACAATGGGAAAGATGGTTCTGCCATTGAAGATGCTGTCAAGGTTTTGTTGATGGGTCTTGGTGAAGATATTAACAGGGAAGGTATTAGAAAGACACCACTTCGTGTTGCCAAAGCCCTTCGTGAAGGAACAAGAGGTAAAAGAATTTTTTTCATCTTATTCTTGCAACTTAGCTCTTAAGTTTGTGTTTGATTCTATAATGATGAAAATTGATTTTGATTGAATTGGTTTTGTATAATTTGATTTTAGTTTAAAGTGAGTTTCTGGTAAAATTATATGATTTATGTTTGGATCCATTCATGTGAAGGTGAAAGTTAGTTGAATGATAAATTTGAGTGTAAAAATTATGTTTGGAGCCAAAAGCTAAAGATCCTAGCTTCAAGTTAGAATCAAATATAGAGATATCAATTCTAAATCCAGACCCTTATACATATGAAAATTGATTATAAGCCTTCAAAAATCACTTTTGGCCAAAAATGAATCCAAACATGCATCATATGTGCCTTTTCTTTTTTGGTGTCCAATTTACTAGATAGTATTTACTTTAAAATTTAAATGGTGATTGGAGTGAGTTACATGTTTTTGATTTTTGCTTTACATTGATCTATGAGTAGTAGAATTTTGTTTGGCCTGATATCAAAGTTTGGATCTAATATAAGGTGATTTTCATGTTAGTTAACTAGATATATGCAAATTGGAATTACATGATCTTTGACTATCTTACTATTATAATTTTTTTTGATAAAAATCTTATCATAGTTGAGGATATTTATTTGTCTATGTTAGATGATCATTTGCTATTTATCTACATGATTTCTGCATTCCCTTGTACTTTTTACATGCATGTTTGTCCTTTTCTGCCGAGTGGACAGAATTGAAGGGGATGGATATTGGTATTGAATACTGAGTATTAATTTATGTTGTCAACTTCCATCTTAATATTTTTCTTAATGGAAGTAGAAAAATTCAGTGAATTTAAATTTTTTCCACTAATTTCTGTCTGTTGTTACAGTTAACTGTATTGATAAGTCTCAGGCAGTCAATAATTATGATTTGGTTTAGATCTTATTTTGGAAAACATAAATTGCTTGCTTAACCAAAAAGGTATATTTTTTATATGTTTCTCTTCAGTTTAGTACGATTTAGACATGATCTCAAATTGCAACTCTCTTAGTGGAAATTGTTGAAAGTTCTATTTTTAAGGTTGTGTAGATGATCGTAGAAACTACTAGCTAGAGGTAAGTGTGTTTGAGGGATCTTGGATCACATGGCTCTTGTTCAGGAATGCAATCATAAGGTGTTTATGACCTTCTGTGATTCAAAACCAATTCGAAATTTTGTTGCATTTGAGATACGTGCAGGATTGATGTATCACAGAGCATGAATATCTTAAAAGGGATCTTCATGAATGGGAAATGTAACCGTGTTCAAAACAAAGCTAGGGGCCAGTGTTGAGTCAAGTGAAAGCTTTGGGTAGAATATTGATTGCAGACCAGTAATAAAATGGCTCTACACTTGGAGATGTTTGAAGTTCTTTAATTTTTTTTTTAAGGCGAAAGAAACTTGGTGTGCAAATGTATCACTATATATAGAGAGCGACATCTCAATTCTCAACTATGTTAGCATCTTAGACCCTATCAATTATCTGCAGCACAGCAGAAAATATTATTGAAGTAAAGTAAAAAAGAGCAAAGAAAATAGAAAACATGGGAGGACCAGACCAAAATCAATCAAACAAATTTATTAGATGGGATGCCATGCCTATTATGCATGAAAGCTTGCCAAAAAAATCTGGAGGCAAATCCCACTACGTGAAATTAAAATTAAGAATGCTAGATATTCAGGTTAGAAAGTTTAGAGAGAAAACTCCGAGCGTTGTGAAATATCAGGTTTTTAAGTTCTTAGAGGTGAGTTTGGGAAAATGGAGTTCTTTAGCATGAAAGCAGATTGCATTTAGTTGTTTTTCATTTTCTTAGCAATTACCGCCAAGATGATATTTTATTTCATACCTGAATCATGAAGTTGCGCCAAGTACTGGTTTAAGCTTTTTTCATGGAAGTTGTTCATTTGTCAATCTGTTTTGCGGGGCCAGTATCTGGTCATATAATTATCTTCCATTTAGTCAGCTTTTGCATTTCTTTTTCTACGCTCTTGTGTTGTTGCTGCGGGGAGGCTTTTATTATCCACTGGCACTCCACATTACACTGCACTGAATTAAAAATTATAATATATTCTTCAATACTGCCATTACTAATAATGAGATCTATCTTCTTCTAGGTTACAGGCAAAAGGTGAAGGACATTGTTGAAGGTGCTTTATTCCCTGAAGCTGGACTAGATAATAGAGTTGGCCATGCTGGTGGAGCAGGTGGACTTGTGATTGTTAGAGATATTGACTTGTTTTCCTATTGCGAGTCATGCATGCTTCCATTCCAGGTCAAGTGTCATGTCGGTTACGTTCCCTCCAGTGAAAGAGTTGTTGGTTTAAGCAAACTCTCCCGTGTTGCTGATGTATTTGCAAAGCGACTTCAAGAGCCTCAGCGTCTTGCAAATGAAGTTTGTTCTGCTTTGCATCATGGAATAAAGCCAGATGGTGTTGCCGTCATACTTCAATGTACACACATCCACTTTCCAGACATAGAATCAGTCTTTCTCGACTCAAACCACCAAGGATTGGTTAAGATACTCGTTTCCGCTGGTTCTGGGGTTTTCGAAAACAAGAACGCAGACGAATGGGCTGACTTCTTTAGTCTCCTCAAATTTAGAGGTATCAGTATGGAAAAAATCAATTTTAGAGGATCATCTGACATGAGCTGGTGTTCTTCTCAATCTGCCAAAATTTCCTCCAAAATCGGGCCTGTCAACCCTGCAATGGTCACTGCAGCAGCTTCCATTATTAAATCTTTGGGAGAAGATCCACTGAGGAAGGAGCTTAGAGGAACTCCAACTAGATTTGTGAAGTGGTTGATGAACTTTCAAAACTGCAACTTTGACATGAAGTTGAATGGTTTTCTCAAAGGTGGGATAGCTTCTTTAAACACAAATAAGGAGGTTGAATTGAATGACAAGAAAATATGTTCTGAGCTGAACTTAGCATTTTGGTCACAATGTGAGCACCATTTACTTCCATTTCATGGGGTTGTTCACATAGGTTACATCCTATCAGATGGATTTAGTCATATTGATAAATCTCTTTTACAATCGATAGTACATTTTTACGGTTTCAAGCTTCAAGTTCAGGAGAGGCTTACCAGACAGATAGCTGAAACAATTTCGCCGTTGATAGGTGGCGATGTGATAGTAGTTGTAGAGGCTAGCCACACATGTATGATTTCTAGGGGTATTGAAAAGTTTGGAAGTAGTACTGCGACAATTGCTGTTTTAGGACAGTTTTCAACCAACCTTACGACAAGGGCTTCATTCTTGCAGGGTATTCCAAGTCCTACATCTTCAGATCAATGATTCTTGTTTGAACTTGCTTGAAATAATTTAGCACTAGCTCCAATTTTTGTTTGCATTTTGAAGTTTTGAATTTGCTCAAATTTTGTTTCAGTTTACATAGAATTATAGCGAGAAATTGTCTTTTATATGCTTGTATACCCTAAATCTCTTGACAAAAGTTGGATTTATGTACCAGCCAACTTTGGCAGTAAACTGTTGTGTAAGTTTACCCTAAAAGTTATTCTTGATGTTGAGTTTTGAATTCTCATTACTTTATATGAAGGTTCACAATGTTATCTTGTTGAAAAAAAAAATCAGATACTATTGGATTTGGAGATAATTTTGTTTGAAGCAGACAGCAACTCAAACGGTATATAGTATATAGCTCATGGCCTGATGGAAAACTAAAAATATTTGTAGTGATAAGTTAATATGACCAATGAAATGATAAATATTATAAAGCAAACCAAAGTAGACAACAACATTTAATTCATCATCACATCTTTTCTTAGCTTAATATGAAAGATGCTTAGTAAAAACTAAAAACTAACTTCCTTTAAAATCATTTCAGTGCAAAAAAAAGCTGGAAAAAAAAAACTTGGATGTTGTTTCATCTTATTGAAAGCCTTCATCAACTACACCTCCTAAAGCATCTTCATTTGAATTATCTATCTAATCTGCTTTCTCACCAAGTGACTTAGATTTCTTCAATGATTTCAGTTCATCAATCAACAGAATCAAGTTGTTGTGAGAGTGTCCACCCTCCTCTATAGTTCTCTTTGCAGCATCACCAAGTTTCTTTGCTCTCATCCTCATTTCTTTGCTTTCTTGGCCACTTCCCATCAAAATCTCCACAGCCTTCACTATCTCTTCCCTTTTTACCAATATCCCTTCACTAGTGCTATTCCATAACTTGTTTACTTTTGCTCCTACTCCGACCCCTATCTTCAAAACATCGACGAGCAACTTTTCATTGTAAAATTGCTCAGCAAACATTGGCCATGTGATCATCGGCAAACCCGAGTTCAAGCTTTCGAGAATTGAGTTCCAACCACAATGAGTCACAATCCCTCCTGTTGCAGGGTGATCCAATATCAGAAGTTGCGGTGCCCAATTCCATATGATATATCCCCTTTTGCTTTCTTTCATCCTTTCCTCAAAATCTTGTAGGAAACTGTTTTCACTCTCATCTCTCTCATTTTTCCTCACAACCCAGATAAAATTATGACCTGAATTTTCAAGACCGTGTGCGATTTCTACAATCTGATCATTTTCAAGCCTAGTTAGACTTCCAAAACTTACATACAATACAGACTCATTTTGCTTTGAGTTAAGCCAATTTAGCCACTCTTCCTCTTTTCCAATCTCCTCTACGTGTCCTCTACTGGCCTTTTTTTCATCATCCTTGTTAGCCCTAGCTGAAACTGGTCCTACACACCAAGATTTGATCCCCAATGCAGTCTTACCAAGTTTTTCATAATCACTTTCCAGTTCATGAAAACTATTGTATAGTGTTCCATAACTTCTTTTCTCTGATTCAAACGTTGGTTCAAAATACGCAGTGACAAAATTCTTTGTTCTTAACCAATCGGGAAGCTGCAGAGGAGTCATCTCAATTGTATGAGGCAAACCAGGAATTGTAAATTTCTGCGTATCAGAAACTAAATTATCATGAGGTCTATACTTCATGATAAAATGGAAGGCACAGTTGGAGAAGTAGCTTGAGCTGTAATAATGAATTCTTGGAATACCTAGTTTTGCAGCTGCTTCCACGGTCCAAGAATACATCTGATCAGTAACTATGCAATCTGGTCGAAGATCGCGAAACAGATTCTCGATAGGATCTTGGAGCATCCATATTCCACGGCTGATTTTACCAAGCATTTCAAGTGAAGTTCCATCTTTGATGTTTTCAACACCATCTGGAAGACCAACTTGAGCTGAAGGGAACTGAATGAGTTGAGTTTTGATGGAGTGTCCTGAATTGAAGTCACTGTCTATGGATTTTTGGAATGTGGAAGCATTGGCATGAGTAGCAATGATTGTAACATTAACACCATGCTTGGCAAATAGTCTTGCTGTGTCTATCATAGGAAACATATGGCCAGGAGTTGGATATGGAAGAAAAGTTACATGAAGTTGGTTATGGGATTGTTGAGATTCCATTGTTGCTTTTCAAATCTATGAGCTAGAAGTCTGGTACAATTCTTGTGAGTTTCTGATTGTGTTGAAATAGACTGTTTCTTAATGATATGTATATCAAATTTTCAGCCACAAAAAAGGCGTATCAACTAAAACAAAGATATGAAACCGCACACTTTTAATTGAAGGCGTGTTCCAGTGTCTGACACAACATTTACACTTATGATTAACGTGAATTATGTCATTTTTTCAAAATCTAATTGATTTCGTCGTATCAATATCAGTATCGTGTCTGATGTCCGTGTTTGTGTATGTATCACATTATTAGTTGTATCTTTCTATTATTTAAGTTAAAAGCCTGCTCACATTTATAAGTTAGATCATTTTAATTATTAATTATCACTAAACTGATACTAACTATCTAGTACCATCCTTTAAAAGTAAATAAATGAACTAGCTTTCTCTTTTTCTGGTCAAATAAGCATAACCTTTTCTACCACATGGGATTATAAAATGGTGACACGAGACACACGGGGTAGGAGAGTTGAAAGAGGATAGAATAAAAAATCATAAAAAAGAAGTGGAGATTATTGACTTGTAATTGTAAATGTGGCAGATTATGATTTTTCTCGCAAATAAAAATTATTTCTGAGATAGTACAAACAACCAGACAATTTTTGTTCTCACTTTAAAAATAATATATTTTGTTTCACTTTATTGTTTTTCTCTGAAAACTTATATAAAAAACGAAGTTAACAGAAAATAAATGAAATATTTTATTAGCTTAAAAATAAAAAATGAGACCAGGAAACATTTTTTAAAGCCAATCAAAGCAAAAACCTTTGTGGTATCTCTTCATAAAAAGATTGAAGAAGTATGCACTTCATATGAATTTCACTACTACAATTGAGTCTAGCTCAAATAATTGATGTAGAGTGTGAGTGTTGTAAACCACAAAATATTTCTAAAAATAAATAAAAATGAATTTCACTAAAAGGCACGTCATTAAGTAAAATTCCTATAGAACTTACCTAATAGTAAAAAATTAATTGAGAAGTAATGCACTGTTGGCATTTTTCTAAAAAGACTGTTCCTACTTTGGATTTCAACCATGTACAGAATTACCATATCAAGGAACAAGAGTGATAGATCACACATGCTTAGTATTGTAAATTCAATGGTAACCAAGTACTCCTAATTACAACTCTTTTCACCTAGCTCCATAACAGAGATCATATACCAGCTATATCATAACTACCATATGTGCCGAATTTTATGCCACTCTATCTTGACTTCCTTTTTATGAACTTTCAGTTCTGGACGCTTTATCTTGGGCTCCTTTTTAGGAACTTCCAGATTTGGACACTCTATCTTGGGTTCATTTACAGGACCTTCCACATTTGGACGCGTGTCGTGAACTTCTCTACTATCAGCGTGCGGTTGAGGTGCTTTCTGTTGAGTGACATAAGTGATGGAGTTGTTTTGTTTCAAGCCAATGGCAAATCCTATTGCTAGTATCAGCAAAATCATGAATAGTGATAGAGATATTTTATGAACCTGCAAGCATGAACAATTAACAAAGTCAATGACGTTTTGTCAAAACGTGCCTTGAGTCACTGTTTGAGAAGTCAAAAATCGAGATAGTGTGTTTCATTTGATGGTCTCGATTATAAGTAAAAAAATATGCGTTTGATGGTCCAAAATATAAGCAAATTTTACTACTTTCATCATACTTGTAGCTATGATATATAATATTTCATCCTATTTCACTCAGTTATATCAACTTCAAAATGCTTTTGCTATCAGCTTGTAGCTATTAATCTGGGGAAAAGCACAAACCTTATTCATAACATTGCTTTTCTGAGGAAAATTTCCGTCAGCATGCTCAAGAATATATCTTAGCATTCCAACTATGGCAGATTCAGTCACTAGGTCATCACAGTCTGAAGGATAATTGAGAAATTGTTAAATTTGTATTAACTTAATGACATAAAAGAATGTTCAATGACAGGGATGGTGACATAAGTTGAAAGGCCACCTGGGATGTCAAAAATTTGCTTTGTTGGTGGAATTCCCAATAACTCCCCTAAATATACACGGACACGAGCACGGTCAGGGAGTGATAGGAGATCGCCATGAGTTAAAACAAGTACAGGTTTGTCATCTGCAAGCAATAAAAATAACTATCAGATTGACAACTATTATGAACACATGCAAGAGAAATGAGAGATTTATAGAAACAATACAACGAAATAAATAAAATAAAAAACCCTTCATACAAACTTCTGAAATTTCGGAATGTATCCTTTTTACTATTTCTCCCTATTTATCTAATTGAATCTCTTCTAACTAAACATTGTTGATGAAAGGAACAAAAACATTGTAGCCTTCCAAGTCCTAGAAACTATTTTTGCGGCTTAGACATTGAAATAATTGAAAGAAGAGAGATGAAACTAAAAATAAGCCACACCGAAATTGTTTACCTTTATCTAGGTTTTACAATATTCACGTCAAAGAAACTGGTTTCAAACCAAAATTCACTCTACGGCTGGTATAAACTGACATCAATAACAGAAAGCATTGATTTACAGTCTAACTATCGAAAGAAAATGAAATGAGAAAGATAGAAATACGGGGTTTTCAAGGGCACCCCTACCCCAGCATTCTGCTAATTAAACGTGTAGTCAATATACGTATTAAATCATAAACATGCAGTTGTATTATACGTATTAAACCTGATTCACTTTCAAAGTGGACTATCAAAATTATCTCAAATAGTAGCACCTGAAAGGACATAACACAAGCGTATGGACATAACTACCCACATTGTTACAATGACCGTTAACAACTTTCATAAAGAATGGAACTAAAATATGTTTGACATATCAGAGTGTCAGAATACAAGCTAGGATAGTTTGTATTTCCTGAACCTGCAGTATTTAATGATTTGAATGTAATCACCAGCATATCAGAAGGCCTTATAAATCACCGTTCAACGTGAACATTAAGATCCAAGCATAGGTCAATTATACAACAGATCATGACATTAAGAATATGACTTAGCAATAACGTAGCATCCAAATAAATAAGAATTTAGATTACTAAAGACCATATCATCACAGTATTTAGCTTCAACTATTGGATGGAATGACATAAATGTACTTGCATCAATTCTCTCTTAACTCAAAAGATTTGTGTTTTATAATAAACGTATTTTAACCGTCCCATTCCTATAACTTTTTAGTGCATATGTGTCGCATTGTATCTGTTCTTTTTAGTGCACAATGCAAAGCTAACTAGTTATCATAAAATAAATGGAAACATAGACTCTATGTGCATACATACAAATGAAAAAGAAAAAAGTGGAAACAGTTCTGTGATTCTATCAGATTTATAAAAACACATAAGCTTGTCCGGAAAATACCTTTAAATGACAGGAATGGGCAATTGAAAGTAGAAACAATTTGTTCAATATACCGTGCCTCCAAAGCACCACCAGCATTCTCAATCACGTTCAGAACCGAAAGACCATTAAGGACACATATAACATAATTAACTTTTCTGCTCTTACTGGAAAAGAAACCTTTTTTGTCACCTTTAAGCTTCAAAATTTTACTCAGTCTCTTATTATCCATACCCCTGATAGAGAATTTTTAAAATGTGATTTAAATATTAACATACGAGAATATTGGGAATGTTAAGTAAATAAATATAGAAACCTGGCAACAAGCTCTCCATGACGAACACCTTTTGTCATCCAATTCTTGAGCATTTTATTATTCTCATGAAAATTATCCGACAAACTACGTGTATCATAGAGGCAGATAGAATTTGAGTCTCTTGGAATCATATACTCACGGAGGAAGCATGTTCCATTCCCTCTAAGTGAATTATCTGCCATCAAAAGATAAAAGTAATGGATATTCTAGGTCAATGCACAAAGATATATAGATGGAATGAAATCACTTCCTCATTATTCAAGTTGATATCAAATTTAAAGTGCTAAAAACCATACATGATACTTGTGCTCTTGCAGGTGCGAATTTGTTGTCATCAAACACCTTAGAGATTCTATTTATGAGACTACTCTTCCCAGATCCAATTGGACCAACCAATAGGAGGCATGTTGTCTCTGGTACATCATAATCACATAGCTTTAAGCCCTTAGCCTTCTCAATCCATGTTCCAGGCCTATAGCTGTGACAATCAAACGACAAGATAAACTTCATATTCTGATTTGCAATTCCACATGTTCTCATACAAAATTTGAAATTTGATTTCAGAATGAACAAGAACTACACAACACAATTGTAAGTACATAATTAAAGGATTACATGTTTTCATCCAATGAAACATTTAAGGGTAAGAAAGAAGAATGTGCCAATGTGGCAGAAGCATTCACTATGGAACAGAGTCAGTAGCCAAAAAATGAGGCATAAAAAATTAACAACTATCTAGGGTCTGTTTTTTATTATTCTGTTTTCATTTTTTCCCCTATAATACTATTTTCATGACAAAAATAGGAAAAAAATGTTCCCACTTCCCATAGCTGATTGTTTGAAAGCATTTTTAACATAAATCAAGGCAAATAAACAACCTGAAATTCATGCTTTTGACTTGAGTCCTTATTTCATTTTTTCAATTAGTTTTAAAACGAAGAAAAAGTTATTTTCAGTTCCTTCACTTCAATTAGACCATTTTTATTTTATTTTTCTATTTTCTTTAGTTAACTAATCAGAGATCAAATTTCCTTAGATAATAATATACCTTTCAATGTCTGAATGCTGAATATCAAAACAAATGAAATTTGAATTCAAATCAACACCTCAAGATTTTTTCCTTGGCTTCTATCAAATCCTTGCTGTTAATCTTCAATTCATCATAACTTTGCAGGATTTCTTGGTAGATTTCAAGTCTCTTCCTTTCACCGACAACAGAATCAGTAGCAGAAGAAGTCGCCGCACTTTCTTCACTAACTTCTCCGAAATCTAATTCATTCTTCTCATTCACATAATTGTCTTTATCCTGCAAACCTCGACTATCCCTGTAACATTATAAATCATCATCAAGTCATTGTTCGAATGCTAATGTCAATTATAGGATCAAGAAACAAAGGATTAAACTTCAACTCTAGAACCTTAAAAGCACTGATCCTACAAAACATGTTTCGCATAATTTATCTTAAAAGTCAAAATGCCATGCATTATATCAATCATCACTACAAGAAATTTTAGTTAAAAAATTGTTAATTATAGTAAGATTCTATTAATAATTAATAGGCTTAATTGCATGTTTGATCCCTTATGTTTATTTTAGGTTTCAAGTTGGTCGCTTATGTTTTAAAAGTTTCAAGTTGGTCTTTAAGTTTTGAAGGTTTCAAGTTGGTCCTTAAGTTTTAAAGGTTTCAAGTTGGTCCAAAACATTATTCATGTTGGAATAAGTTAGTCTCTTCAGCGACATAGAGTTTACAAAAAAATGTTTTAAAATTGATTTTCTAAGTAAGTTAATTTCCATCACCCATATTGTCGGCTTGAATCAAGAGACCAACTTAAAACCTAAACCCTAAACATAGGACCAATCATGCAAAGCCTAATTAATATTTCTTATTCCATAAGTGCTTGTTCAAAAGTTTATCCAAACTAAGAATATAAAAGCCAGTAGCAAAAAATCTTATAATATTGCACAAATTTTCCAACAAATATAATATATTTATTTGGTTGAAAATATTTTTGGAAAAAGAAAGAATTGAAACAAGAAGAATAAATAAGCAGTGATGATACCTGGGAGTGAGTGGAGAAGAAGGAAAGTGAAAATCTTCGTTGAAACAAGAATCTGATTGATCATTAGGTCAAACACAAGAATTCATCAAAGAGGAGAAGAGAAAGAATGTTGAGTTGAGAGAAAGAAAAAGAAATACCAGTATGGTTAGAATCAGTGGAACCACCACCCATGATGAATGATGATGATTGTGTTGCGTTCTGTTTTGAACTGAATTCAATGGGTTTTGTAGTGAACTGAGATAACTTTCAAGCTAAGTTAAGGATTCTGTTTCTGATCGTGGCGATAGTCACGTCTTAAATATCAACAATCCAATAACTCTTTTTTGGATAATAGTCATTTTGTCGTGAATGTCCAACGAGGAAACAAATAGTCCTTTATCAAAAATTCAAAACAATATTTGATTATGCTGCATGTTGGGTAGTCAAGTGTTAACTTGCTGAGTTTACGTTTTTATGTATCAAAATTGTGATAACTTGGAGATAAATTTCTGGTAAAATCAGAATGTTTGACGAGTTTGACTCGAGTTAACTCGGTCAAACTCGGTACTCGACCGAATTTACCAAGTTTAAGTCTAAAAATTTTTAGGGTCCGTTTGGTTTGAGAATTACAAGGGGAGGAGAGGAATTTTAACAGAGGGGAGGGGAGATATTTTAATTAAAAGTGTGTTTGGTTCAAAAGGGGAGGGCAGAGATTTTAAAATTATTTTACTGTTTTACCCTTAAACTTAATTAAATAAAGATAATAAAGTAACGAAACAATAACGATGTAATCTATAACAAGACGATGTAGACAATAGAATAATGAATTAGTAATAGGGTTTTACAATGAGTAATAAAAGTTGTTACAAGGAAAAATTCTCAATAATATACAATAAAAGTTGTTACAAGAAAAAATTGTTAATAATATGGAATAAAAGTTGTTACAAGATAATATAACCTAATAATAGTAAAAGTTGTTTCAAGGATAATATAACATAATAATAATAATAATAAATGTTGTTAGAAGGATAATATTGAGATTTTAAATTAATATAAGGATAATTTTGACAGTGCAATAAAATTTGCTCCCCTCCCCTCTTCCCATTCTAAAAATTGAACCAAACACTTTAAATTAAAAATCTCTCCTCCCCTCCAAAACTTTTGAACCAAACGGGGGAAAATTGAGCCATTTTTTTTTACCCATTTTATTTCACAGCCCAATTCCTTTTCTTTAAGCCCAAAGACTGAATAGTTGCCTTTACGTAACACGTTGCCTGACTTTTCTGAAATGAAACGTTTCTTTTTCTTTCTTCTCTGAGATCTCAAACCATGACTCTTGATTTTGTAGATCATTCTCTAAAGATTCAAGAAAATTACTATAACCATAGCTGGGGCTATTTTGTATACCATTCAAACGAGCAAGCAATTCCTTTTTACGTTTAAATATATTTCCAGAAACCTCTTGATTCCATTCCTTAGCTGAGGGGTAAAATCATGTAGTAGGTGAAGAAAATCATTACCTCTTTCTTAGTTTGCCTTCAAAAAATTATGAAATTCGAATTGGAATAAAAATTTAGAAATTGGAATAAAAAATTTAGAAATTTAGAAATTGGAATAAAAATATATTAATTCTATTAATTAGAGATTATTATGAAATTGGAATAAAAATTTAGAAACTCAATTGTCAAAATACCTTCCTCTCCATTTGCCATTATTTTCACTAATTTGGAATAAATTGTCCCTGGAAAAAAGAGGAGTATATCAGTAATCTTATTTTCAGTAATTGAAAAAAAAAAAATAGTATGTGATTGAGGGCAAAGGATACCATCAAATATATGCGTGAATTAAATATGAACCTTTTGATTAAATAAGATGGACGGTTGAGATTTGTCACATGTCAATGGATCATAATTCTCTCTATACATATATTAAAAGGCAAATTCTATGGTTCACCCAAAAATTTGAGTGTACCAACACACCAAATCGTTAAATTAATAATTAAACGAATTGATTTTTTGAAGAAAAAGAATTATTTTTTATCATTAACGATTATAATAATTAAATCTTGTTTAACAAAAGTGTTAACAAAATAATTTATTTTTTTTTGAATTTTAACTACTCATAACAAAGAATATTGATTATTTTTTATAAGAAAATGTTAAAAATTTAATATGATTCTTATAAACAATGATGTTTTTTAAAAGATAAATATTGAGAAATAGTTGACATCCTAACTCAAAGAAAAGTATCGGTACACCTCAATTTTGCATATTAAAATGTCCGAGCAACGAAATGGAGACATCCTAAGTCAAAGAGGAGCAGAGATTTCTGGCCTACTACTAGTTGAACCGACAACCCACTTAATCATTAAGAGTAAAATATTTCTTAGTCTTACACTTGCATTTTGTTGGTTGTGATTTTTCTGAAGAACTTCTTCTTCTTCTTTTTCTTACAAACTAAGAAACTAATGGAGGGTATTGAGGGAGAAAAACGCCTCTCACTATCAACTTGTGTGAAGGTGTTGTTCGAAAAGATTGTTTCAAGTGACTTTGCTGACAAATTCCGGAGTACGAAGCTTGAAGTTTCACTCTTGATAAACCTCAAGACCAGACTGCTGAGGTTATTGATTGCACTTAATGATGCTAAGGAGAAAAAGATCACCAATCCTACTGTCAAGGAATGGTTTTATATGCTGAGATATGTTGTCTTTGAAGTTGCCAATTTCTTTGATGAAATCAACCAGGTGCTCAATGATCTTTCTTCTCATTTCAAACGGTTTGATGTATTGATTAATTCTATAATGCTTAAATTACTTGAAAGAATAGAATTCTTGAGTTCAGGAGGTCAACAGAAAGGTGTTTCCAACAGTTTTTGGAATGGAAGTCCTCCTTCAAATTCTGTTGTGGTTGATGAATCTTCTATTTATGGAAGAGACAATGATGTAGAGAAACTTAAAAATCTTTTGCTTTTAAAAGATGCTACTGATGGTGATAGTAGTAAAACAGGTATAATTTCAATTGTGGGTATGGGAGGGATTGGTAAAACAACCCTTGCTAAATTACTTTATAATGATCGCGAAGTAGATGTTAAATTTGGGGTGAGAGGGTGGGCACATATCTCAACAGATTTTGTTATTTCCAGGGTTTTAGAAACCATTATTGAATCTATCACTTCACAAACAGAAATCAGTGATGTTAACCTGAATTCTCAACTTCTTCAATGTGTCAATGAAAAAAGAAAGGACGAAACTAGTGACGTTTACTCAAATCTTCTTGTATTGACAGTGCAACAAATTCTAAGGACTAATGTTTTTTTGCTTGTATTGGATGATGTGTGGGATGCAAAATCTGTCAATTGGATATATCTGATGGACATCTTGAATGTTGGGGAAACGGGAAGCAGGATCATCATCACAACGCGGGATGAAAGAGTTGCACTATCCATGCATACCTTTCTTTCTGTCCATCAATTGAGACCTCTAGAAAGTAATGATTGTTGGTCTTTACTTGCCAGACATGCATTTGGAGCATGGAACAAGCAACAACGGTCTGATCTTGAAGAAATTGGTAGAGAAATTGCAAAAAAATGTGATGGATTACCATTAGCTGCAATAGCACTTGGGGCTTTTCTTCGCATCAACTTCTCACCAGATTATTGGTTTAATGTGCTACAACGCGACATTTGGGAATTGATAGATTATGATGTGCAACAAGCTCTACAATTGAGCTACCATCATCTATCGGCTCCTTTAAAACAGTGCTTTGCATACTGTTCAATTTTTCCAAAGAAGTCCATCTTAGAAAAAAATGAGGTAGTTCAGTTGTGGATTGCAGTAGGCTTAGTAGAGACATCTGGAGATCAGGAAAAAGTCAAAGAAGAATACTTTGATGAACTGGTATCAAGGTCGTTGATTCATCGACGATCTATTGGTGATGAAGAAGCAAACTTTGAAATGCATAGCCTAATCCATGATTTAGCTACAATGGTTTCACCTCCACATGAAATGGTTCGTAATTTGTCATACAATAGAGGTCTATATGACTCATTTAATAAATTTGATAAATTGTATGGAGTAAAATATCTACGTACCTTTCTAGCATTACCATTACAAGAACAATTGCCTCTTTGTTTTCTATCAAACAAGGTGGTACATGACTTGCTTCCTGAAATGAAACAACTACGTGTGTTGTCATTGTCAAACTACAAAAGTATCACTGAGGTTCCCAACTCTATTGGTAATTTGTCAGACCTGCGGTACTTAAATCTTTCTCGCACTGAGATTGAAAGGTTGCCTTCTGAAACATGCAAGCTTTACAATCTGCAGTTCTTGTTATTGTCAGGCTGTAAAAGGCTCACTGAATTGCCCGAGGACATGGGAAAATTGGTTCATCTATGCCACCTTGATGTTAGTGACACTGCACTGAGGGAGATGCCCGCACAAATAGCCAAACTAGAAAATCTTCAAACTTTGTCTGATTTTGTTGTCAGCAAACGTGATGGTGGATTGAAGGTTGCAGAGCTAGGAAATTTTCCCCACCTACGTGGAAAACTTTCCATCTCAGAACTGCAAAATGTCAATGACCCCTTTGAAGCTTTTCAAGCCAATATGAAGATGAAAGAACGAATAGACGAGTTGGCTTTAGAATGGGATTGTGGTAGTACTTTTTCAGATTCACAAATTCAAATTCAAAGTGTTGTACTTGAAGATTTGCGACCCTCAACAAATTTGAAAAGTCTCACCATCAAAGGCTATGGTGGAATCTGCTTTCCAAATTGGTTGAGTGATACTTTATTTATCAACCTGGTATATTTAAAGATCTCGAATTGTGATGATTGTTTATGGCTTCCACCCCTTGGACAATTGGGAAATCTTAAAGAACTCATCATTGAAGGGATGCATTCAGTACAGATAATTGGTCCTGAGTTCTATGCAAGTGATTGTTATCCTTCATTTCAACCATTTCCCTCTTTGGAGACTCTACACTTTGAGAATATGCAAGAGTGGGAGGAATGGAACTTGATTGGAGGTACAACTAAAGAATTTCCTAGTCTAAAAACTTTGTTACTTAGTAAGTGCCCGAAACTGAGAGTAGGAATCATATCTGACAAATTTCCTTCCATAACTGAACCTGAGTTAACTGAATATCCTCTTATGCTGCAACCATTGCCATCTTTAGATCATGGATTCAGGCAACTAATGGTCCCTCTAAATTCTCTTCGACAGTTGACCATAGACGGCTTTCCATCTCCGATGTCTTTCCCAATAGACGGTCTCCCCAAAACCTTGAAATATCTCAAAATCAGTAATTGTGAGTATCTAGAGTTCCTTCCTCATGAACACATGGATAATTGCACATCACTTGAGGAATTGAAAATATCTTATAGTTGTAACTCAATGATATCATTTTCCTTGGGCGCTCTCCCTGTCCTCAAGAGTCTGTTTATTGAGGGTTGTAAAAATTTGGAATCGATATTAATTGCAGAAGATGCGTCGGAAAAGAGTCTCTCATTTCTTAGAAGCATCAAAATATGGGATTGTAATGAACTGAAGTCATTTCCCCCAGGCGTATTGCACACTCCAAACCTCATTCATTTTGTAGTGTGGAAGTGTCAGAAGCTTCAGTCACTACCAGAAGCAATGAACACTTTAACTGACCTTCAAGAAATGGAAATTGATGATCTGCCAAACCTTCAATCTTTTGTCATAGATGATTTGCCTATCAGTTTAGAGGAACTGACTGTTGGCTCTGTTGGAGGGATTATGTGGAACACGGAGCCGACTTGGGGACATCTCACTTGTCTTTCTGTGTTGCGAATTAACGGTAATGATACGGTGAACTCGCTGATGGTGCCGTTGCTACCTGCATCTCTTGTGACACTACGTGTATGTGGTCTTAGTGATACAAACTTTGACGGGAAGTGGCTTCAACATCTCACTTCTCTCCAAAACCTTGAGATTGTTAACGCTCCCAATCTCAAGTCGTTGCCAAAAAAAGGATTGCCTTCCTCACTTTCGGTACTAAATATGACTGGTTGCCCATTGCTCAAAGCAATTTTGCGGAGGAAGCGAGGGAAAGAGTGGAGTAAGATTGCTCACATACCTGCCATAATTATTGATTATGAATTGATCACATGAGTTTCTTATCATGGTTAGTCACTGAAATACCTTTTTTTTGGTTTCTTATCATGTCATCATCAGTTAATACGTTAATTTCATTAGTAACATCAAAATACAATATTATGTTTCACCCCTGCTGCTGCATAATCTTCTTGTCGTGAGAAGCCAAATTCGCATGCCCAAACTGCAACCAAGTCCAGTTCATATATTACTTCATATATATTTTAATGAGTTGGTGTAAATGATTGAATGCATCAAACATTTTTTTAATACTATCGTTTTTGCATTTCCACGTTTTTGTGTTTATCTGACTGTTTTGACTTATTAAAACACAAACTCATGTTTTAAACATAGAATTATTCTTTGTCATCCCTGATTGTGCCAATAAGGATATTTATTCTTCTTTTTTCTACTTTCCACCAGCCCAAATCAATTGTGTGTGTCTGAATTGGATTGCTCTTCAACACCGGCGGCCTGTTCCACTTCACAATCTCTGTATGTGTATCTCAATTTTATGTGAGTTTTTATTATACCCTTCACCAATGATGCTGGTTATTAACTTTCAGAAGTTACACAACATTTGATTAACTAATATTCCCTTGTTTATTTTTTTTTCCAATGTTTTTAATATATATTGTGACGCATGTACATAAAATTATCTTTTATCTTTGTTAATATAATTATGAGGGCACAGAGGTTTCTACTTGTTTATCATATGCAAAATTACTTATTCCTGTTAGGTATCAGTAGTCTTAACTCTTAACTATGACCATGATACGGTTGACGCGCTGTAGTTTTTCTTGTCCATATTTAGTTAGGCTTTTTATCACGTACCCTATTTGTGCACCTTCAGAAAAAGCTGAACAATAAGTAATTTAGAATGCAGTATGTTTTTTTGCCTCTAATTTGTATTATGTTAAAATTCATTGCAGTCTAAAATATCATCGATGACTAATTTTATTTTCTTTTACGTTAGGTTTGTATTTGCTTAACTGGGTAAATTTGTCGGATGGTTTTCTACACAAATTTAATGATGTTCGGAGAATATCCAACTCTTTGTAGATAGATCCTTGACACTAGCCATGCCACATTCATTCTTTATTTCAGACATTCAAAAAAGGAGCACCAAAACCATGAAAGAGCAGAGCCATTCTGTTACAGATAATGCAGAACCATTTTTTCATTCATTTCAAAAATACATTTCAGTTTGAGCTGTAAAGATAATATGAGTTTGGTTATTTGGTTATAGGTTTAATGCTTTTAATGATTTGGTTTTACTACTACTTATGTTTAGTGTTTTCCTCCGATTTTTTTTGTTTTTGTAATCTGCAGGAAGAAACCAAATCACAATTATTTGAACAATATCCCTCAAGATATATAAACAATGGCCCTATTTAGATTAACAACTTAATTTGCAGCTTATAACATACGTGCTTATCATGACAAATGCTTTTGTATAAGCAAGTTCTATAACAAAAATTATATAAAGTTAAATTGTTTTTGTATATGCTATAAGTTATTTTCATAAGTTATCTTGGATTAGCTCACATGTCATAAGTTATTTTCATAAATTGTGCCAAACACTTAAAAGTGTTTCTGCCGGTAGATAACCTCAAATAACCCAATCTAAAAATCCCCGCTGTAATATGTTGAATCAGAATAAGCTATCTTAGAAGAGTAATAGAAATATGCAATTGATTTAAAACAGAAAAACTTATTTACAAACAAAGCATAAAACAACTACTTCATGCAACAAGAATTCACTAAATACTCTTATGTTGAATCAGGAAGAACATTCTTCCTTCAAAGACACCTTATCGTCAAATAATAGTGTATTTAATACATGATTTCTTCATCACATGATTCAAAGAAAGTTCCAGAAACAATTTTTCGAACACATCGACATAAGCTGGAAAAAGTACTTCTAGCACAAAAGTCACTCTAAGTTGCCTAGTGTGAAAGAATAAGAATAGCTTTATAAATACAATTGATATTAATGAGTATGGAGCAAACATCAGCACTCTGCGGCAAAGTAGTTGCTGTCAAATCAACTATGACAGATATTTGCTGCTCGTCAAATCCTGAACTTGTAGCCAGGTGAAAGGATTTGTGTGAATCCAAAATTCAGGATATTGTGCGAATTTTGGATTCCTTTTCAGGAACTTTAAATTTTGGACGCTCTATCTTGGGTTCAAGGGCGTCCTTTAGCAAAGCAACCAACTCTAGTCTCCAATTTATGGGGGCCTCAAATATTTGTAGGGTTAGCACTATAATTATTGGGTGTAGAGTTAAATTGGTAGGCGCAAACCAAACGTTTATTATTTGATTAAAAATAAAGAATAAATGAACAAATTAAGACCAACCCAGCTCATACACATCCACCACCACAAAAAAAAAATTCAACCAAACTAATTGAAATCGAAATAAAGCTTATTGTTAATTTGAAATTGTTCAAGTTACCACTAATTTTTTTATTAGTGGTTTATTTTTAATATTACAGCAGGGCCTCCAAATTGATTGTGACATCTACTATAAGCTTGCCGTTGAGGGGCATGGTTCTGGTGCATGAACTTACTTTGTACCAAGCCAATGCCAAATCCTATTGCTAGTATCAGCAAAATGATGAATAGTGTTAGAAATATTTTATGAACCTGCAAGCACCAACCAACAGATTGCAAACTCAATGAGGTTTTGTTAAAATCTGCCTTGAGAAATAAAAAATCGAGATAGTGTTTGAATTGATGGTCTCGATGAATTCTGCTCTTTACCCAAATGGTTATGCTCATTTCCAAAGTAAATGTCCAAATTGCCCCTGCGTAAGTTAATATGCGCTACGTGAGTTAAGTCACGCGACGTGAGTTAACTCTTCACGCTGGGTACTATTTTCGTTCAAAACCTAGCAGGCAACCACAAAGCTCCATTTTTTCTTTCCCTCCACCTCCAAAAAGTGCGAATTTTTGGGTCAAAATCTTCGTTCCAAATCATTGCAAATCGTCAGGAAGCAAGTTTCTACGTTTATCAAGCATCAAAGAACAGGTAATGTACCATCAAAACTCATCCTTTTTTCCTAGTTTTTCTGCAACTTACGTCATTTTTTTTCCAGTAGGTGATAGGGCTGAGTGTGAGTTAACTCACGCTAGTTGTAAGTGTTGCGTAAGTTAACTCACACAGAAGGTTAACACTAGCGTGGGTTAACTCACGCTACTGTGATGCCCAGATTTTGAAATTTTGCGCCACTTTTTTTACTTGCTTTGCTTGCGGCACAAGTTATTTATTTATTTTTTCTTGGTTTTTTTTATTGAGTAGACATTGAGTGGCATGGTTGAAAATGTGGCGGGCAAAACCAAAGCTTCCGGCGTAGGCGTAGGTTCCGGCGAAGGCAAACCAACCAATGATGCGAAGGCAAAGTTACCGGTACCTACCGGTAACTTTGAAGAAAATCGTAAACCGGTACCTATTGGTGTTCGTGTTATTGAAGCAAACACCGGGTCATTTTTTACAACAATTGAAAAGATCGAGAAGAATTACTTGGTTGGGTTCGTCGACAAGCGGCTAGGGTCGGATTTACTATTTCTATAGATAAATCTAGTACAATAACGCCATACATGACAATGTAATGTGAGAGGAGTGGTGAATACAAGCCACCTAAGACGAGGAAGAAACCGAAGCTTGAAGGCACAGGCACAAAGAAATGTAATTGTCTGTTTAGGTTGAAATGCTTCTTTGATAAAAAAAACTCAAGATTGGTGGATTGCAATGCTTTGTGGAATTCACAACCATGACTTGACGCCAAAGTTATCCGACCACCTTCTTGCGGGTCGACTAAAAGCGGAGGAGAAGCAAAGAGTTATCGACATGACAAAGAGCTTGACAAAGCCTAGGAATATTCTCATGGATTTGAAGGAAAAAAACAGAGAAAGTTTGACACTCATCAAGCAAGTGTATAATGCGCGAACTAGATGACGCAAGGGGAAAAGAAAGTTTGACACTCATCAAGCAAGTGTATAAGCCACATTCCAACATAATGCGCCTTTGCTTAATTCCGGATCACTTTCTTCATGTGAAGTTGAAAGAAAATTGTCCGCTACCACCTCCTTGTAAGGAGTGGATGACTCACAAGATTGGTGAGGTGGAGCAATGGCTTTTTGAGTTTTTGGATAGACAAGCCACCTTCGATGACCTCATGTCTAAGGAGCCGATGCCGCCAAAAAAACCAACAAATGAGCACAACATTCCACCAAAAGTCAGAACCATTTCATTCTTTGTAAATACAATCTGCGGTGGTACTCGAGTCACATTCCACCACAGCATGATATTACCTCCAGAAACCGATAAGAAAACCGAGTTACAAGATGATAAAGGAGGAAAAATAGAGAAGTTAATATCACATATAGTAAACATATGTATTAGAATACTAAGCTTGTAATACAGAAGAAAAAAAAAGTTTAATTTTCTTAGCAATACATTATGGATACATGTAACTATCACCATAACAGTTAGATAAAAAGACATTAATACGAATGACATGTCTGACATTATATGTCGTGACTCATGATATCGGAGAGTGAATAACATAGCGTGTTCACTGCTTAGCATGTTTTCTAGGAAGTGTAATCTCCACCAAACAAAGAATGCATGACACTTGAACTTTATGAAAATACTAGCAACACACTCTAACACACTTTTTCTTATCAACATGCCATTTTAAAAGGAAAGGGAAGATTCCAGAAAAACATGTTGCATTAAGTAAATATCAGGAAAAAGAATAAATTACATGTAGCATTACATTGATTAATTTTCTTTAACCATATAACAAATCTTTGCATGCTTAGGTAACAACAATAAGTAGACAACTCTACAATGATTTTTGTATACGAATGAGAGAAAGTCATAATGAAGAACTAGAGATTCGAAAAATGGAAACTAAAATCCAAGAGAAGCTAAAGAAAATATAACTGAGAATTCGAAAAAAAATAGTGTTAGTGATCCTTGCAATGGGTGGGTTATAGCATGCCCAAAAGAGTGCGCCATAAGATAAATCGTCAACATGTAAACATGTTTATAATGGTTTTTTTTTATTGTATTTTTTGAACTAATGGTGCATATTTACCCTTTGGATTTGTAAATTTGGAAAGGAAATTCTTATTTGAGTTATGAGATAAATCTCGTTCTACTTCACCAATTAAAGACTTCAATGCCTCTCACAAAAAATATTTCAAGTTATTCTTCCTCTTTTTTTTTCCCCTTCTCAAACTTGTTTCTTCTCTCTTCTTTCTTTGTTACCACTTCGTTCCTCAAACTAACTCTCTTCCTTTCTCCCTAATAATAAAGCTCTCTTCTTTTATTTGATAAAAAAATCTCTTTCTTTCTTTAACATTTAACTTACTTTCACTCAAATTCTCATAAAGATGAGCTAAATTTTCTCGTGTATTTTGACAAGAATAAGGACCTAAAAAACGTGCACTATCTTGTGAATGCAAATGAGTTGAAGGGGAAAATTTCAACTCGTAGGTCAACAAACCAATGTTGCGAAGGACTTTGAAAAGAGAGATAACAACTAAATAAATCCCTTAAAATTTGGCTAAAATATTGCATGACCAAGAGATACTTATTAAAAAAATCAAGAGAAACCAGAAGAAATTGGCACATTTTTAGAGCTTGAATCACTTAAATTATTGCAAAAGTATTTACAAGAGGAACAAAGTTTTAACTTTACATTCATAACTCTTGTTGAGTTTTTTTCCTCCCATGCAAGATACAAATTCTTGACGGTTGCTGCTCTTTAGAAATCTGTGTTAAAACGAACAAAAAAAAGTCTTTGCTCTACCTCCAACGTTGGGGAAAAAAACAAGATCCCGATGTTGTAGGTGGAGAAGAGAATTTGTTCGGTCATGTTAGCAATAATTTGTTAAAAGCCAAAGATGCCAAAAATTTATTTCGTGGAGGAAGAAACTCATTATGAGTTGCGAGGGCAAAGTTCAAATATCGTTCCCTTATAAATGCTTTTAAAATGATTTAAGTAATTGAATATTCACAAATGTGTCAATTATTTTCTTATGGTTGTTTTTGAATTTTTCAACAAATTCCACTTACTCAACCAATATTTTATCAAAGCTTTAAGTGGTTTAGAGATTTGTTTGAAACCCCATCAAGGTCTATCGACATATTAGTTTGGTGGCATAGGAGCTGGACATTCCCCATCAACTCGTATTCACAATGTAGTGCAAGTTTCTCTCTTACGTTCTTATTATGTTGAAATTCCACAAAAACATTTTACACTTCTTACCGATGATTTGAGTGAAATATGTTAATTGTGAAAAGAAAATAAAAAGACTAGAGAGTGTTTATGTGAAGAAGTGGTGAGAGAGAGATAGAGATAAACAGAGAGAGGGAAAAAAATAGAGGATGAAGATCTTGAGTAACTTGTGTATATGACAAGTGCATTTCTAAATTGATGAATCCAAAGTGTAAACTTAAATCATTAATTTAAAAAAATTAATTCATCCTAAAAAAATAATCAAAATTAGTCACATCGTCGATCCATGGATTTTATTCATGTATCCGTTAACAAGTCGAGCCAATTGATAAATGTTATATAAAATGACACTATTTTCTATTTTAGTGTCTTTCTCCCCTAACTATTTTTTATTCGTCGTCAATCTCCTCGTATGTTTGGCCTTGCTTCGTTTTAATATTGAGGGTTCATTTCTTGATTTAATTTCTTTTTTTTTTTCTGTCAAGATTTCCTGATTTAATTTAGTCACACTCATTTTTTACTCATTCTGGTTATTTATAGATTTTACTTTTTTTCTACGGTCTCCTTTTTTATGTTCACAATGAAGTTTCTACTCATTTTTTACCCAACATTTTTTATGGATTTCAATTTTCTATGTTTTTCCCCTCATTCTGCACATTTTAGCAACAACAAAAAAATCTCAATAGTTCACTGCAAAGAGGGAGAATTAGCAACAATCAACTATGAAACCAAACTCCAATTTTATATAATACATTAAAAACAATATGAAAACAGAAAATTCAAGCTGTCGCCGTCAAAATAAGTCGCAAGGGAGAACAAGGGACAATCTTGCACTCTTGGTGGGAGGTTAGTTGAATAAAGAATATAAAGTTTTCTTTTTTTGAAGAAATGCAAATAATAAAGAATATAAAGTTCAAATGCAAATAATGATTTCAAATAAATTAAATAAAATTAATTAAACAAAATGAGAAACCGGTAGCAAGTATAAGAATTAAAAAAAAAAGGATAAAGTGCTTAATTATAATTGGAGTGTGTTAAACAGAGTTCGATAAAAAGTGTGACCAAATATTTCTTATAAGACTAAAATTGTTAGATATAGATAGAGTTTTGTTAGTATTAATTAAGGTAGTTACTAGTTAGTTTTGATTCATTGCTAGTTGAAAAGCATTTTTCTAAGCCTTTTTTAACATACTAATCGCAAAATACTAATCAACAAACAAATTAATATTACAAACATTAAGGTAATTAAGGTAACTACAAACATTTCTCTAAACCGGTAGCAAATTCTAAGGCTTTAATATTAAAGAAACATAAGCTTTTTTCTTTATTTTTATTTTATTAGTATTTATTTTTATCTTCTTCATCTATATTAACTACAAACAAATTAGAAAAAGTGAGAAAAAGAAATCCATTTTTTCAGCACAAAATACCCAAATTATAAAAGGAAGAAGGAAGAAGGAAAGAACATTCACCTCGGAGCCACAAAAGTTGAGGCAAGGAAATAGTGTGTGGGTTTAAACTTAAAGAAGTTGTGTTGTATTATAATAATATTTTTTAAAGCATATAATATTATTATTTGTCTATTATGAAAAGGAATTTTAACAGATGGAGAAAGGGAAGTGGAGCAATAAGTGTATTTGCTACATATTTATAACAAACAAAGTAATACTCTCAAAATGCATGTGACTTTGTGACTCCAATATAACAAAACTTTGTAAGTACTATACTTCAACATTGACCATAACCGAAATGGGGGACCACTATTTTGATAGATAAAGCTATTGTACCTAAAAATAATTCAACAAAAATTTAGTGTTTATTAGCACAACATTGACAAGGTGATATGCACGGCTTTTAGTATGATATGCAACATTTTTAGTACAGATTATAAATATTAAACATAATATTTTAGTATTTCATCGTTTTGAAAGAAATATACGGGTCTTCTAAAAATCCAATTTTATAAAATAAGACATTGAATAGGATGGTTTACCATAAATTGAATCCTAGACACAATGGACTTTATGAAATAATGGACAAAATCAGTGTAGTTTAGTATAATCTCAACACAGGAAGCAGGGTGCATCTAGTTTTCCAGTTTCTTTGCTCAACAAATATAATGCTGTAAATGTCACTTGTTAACATTACCTCAATTTTGTGGAGATCATTAGCAGCTAAGAGTTCAACATGATGAATAGTTACCAAAGTTCTTATTGAATGGATAATCTACAAGGCATAGTTTAAAATTTGCATTCGGACCTGCTCATCATTGAAATTCTATCTCAAGGTCCTTGCACTATGGGGTTCATCCTCATCCCATGTAGGATTACTGAAGAATGTAAATCATTGAAATTGTTGTAAGATTACTGAAGAATGTAAATCATTAAAATCGTAGTTCTTCGTACCAGGGCCGACCCAACAGATTAAGAGTTCTAAAGCAAAAAATTTAATGTGGTCTTTAAAATTATTATTTTTAATAGAATATTTATAGAAAATCAATTTTATGGAGACCAACATTTGAATTTATTCCGTCAAAAAAAAAACATTTGAATTTATGACCAAGAGTAATCGAGGTCTGTAGTTTATATCTATCATGTAATATACTTATAACCAAATTAATTTTTTATACTGCATAAATAATCATATAGAAATTTTGAATACCTTTGTCGCAACATCAAGAGGCATCAGTTTGAATTCTATACCATAGTCACATAATTCGTGCACCGATTCACAATACTTTCGCAAACTGGTTTGTCAAAATTCACAAGGGAATTCTTGGAAATACACATACATGCAAACAATGTAAGAGACACTAGAAAAATAAAAGACAAACCTTGAACTAATTAAAAGAATGCCTAAGGACGTGATCTAGAGGGCATAACTAAGAAACAGGGGATCAAGAGGAATAAACCATATCCTCCCAATCTCCTGTAACCAAGGTGAACACCCACTAGGTCATACCTCCCCTTAAAGAGAGGAATAAGCCCTGCTCCCACCAATTAAAAGCATGAGATTCTCTTTGTTATTCAATAATAAATTGCAAAAGGAAGCTTCTTTATTTATAACATAGCTTTCCATTCAATGTTGCCTACTCGCCGATGTGGGCAATTTTAACTACCAGTACTCATGCTTTCAAACCTCTAACTCTAAATTTTTGTAAAGGTTATATTTTATTATTTTTATTGATAGTATTAATACTTTCATTGTTTATTTTATATTTTTAATTAAATAATCTTGTTATCAATAGTATACTGATTATTAAATTTAAACTTATAACGAACTCAAGCGTACCGACTCTGTATACCCTCTTACGTACTGAATTCTTTAAGAGTGGCGAACCGCGTACCCGAACTCGTACCACGTATCAAAGCGAATTACAAACTGAGTGACTATGTTCTATACTATTGAAAATAAACCTTAAATCAAGTGGATCAGATAAATACTCAGAACCATTAAACTTGACATACATACACAACTCCACATATCACCAATCCATGTTAACAACAGCATGCCAATAAGTCTCTTTCTCAATCTTTGATATTTCTTCCTGTTTGTAAGATGGTGTTGTTCATTAACAAATATTAGAAAATTCCAAATAAAGCACTTATAACAGTATCAGCATATCAAATGCTTCCTCTTCATAGATTTTGTCATCAACACCTTCATCTGTATATGTATCTTTATCTCTAGTAGACTCTGTTTCATTTGTCCCGTCCAACTCGGATCCTTTATCATCAACATTCTCCTCCATTAATCCCTCTTCTTCTGCTTTATCCTCATCTGTATTATCCTATACGCTCTTATTGTCCTCTACATTGATTTTGGAGTCATGGCGAAGAAAATCAGGTTTTGAGGTTATGTTATCCTTGGGCCTCTATTGTCGATGGATTACTCTCTTATTGTTTCATGCTTCGGTGTGCACATGTGAAAATCGAGGATCATCGATAACATTGTTATGATGGGGTGGTGAATGACTTGACTCCTTAACCTTCTTCTCCTTATTCTTGTTGTGGTTCTTCTTGTTTGTGTTTTCAGATCCCATTATATTCTAGTCGAACACTATTGATGCGACAAAGAAAAGGTAAGGCATTCGATAAATCGACATTTACATTGAAAAAAATGCTGTCAATTTTGATTGGGCAAATAGAATTTGATCTTGTAAAGTGCAAAGTGGTTTTAAAGCAAGCTCATAAATCTGTTCAGGCCATACAATGATAATCATCAATCTTTAATTGCAGAAAATGTGTAAAAAGGCATAAGGAATTATTTCATGGTGAATTTGATGCTATGATTTTGGCAAACATTACACTTTGAAGATTCAATAAAATCTCAACTTCATTATGATTTCGTCAAATTCATCATGATTTAAAACACACTTATAACATTACTAAATAGGTTTCGTTTGATTTAAAATGGTTTTTTCTCCCCTCAATTTTTTTTTCTTTTTTACCGAATTGATCCTCTCCGAGTTACACAGTTCAGACGAGATTTATGTGAATTGTACAATCCAGATGTGTTGTTTTTCTGCGCACGTTCATAATTTTGAAACTCATCATCATTAGGATCCCTGTACAATCAGCATTTGTAGCATATAATTTTCAAAAATCATGCTAACTTATAAAATGAACACATAAAATACACAATCTATTTTTCTTCATATATTTGAGAAATGAAAAGACACACAACAAATGATAAATGACTAATGTTTTTCTAAAATAAAACTGCACAATATTACTCTATCAAATCATATAATATAGTGTATACATATATTACAAAGCACTCTTAAGCATAATTAAAACTCAAAAATTATCTTCCCGGTTGCATGACCATCAATACTCTTAGACCAACCATCTTCAGCCTTAGCTAGAGGAAATTTGGAGTCTATAATTGTTCTAAGCTTTCCTTGCTTAATCAAATCAACAAGAAACTGAAGATCCTTCCCTTTTGGAATCAAAAACAAAGGCACAAGTTGTTTCTTGGAGAAGGTAATTTTAGTGAGAGCAAATGTCAACATTGAAGAAGAGCTAGGAGTTATATCGACAACCTTACCGTTCGTGCTCAAGTTAGGCTCAAAAACTGACCATGGAAAATCCGATGCACAATGAACCACTGCATCATATTTCTTACCAGAAGGACTCTTTAATTCAACACCAATTGGTGTCTTATAGTCAATTACCTCATCAGCTCCTAAGTTTTTGACAATTTCCATATTTCGAGCACCGCAGGTGGCCGTTACATGAGTGTTGCCTAGCTTTGCTAATTGAACTGCATAGTGTCCTACACCACCTGATGCAGCCGTGATCAAAATGTTTTTCCGCTCGCCGCTTCCGTCGAGTTTGATTCCTATGGATTTGGTGAGTGCTTGGAGAGCTGTTAGACCAGCGACAGGTAAGCCGGCGCAGTCGGATGCCGAGATTTCTGGTGGTATTGAAGCGGTGAGACTCTCCTTAACAACTGCGAACTCAGCCAGTCCTCCACCACTCTACCATAATAAAATTTCATAACTCAGAAAACAAGACAATGAATAGACCATAGACAAAAGAAACACAGTAATGCTGTAAGAGAGAATGAATAGATTTAAACTTAAATAACTTTATAAAACATTTTTTCTGCTTCAAAATACCAAAAAGAAACAAAACACAAGCCCTCGATTTGGAGTTTTAACCGTAACCCTTAAAAATCGAATCGAAAGCTGAGACAAAGGGCCAGGAAAATTCTGAAAAGGCTGTTTCCAAGTGGATTGGAATCTGAGGTGGCTAAACTGAAGACTGATAAGGGCTCATTAAAACAGTTAACGACATGAAGTCAAGGTGATACTTATATAATTATCAATGAAAACAAAACCTGAAAGCAGAAAAGTTTTATCAAATCCAACAATCCTCAAAAGTAGATTCATCAATGAAATGCACTAAATAGCTGGCTAATAACTTACAAAGGGGCTGACTAAGCCTACAACTTTGTCACCAGTTTTGAACTTCTTAACACCTTTACCAACCATCATGACCTCTCCTGCTACATCAGTACCTATTACAGAATGCAGTATAATCAACATGATACTCGTCAAATGTTTGTAATAAACGATATAACGACAAAGTTTGAATGACATGGTTAAGCTCAAGTTGTAAACTATTTTGTAATCAAAACCAAGTTTCAACAATGAGTAAAGATCAAAATTTAAATATCAAGTTCAACTTAAAATTTTGTAATTGATTTAAAATTGTTGCATGTATTGTGCTTTTGATTAAGATTTGTTAGTGAAAAGTGCAATAATACAGTAAGGTCGAAGATTGCAAGTTCATATAACCGAAGAACTTCTGCTACATGAATCCATGTTTTGAATTAGCATTCATGTATTGGAATAAACTTGTAGTGCATTATCAGATGCGAGAAAGGCATTGATCACAATGTTGTCAATCTTGGATACCAAAAAATAGCAGTTTGTTCAAATTCTGCTGTGCTATAGTGTCACTAATCACTATAACTGTTAGTATTTGACAACACTTAGTACTAAACAACGAATTGTGGAACTATAGCGATATGTTCGAATTCTGATACGCTATAGCACTTCTATAATTGTTATTTGACAACATTGATTGATCATACTTCATTTATATTCCGTATTTTAAGAGAACACTAGTTTTTTCATACAAATCCTAAATACATTTCAAAAGAAACATATATTCAACAGATTCTTGTAAAAAGCAGGTGGTGTAAAATATTGCTACAAGAACTTTCCATGAACTTCCAAAGATAAAGATGCCTATACGTTTAACTACCGAAAATCTTTAATCTCTTTGACAAAATTAATATCTAGAGAGAGAGGGAAGGAAAGTTACATGGTATATATGGGAACCTGGGAGGCAAAAATGGCCACAACATGCGTTTCTGTACTTTCCAATCAAATGGATTTATACTAGCTGCTTCCAATTTTATCAAAACTTCATCTTTACTAGGACTTGGTATGGGAACTTCGACATGCTGTAATAAGTCAAAATTATATAAACAAACAGCATTTGTTATTATCTACTACTATTTGTTTTATCATTGGATGCTTCTAAATTCTAATAAGCACAGTGACACAAGTATTTCCTACAACATATTAAAATATTGTCAGGAAACATGTAGGATGAACATATAAAAGTTGTTAGAAGGCTTGTTACGTATATTAGATTCTTAAGATATGGATATGGACTATGAAGGTGAATCTGTGATGGTTCTTTCTTAGTCTATCTATCCTAAGAAAAGTTTTTCTCCAAATGACACGTGACGAAATTTTGCATCTCTGCTGATTTTTGCAACAACGCATGATCTTTAGTTAACATGTATCATCCACATGCTGATTTTGATGAGTTAGAAAAGAGAACTGCAACATTTATTATCCAGCTAATTTTGATACCAATGTAATCCCAGGGAATACAATTTTTCACATACTGTACCTATTGTTTAACTTAACAACTTAGGGCCTGTTTGGACAAACAGCTTGTTTGCAGCTTATAGCACAAATGCTTATTATGATAAGTGCTTATAGTAACAACGTAGGGCCTGTTTGGGTAAACGACTTGTTTGAAGCTTATAGCACAAGCACTTATTATGATAAGCGTTTATGTATAAGCTTGCATAAGCTATTTTTATCGCAAAAGATAAAATAACGTTAAATTGTTTTTGTATATCCTATAAGTTGTTTTTATAAGCTATATCGGAGAACTTATGAAAATAAGTTGAAGAAAGCTTATGAAAATTGTTATAAGCTGTTTTCATAAATTATCCCAAACAATCTCACAAAACTCATGTCAGTAGATAAGCTGATAAGACAATCCAAACAGCTAGACATTACCATGAAGAGAATGTATATTTTGGTGGAGGAGGCTCATCCTATAACAGTGTTGTTCTAATGTAACATAAGATTGGATAGAAAAAAATCACACTAACTGATAGTATCACTATCACTTTAAACGCTGTCGACAATGTAGAAGTTATTTGATGTCTCTCTGACCATAGTTTTGGTCATCTGGCTTAGCCGACTGTAATTTCCGCAAAAATAACGACACACACGATCACATTTTAAAACCTTGATCAGGGTGGATGAGTGGCTCATTTGGTTGAGCTAAGGGATTAAAGGGTTCTAATCTGACGAGGGAGAAAATACTAACATTAGTTATCAAAAAAACAAAAATCTAAAACCTTGATCACTAATTATAAACATAACCAATTGCGGTTGGTACATATGGTTAGACCTTCCGCTTGCACCAACAAATGTGCCTCCCCTAATCTAAATTTTTTCATACAAACATAAGAATAAAATGTAATCAACAGAATTATAATATTTCTATTTCTCTTCACTTTAATCAAATAATCCATCCAAATCACATTGACAAATTTATAATTAAGTTAAAACAGAAATGAAGATATATCTGAGAGAGTAATAAAAAGAAGTAGAAAACCTTTAAGGCATTGGATCCTCCACCATAGGCATAGTACTGAACAGCACGCATGAGTTTGTTCTCCATGTTCACAGCGAGAGAGTGTGTAGGACCACAAAGTATGATACCAATTGGAACAAACAGAAAGTGAAATGAAGTTAATATAAATGTATGGTTAGAAACAAGACAAGTAGTTGCATCCTAGGTCACATAGGTTTTGCCGTAACAATTTTTGTAACATAGGTTATTTTAGATTAGATTAGATTCTCATTTTAGTTTGTTACAAAAAATTCACTAGTTAACTTTTTTATAGATTGCTAAAAACACATTCACTAACATACTTTTTTCAGTAGACACTTGTTTGAATTTTATGGGTCTGACTAATTTACGTAGGTCTCACATAAAATTAGTGGAACTTATATAAATTTCAATCAATTAAAAAAATGTGTTAGAAAGTGTACTGTTACTTAATATGCATCAGTCATTGTAGGAAAACAATACATGGTACAGTTTGGATCGGTCTTAAGGAAAAAAAAAATAATGCTCTTTGATCGATCCAAAGATTAAAATCACACATTATACGGTTTGAATTACTCATTTAAAAAATAGAATTCGATATAATCCAAAGATTAAAATCACACATAGCTATCCCCGTGAGCTTACTTCAGTTGATAGGGATATTGCATTTTATATGTAGGAGTCGGGGTTCGAACCCCGGACACTTCACTTCTCCACAATTAAATTGTGTGAGCTCTAACCGCTAAGCTACTTGACAAAAAAAAAAACAAAAAAAACACACATAGCTTGATTTGAATGACTCCTTTAAAAAAATTGTGGTTTATATTGGATCATTTTTTGGGACATAATCCAAGCTTTGTTTGGCGTCGCATTTTCAGTGCTAAGGTGGTTGTTAGACAAGGTGCCCGCTAGAAAATTGATTTTAGGTTTAATGTCCCTATTGTTAGCGAGCCTTGGATAGGGGTAGGGTTAAGCATTCCTCTAGTTGGCTCTGACATGCTGGCCCTTAAACCTTATTCAGTGGGACATTTGATTGATCAAAGTACTAAAATTTGGAATGAACAACTAGTCCAAGGCTTATTTGCAATTGAAAGAGCTTAAAATATTTTAACTACTCCCTTGCATCAACAAGTTGATACGGATAGATTGGTCTCGAAAGCTGAAAAGAGTAGATGTTACTCTGTTAGAAGTGCTTACCGCATTTTCATTAAAGACATTATCAATAATGATCATTTGCGGAAACCCGGATAATGGAGTGGTATATGAAAACTGAAAGCACCTCCAAAAGTCAGAAACTTGGTGTCAAGAGTTTGTAGAGAATGTTTCCCTAAAGCTCAAAAGCAGAGGCGTCAATTGTCCATGTTGGTCTATATGGCAAGATTGAATACGCGCTAGAGGGGGTTGGGGGGGAGAATAACATTTCAAAAACATCATCGAGTTTTTAGCAAAAGCGAGTTTGAAAACATTTTGACTAATTGGATTTGTGCTTGAAACAATAACAATGACAAAAAGATTAAGACAATGTAAAGCACAATAAGATTTACTATTGAATTGAGAGATTCAAATGTTAAATCTTAATAGAATCAATGATTAATAATTCTCACACAATATACAAAACTAGACAATTCTCAAACCAAACATAATAGCAATTTAAATCAACTATACTAATGAACACAAGGTAGATGTGTTTGATAAATTGACACTAGATTGAATCCAAATGTGATCAATGTGAATTAAGAGAAAACCTAATTCAATGAATTGAGTCAAGTTTAACAAAATGAAACAAGATCACATTCAAATCAATTCTAATAATTATCAAACAAATATATACTCAAAATAAACGAAATTAAAGAGGAAAAGGAACATAAATGACACCGAGATTTATAGTAGCTCCTCATTTCGTCCTCGCTTCGGGATACATCTACTCTTCTTGATGGAAAACATCTCCACCAAGGACTTCCACTAAAATTGAATGTTTGATTACAATGTTATGATTACAAGAACTCCTTCAATTACCCTAATTTTTAATTCTTATGCAATCACTCCCCCAATCTTCAAATATCCTTTGAAATTGGTGTTTCTTCAGGTCTTCGAATCCTCAATCACCCGTGCAATCTTTGAAGCTCTTCACTCGAACTCTTCTTTGCTCCGTCTGGTGGTTTGACCCCCCCTTCAACTCAAGAAGGTTAGAAAGAACCCCCAATAACCTTGGAGGTGGAATGAAATTACTCAATTCACTTTAGATCCTTGATTCCCAATCAATATCCTTGAAAGCAATCAACTTACAATCTCTATAGCACTCTAGAAATCTATGACTCAACGACCACAATGATTCTTACTAAAAGTGTTTAATCTGAAGAACAAATGGAAAATGAGGTTTGGATACTCTAGAGAGAATAAATGCAAATGATTCAGTAGTTTGGGTGTTATGAGGATATGAGTATATATAGGGAAGAGTGGCAAGTGCAAAAATTTGGCCAAAAACAACATAGTGAATCGATTCACTTAATGTGTGATTCGATTTAGACAGCAAAAGACAAACACGTCGAGCCATGAAGATTGATACAAATCAAACCAAATGTGAATTGATTCAAACAAGTGTGATTTGATTCAATAAGGCAAAAACCAGGACCAGAAGAAAATAGTGATACAAATCAACCAAGACTGAATCGATTCAAAATGCACATGCAAACATGAAAAATGGCAGAAACATTTCATGATACGATTCAGAATAGTGTCAATCGAATCAATTGGCCAGAAAAACATTTAGGCCATGAAAAATGAAGTTTTCTACAAGCAAATGACACACAAGACACCAAGGGAACATAGGACACAAAGAGGAAAGAATTGCTAGGTGCTTTAACAAGAGTCTAGGGTTATACTAACAATAAACCATCATCAAATAAAACTATCTAATAAACATCATCAAATCAAGAACCTATATCAACACACAACTTCAATCCATCAACTTGTGTCACGTATAACATACCCATGAGGATAACTACCAAATATTTTTCCATTGCAAGACGACTATATATGTATGAAGTGCACCTAATGTTTTACATTTGATCTCTCCATTTCTGAATCTCTTTGATAATGCACCAGACATCATATTCAATCTATTGCAGCAGTTGTCATCAACCCAAATAGAAACTATCGTTACCATAATGTGGAGAACCTGGAAATCTAGAAATCTTAAGTTGTGGCATCATGTGTCAGACTCGAGTATCACAATCCTTGAAAGAGCCAAGCATCTCCTAGAAGGTTTGAGGAGCGCTAATCGCAAGTAAAATCTTTCAAGTTAGGTACACACAACTTCAACTACAGGTCTTCGTCAATATGGTGACTAGACTTTGGCCAACAGAGATAGAGATACCCAATGGAGGGAACCAAGGAGTGATAGACTTAAATGTAATGTTGATGCCTCTTTTTCTAACTATAACAATAAGGTAGGAATAGGCATGTGCATTCAAGATTCAGCAGGAACACATGTTCTCTCAAAAACCATGTGGTTTACACCATTGTGATGAGTTGATGTTGGAGAAGCATTAGGGCTACACCATGCAATTCAGTGGATACATGAACTTCAACTCACAGATGTTGATTTTAAGGTTGACTCGAAAAAAGTAGCTGATCATTTTAATAGAGGCAGGGGATATATCACTGAGTTTGGTTCCATCATGGATAATAGTATACAATTTTGTAATTCCTATTTAATAAACTCTCATGTTTAGTTTATTAGGAGGCAATCAAATGTGGTTGCCCATGAATTAACTAATGCAGCCACATCAAGTTTTAGCTTTCGTATCTTTGATGAGATTCCAGCATATATTACTGATTTAATTTTTAATGAAATGATAAAAGTTATTTTTCCTCAAATAAAAAAATCCCTATAAAACAAAATTAGATGCATCCATACTCATAAAATATATTTAAAAAAAAGGAAATCAAATAAAAAGAACAAAAAAATGGATGGAAATAAAATCTAACTAAGTAAGTTCACACAAAAGTGCAGGTTAACACAAACAGGTAATACAAGCATTTAAAAGAACACAAGTGGATTGATGATGAATTTGGCAAGTGCAGCAAACTCTTCTAAGTAATAAAGTAGTATGTTATCTTCTCCACATAGATTGTTTTTTTCGACACGACAATCAACCAAATTTATCTATACTATATATAAAGAAAATATCATGTTTTGGTTCTTTTGGGCTGACGTTTTCTCTTTCCAAAATTACCCTCAACTTTCAATATAAATAACACATATAACAAATAGATAAGAGAAAATTCAAATATTAAAATAAAAGTGCAACAAACAAGATATGATTATTTGTCCAATTTTTTTTCCTTTATCCTTTAAAAAGTGTAACAAACTAGATAGATATATTTGTACTTACTTACTTTATATAAGGAAAATATGAGATATTGGGCTGACTTTTTCATTATCCCAAATATACCCGTAAACAACTTTTTTCTATAATGATTGTTGTTGATGTCATTACAAAAATAAGAATTTAGATTATTTTTTTTGGTTATATTTGTTGCTGTCATTGAAATAGATAAACATGGTTAATTTATTTTGTTACAATTTGAATGCAACAAGCATTTATATTTTTACTTTTAATCAAAATCAAAATTTCATAAAAAAACACCGTTCATAATTTTCAAACGTTAGCGCAATAAAAATAGCGGAAAGACGGGCACAAGTGTCGTCTTTTCGCTAGTAATAAATAAAGTAAATTGTTGGAGGGGGATATGCAAGATTTGTTGGAGGGGGATATGCAAGATTTGTTGTTTGCGATTAGGCCCCTTTGTGCAACATTGCTTCTCTAGGACTAGTAGGAAATTATATTCTCACAGGCACTTGTGAATGTTAAGCATAGTCATACAAGAGGAATTCTCGATCTCTCGACGATCGGCTCCAGAATATAAAATATATTGGTCTTGACTAAAAAGGTAAACTTAGTCAAAGATTTCTAACCTAGTAATGATTCAAGATAAAAGAAACTGAAAAGTATTGAGAACGATCTATATTAAATAAGCATAATTCAAATAGTACCGATAAAAGAATTTCTCATGAACTTGTAGCTAAATCCAACAAATAATAGATGTTCACATGTGAATTCTAATCAAGAGTGTTTAGTTACTCATGTAACGGAATACATCATCAAAGAGAAAAGAAAAGTAATCATAGACAAGAACAAGTGAAAGAGGTTGAAAAACACCCCTTATTGATATTATGGCCTCACTCCTTTGCCATTGAAACTAGGCTTTTAAAAGGCAATTTTTGTAACGGACCATGTGTGGGGCGGATGGGATTTTCCCTTGCGGCCAAGGGAGGACCTATTCAAGGCTTGGTGCGGCTATTACCACACCAGCCCAACCTAAACCTTTTTATTTTATTTTATATTCAAGCCCAAATTTTATATTATATATCTTTAATTTGAAGGTTTTTTTTTAAACAAATGGGGCGCAGATCGATCTGCGACACCTTAAGTAGATAAAAATTAAATAGAAATAGTACAAAAGACTGGGGGGACATAAGACTTTACCCCAGTATAAACAATAGAAAAAACAACCCAAATCTGTAAAACAAAATAATCCTAAAGGGTATACAGAAACTACAAACCCTAATCTTGAACAATCAACCGTAAACTACTAGCACAATCTAGCGCACCCACATACAGATGCGAAACCAAATTGCAAAAAATATTGTTGTGTGATATGACGAGCATTGGGTCCAAAGTTTCTACTTACCTATTTGTGTTTTATTATGATAATAATTATTTATCATAATACCTACTAAAATATTCTATCAATATACCTGTTATTATACTAATACCTATTTTAGAAAAATACTAAAATGTTTTTCTATAAAAATATTAATAACAAACTTTTTCTATAAATATTTTATTCTATTATTAAAAATTATGTTAATTTTTTCATTAGTTGTACTAATTTAAATTTATATCTATGTAAAAAAGATATATTAATAAAATTATTACTATTAGTTTTACTAATAGGTATACTAAGTTTCATAGTGAATAATAATTTTTATAGTTTGCAATAATAAAATTATTATTATTATACTACTACCTTTTCCAAAATATTATACTAATATATATTATTATAAAAGTACCTATTTCAGAAAAATACCTATTTCAGAAAATACCAAACTATTTTTTAAAATTCTATCTTATTAATATAATTAATTCTATTCGTTAAAACACTATAAAAAGGACTATGTAGAGTGAAGGAAATTCGACTAAATAACTAAAGTTGGTCTACACATCAAACAAAATAAATTTCAAATCTCAACGTTCTCGTGTTTGTGTGTATCAACTATCTTTAAGCTTCTATAGTTCCACGCAGTGATGCCTACCTCCACAAAGACTTCCACAAAGACTTCTTCTCCATCCATTTATCTCTCTTTTTCTTCATAGTTGATCTTCTAAGAAGTAAATCCACTTATGCAATTCATAATTTTTTATTTTCACTCTGGTACATTTATTATTTATTTTACTAGCGTAATGAACATATATTATTACCTTGTGGAGCAAAATTTATGGTAACTGAAAAAACTCCATCGTTGGTGTTTGGTAGTAATTTTTTGGAGTTATGGCATATCACTTATAGAGTTTGAATATGATTTTAATTTTGGTATATTCTTATTTTGAAAGTGTAATTGGACAAATAAAATAGTCAAGTATAGGCGTTTTCATGGGTTTGGATGATTTGTTTAAACCAATGAATCAAACAAATCCCATCTGAATTTTATCCAAACACGTTCAATTAGTTAGGATTCTAACCGAACTACCTTGTTTAAACCTGAAGTGGTTTGATTTTAATAACTTGTTTATGATTCCAAATTTGCGAACGAGAGAACCAAACTAGTTCATAAAAATGTTTTTTTAAATTTTGTTAATATAGTTTAAGACTTTTATATGTTGATTTAAAATCGTTTCAATTAAATTTAAGTGTTAAAATTTAGGATAAAGTCATTTCATAATAATTTTTTATTTTTTTAAAAGTATTTCTCATGGATCTGATGACATGACCCAAATCAACTTGATCATCGTCGAGTTTGGTTGGTATAGGTTTTCGTTAAACAAATATATGTTGTTGATCAAGAAAATGAATTAGGTCAAAACCGGCGCAAATTAATTAAGGCATATCTTGATACATCCATCCAACAGATATTTAAAATTAGGGAAATGCCCCTAAGACACAAGTTTAGAAGTCAAATGTAAAAATAATGTATTGAAATACGTGCATTAAATTTAATTTTTGATGTTTTAATGAATTGAATGCACAAAGTTTTAGAGAATATTTCTTTTTTTGGATTTCTTAACATGTGCCCTAAGGGCACAAGTTAACACTACCCTTAAAATTAATACTCCCTCTGTCCCAAATTGTATAACGTTTTGGGTATTTCACACATATTAAGAAATGCAATTAATATTGTGTGGAAAAAAAATATTATGAGTTGTTTTACAAAATTGTTCTTAATAAATAATATGGGAAAAATAAATGAAAGAATTGAAAGAAGATATAGTAATAAATAGTTAAGGTTATAATAAGAAAAGTAACATTAATGTTGCATTGGTATTGTAAAGCGACATATAATTTGAGACGGATGGAGTAAGTGATATAACCAGCTAGTGTGAACATTAATATCAGACAATCATGTAAACTCTTTTAAACAAAGTCAAACATAAAATTGAAAGAAAAATATATGATGTGTACGTTTTAGGACTAATTTATTACAATAAAACGTGATAAAAGATCAATTTATCACATATATGATTTATTCTTTTTTATTTCTCTTGAATCAAACAATATCTTAAATTTTATTTATTTTTATCTCTTATATGATGATGATACAAATGTGTTGGTTTATGTAGGGGAACGAGGAAGAGTAATTAATCAAGAAAGTGAAGTTAAAGAATGTAGGGGAACGAGGAAGAGAATTAATCAAGAGAGGAATGCTAGGAACACTCTCTTTTGAGCACTTTCTCTAGCACTCACTCTTTTATTGGGTGAAATCAATGTATGTCCCACCACTTTATGTGGGTTCCATTTCCAAAGTGTAGGTCCTACATTGATTTTACTCAATAAAAGAGTGAGTGCTAGAGAGAGTGCTCAAAAGAGAGTGTTGCTAACATTCCTCTTAATCAAGAAAGTGAAGTTAAAGAGATTCTTGAACGGTGTAATCCTTTTAAAGGTCCTTACGTGGGAGGAGTAAGTGTGTTGGTGAGTGTTCTAATTTTGTCAAATATTTTTGTGCCATAAGAATGGAGGAAAAGTTCATTCTAATAAGAATAAAGCTTTTGTTTCATTGAACAAGAAAGTCACAACAATCAAATTTTGTTTTCAAATTTTTTCCTTTGTTCTTGTCAAAACCATGACCAGAGAAAAGGTAAAACTTGAATTTAATGTAAATGATGCTGCAAGAAAAGCAACATACAAGAAAACAAAGAAGGGTCTGTTGAATAAGGTTGATGAACTAAGCATCCTTTGTAGAATTGAAGTTAGAGCTATAGTTTATGACCCTTATGAACCATAACCTGAGATTTAGTCATCACCAGGAGGAGTGAGGAGTGCTATCAAAATTCAGGACTATGACTAAATTGGAGAAGAGCAAGAAAATGATGAATCAAGAGACTTTCAAGAAACAAAGGGTTTTGAAGATTGAAGAACAAATGAAGAAACTAAAGAAAGACAATAGAGATAAATAGATGTCAATGCTCGTGTTTTAATTAAAAATTGAAGAACATACATAATATGGACCACACTCGTAAACCATACAATTTCTCTCTATTGTGGTCTTTATTTCTTCAATTTTTCATTGAATGAAGAGCATTGTTATCTCTTTCTCCCTATTGTATTTCCTTGGCTTCTTAACTTGTTAGCCATCATAACACTCTGTTTCATGAAAGTCTCTTGGTTCACCATTTTCTTGTTCTTATCCAACTCATGTATAGTTCTGGATTTTGAGAGCACTTTGAACTCCCTTTGGTGATGGCCAAATCTCAAGTTGTGGTTCATAAGGGCCATACACTATAGCACAAGCTTCAATTCCACAAAGGGTGCTTAGTTCATCAACTTTATTCAATACACCGTTCTTCCTTTTCTTGTATGTTGCTTTTATACTAGCATCATTTACATTAGAGGAAAGTTTCACCTTTTTTCTAGTCATGATTGCGACTAGAATAAAGGAAAAATAAAATGGAAAAAAGAGTTAAATGCTGTGACTTTACTGTTTGATGCCACAAAATATTTATTTTTATTAAAATAATTTTCCCTCAATTTTTTATATTGCGAAAAAAAAAATTGATAGAGTTAGAAAATTCAAGAACACATATACACCCAACATCAAAACCTTTAAAGGACTATACCATTAAAGATAAATGATACGTGTAGTGTATCGAAAAAACTGGAACCTATCATAATCCTCATAATTCACCACACTTAAAGAAACAACCTTTTTCCCCTTAGTAATATCTTATACAGATACTAAACATTTTATAGTTTCAACAATTTTCTTATAATCTCTCAAGTCATTGGAATCAACCTCTACTAATCAGGTAATATAACCAATTCAAAGTTGTTGTTTATGCCTTAAAAAATAAAATCTCATGTTGAATGTGAAAAAATGCTTTCCTTTTTTCCAAGGCAATGTGAAAATGGATCAAATTGGCATTTTTGGAGCAATTTTGCGGATTCGCCTCATATGCCTTACTCACACAAGGCATTCTATAGTGCACAATAAACATGTGGGGCATGCTACAAGATATACAATGCACATTCTACGAGAGCGTATTTATAAAAACAACTTTTTCCACTTTTTTTTTTTTAGAAATCAAAAGAGGGGACTCTTGGGAAAAGGGTTAATCAACATTGGTAGAGTCAAAATAATTGAGTGATTGTAAGAGGGTGAATGTGAGAAATTCAAGGGATGTTCATGGAGAATATTGAGAGCTAAATTCCTTTGTCACTTTTGTAACTCTTCGGACCAAGGGAAGAAAATGCGAAAATGATAGAAATTGGATTTTCTCTTGCAAAGCTTGTTTTCGTAACTCTTTGTGATGACTTATTGATAGTCGATTGGAGATCTCTCTCCCCCAGGCGTAGGTCGTCTTTGGGCCAAACTGGGTAACCAAATTTTGATGTGTTTGTTCCTCAACTCTCTTTATCTTATATTTCTTTGCTTTGATTGTGGTTTTGTCATAGACTTTGTCGGTTTGATTTTTTGGTTATTGGATTCCATTGGTACTTGTCCAATGAATCTAAGTTTATTGGTGTAATTTGAGTATGAATTTACAACAAAATTTATAACCTAATTTCTCAATTACAATAATACACATCGCCGTGGAACACCATCAACACTATCATTCATCAAATTAAACTTAATTATGACTCTAACAAAATTCTTATCAACAAACAGCTTCACTTTCTTGATTAATCACATTCCGGTTTATATACCAACACATTTGTCTCATTCATATCATGCTCAATATATAAGAGAGAAAACTAAATAAATTTATGATGTTTTTCTTTTGAAGGAAAATAAATTTGTGATGTTTTTTTTTTGGTTACAATGCTAAATGGAAGAAACAAAAAAAAATAGCTAACTACTCCCGGAGGAACAAAGTGCCATCAGCATCGCTTCTGAGAAGATTAATAAGATCACCAGGGGCAACTCATGAAGAAGAAGATTAAAATCAGAAAAAACTCCAAGCTTTGCCATGAAATCTGCACATTGGTTCCCCTCTCTTAGAGTGTGAGAAACTGTCACATTGATTTGATGAAGCAAATATTTTATGTCTTGGATAAGGACAACATACATATGGTACCTCTCAATGAGGCCATTAATAAGATTAATGCAAACAAGAGAATCAGAATAGCAAGCAAACTCTGCATAACCCAAATCCTTAGCCATGATTATACCGTGATAGATAGCAGAAAGTTTGGCCAACAAGATATCATCTGTGTCTGGAATAAAACCAGAGAAGCCCGCAATGAATAGACCTGAGTCGCTTCGCAGAACTCCACCAAACCCGGTTCTAGTAGGAGTACCATGACAACTTCCATCCACGTTAAGAATAGCACCCGAGATATTATTATTATTATTATTCCATCTGGTGTACCTGTTAGTTGTAGCAGCAGTAGCAGAAGGAGGAAAACCTACTAGATTGTTCTCCATCGAGTTCTTTATGCTAGAAGACAGGCGATGCAAAGACCAAGTTTCACCACCAATACACATAACATTCCGATGACGCCAAGACCACCAAACTCCAACAGAAAAAATGATAGCCTGAGAACCCTTAGCTCCCCTTCTAAGCCAATCGTGAGCATCAATAGAAGAGAAAAAATCAGCATTAGTGAAGCCTAATTGGTGCCATAACCTTACCGAAAAAGTACAGTCACGAACACAATGGATAAAAGTCTCATCTTGGACGCCGCAACGAGAGCAAGTAGCAGAAGGAGTTATGTTCTTATGATTAAGCAAAGATAAAGTTGGGATATCATTATGACAAGCTAACCAAAAAAAGAATTTGTACTTTTCAGGAAGCTGAAGTTTCCAAATCCAAGACCAAGAGTGTGAAGGCAAATTTGTGATGTTGTTTGATATTAGAGAAATACAATAAATAAATTTTTAAAAAAAATAAAGAAAAGAGAAATGTTATTTTTCTTTTGGTATAAATCTTCTCGCCATCCTTTTTTTTTTGCAGATCCACCTCAAAGAATATGCAAAACAAACACATGATTTTATTTAAGGTAATATATTAGAAAAACATCCATGATTGATGTAACAACCCAACATCTAATTAATATTTAAAATTATATTTATTAAAGTTTTATTTTTAGATAATAATAATATGGATTTATAAACAAGTGAGAAAATTATTTAAGAGGGCTTGAATGGTTAATTTCATCACTTAACGACAAACTAGTGAATATTTATGTAATTAGAACTGAAACCAAAGTAGTCTCTTTGCTACTAAGTCACGTTTGTTTGGTGTTGGTGCAATTCCATTCTTATGGACAAAGAGAATCATGCTTTTCATATAGATGTGGAGTATGAAAAACAATTGCTCTTTTGCTCACATTGTAAAAGCATATGACACTCCATTCAAAATTGTAAGAGAATTGTAAAGGGTTTAAGCTATGGATCCAAATGGTAAAACTAAGCAGCATGTAATTCAAAATCACATAAGCCAAACTTTTTATTCATAACTGAGCCAATGGTACCTTTATGTAGCGTGCCATCTTGGTTTTGGAGCAGAATTGAACTTTCTAAGTATAATGTGAATATCAGAATGAATGAAGAACCTAATTTGTGGAGTATATGGAAGCAACATTTTGACCCTGTCATGCTCTTTGCAAATGATCAATGTTTTGCCTTTTCCATTTTGTGGGATAACAAACTTATGCATATAGCTATTGTTTATGCTAGTATAGTACCTACCATATGACATGAGTAGAAGAAAATTGTGACTGGATCTACAAATTTTGCAGGATAGAAATGTTGGCCCTTGGAAACAAAGTGGGGGTGCAAAATCGCTAAAAAAAAGAGGGGGTGCAAAATAGCACAATTAGCAAAAGATAGGGAAAAAAATGCAATTAAGCAAAATATCTTCTACAGAAACTAAACATTATATAGTTTCAACAGTTTTCTTACAATCTTTCAACTCATTCCAATCAACCTCTGCTAACCAGGGAGTATCCCTTAAAATCTCATTTTTTTTGGTTTCTGGTATTATCATTAGTTGATTTCCCTAGTTTGTGTCCCTTGAGAATATGTTGGCTGCTTTAGTTTATTTTCCATTTTTGTTTGTAATCTGGTAGTGCTCCTTGAAGCACTTTTTGGTTGTGTTCTTGTATTGGGTTTAGGCTTTGTCCCCCCGATATTATCCTTCCTCTTGTAATTATTTTTTTGGCCTTATCAAAAAGAAAAATCAATAGATAAATAAAATAGAAATCTAATTGATTAAGTAAAAGCTCATAGGTTACATTTCATAAACAATATAGATAAACTTTAGATTATAATAATTTAATTAAAGGAAGATTTTACAATTTTGTTAAATTCTCTATACATAAAATAAGTTGATGAATAAATAATAAATTACTAAGAATGACATATGTAAAATATTGGATTGTTACAAAAATGCAAGTAATATTCATTAAAAAAATTTCTTTCAAAAAAAAATTCATTAAATTTTTATTGTTAAATAAATCATTCACAAATGGTTTTCTCTCATTCTCATGTATTAAATATGACTTTTGAAGTAATGTATATCAATCATCAAGAAAAACCAAAAACCATCTGCATGCATAAAAAAAAAAAAATAATACCAAGAACACCACCGATTAACTACACCCTCCGGTCACAAATATAAGCAAAAATTCATGTTTTAGATTCATTCAATAAATGATGTATGTTGTCTACTCATCATTTATTGAATGAATCTAAAACATGAATTTTTACTTATATTTGTGATCGGAGGGTGTAGACTAGATGCATGTCTCTTTACTCCCGTCTCCCCAATTTTTCATGTATTATAAATATGACTTTTGAAGTCATACATTGATAATGAATGTTATATATATAGGCCCCGATTGGATTGACTTATTTTGAGCTTATGTGGGTTTATCTACTCCCATAAGCCTTTTTAAAGGTGTTTGGGTAAATAAATAAAAATAGCTTATCATAGTTTCATAAGCTGCTTATGTCATATTTTAATAAGCCTAAATTTTCAGCTTACTCTCCGGCTTAACAAGGAGCTTATGAATTTATGTAACCTCCTTCGATTCTCTCTAGATCCACTTTTCAAAACATATATTTTAATTATAATGTTAGTTATCTTTGGCGGTGCATGAGTAACAAAATTGCTATATACTTATCTTACTAAAGTAACACACGTAACTAAGATTTTTATTTTTATTTTTTGAAGGAAGAATTTTTTTTTGTTACATAAACAAATGAAACTGAATAAAAAAAAACAAACTTAACTTGTCTTTTTTGGTAATAAACTGTACACTAATATTTTTATATATATATATATATATATATAATTATAATAAATATATTATAATATTGTTTTTTACATCTTGATTAATTTTATCAAAAAAATTCTTGATAATTGTAGTTCGATTCTTTGATTTTTTTGTTAAATTAAAAATATTTAAAATTTCGATAATTGCTTATGTAATGTCACATCCAAACACTTCAATTTATATAAGTACTTTTTAGTGTACATATCCAAACATAAATA
>Ga0228711_1000327_pt1 | contig 53474 bp, 25 predicted proteins | sample MedpolnodulmetaG_2_FD_177996 | JGI IMG/M metagenome (GOLD analysis project Ga0228711, IMG submission 177996) | Root nodule microbial communities from Medicago polymorpha collected in Santa Monica, California, United States - brown nodules | ecosystem: Host-associated > Plants > Roots > Nodule... | reverse complement strand
GCATTATTCTCACCATCTCTTATTTCTTGAATCACTTAGGGTGTTTTTTTTTTTTGACTACTAACACTGTCCGAGTTCACTTAGGGTGTGTTACCGACACTATAAAATGATTTTTAAAAAGTTAATATATTAACATGATAAATGATTATATAATACTTTCACCACACTTAATTTATTTTAAAAAAATATGTTATATAATTCGTAATTTAAAAAAGAAAAGTAAACTCTCTCTTCCCTTCCCCTCCTAAACCTTCAATCCAAACATACCCGTAGTGATTTGAGCACGCCTCACCAATTACTAGAACTTCTCCCTTTCGTAGTTCCATTGTCATGACTCCAACCACAATCGAGGTCCACTTCAAAGCAGAACACATCACAATAGTTAGTTAGCTCTAAGTTACGAGCTTACTAGCCCCACATTAGATTGGATGTGGTCTAAAGATGTATTTTTTAATAGTGGACAATCATCATCATATAAGTTGATTTTGTATGAGTTAAATTATACTCAACTCAAATTCTAATATGGTATAAGAACTACCTAAGATTGTTAAGTCACATGCTATGAGATTATTGTTATCAGGCTAGCCGATTCACGATATGACCTGAAATTAGAAATTGAAGAAAGGTTTAGAAATTGAGTTAGGTTTAACCCAAATTCTAAGAATATATACACATTATATTGCAATAGCCAAGTTTTCTTTTGTTATTTTCTTTCCTTGATGCTTTATTTCGGAATCAAAGAAAGGTTTAGACTTTAGAGCTGCAATGTGGTCCATGCATGGCAATTTAAGCATTAACTAATAATAAATCATAAAAAAAGGACCACCAAACAAATTCTTTAAAAAGATGCAACTACTTCCTTTAACAAAGGGAAGAGTGAGAGCTGGAAAAGGAGGAAGATCGAATTGCAGAATTCATAGACATGAAAGTCAGCTAACAACCAGCACATGTTTAGAGAATTATAAATCAATTGAAATTAAAAAGGTCCAATGTAACTTTAGCTCCTTCAATATAATGTGAATTTTTTGTAATATAGAAAGTGGAAATAATGAAGCAAACTTTCAAACTTGTCATGTCAAATTGGTTAAATCAGGTAGGTGGTGCACAATAGGCATCCTTTTTCTTTTTACAATTTGAGTTTGATTGGAAAACAAATGGATTACAGCCACCATATTTTAAGGTCACAATTCAATTGACATAATAAAGTGAGATAAAAAGATATAAGCTACTAGTAATTTATATAAATTAAAGTCAATTTTTGTGTGATAAAAAACACTTTTCTACAAGGTAAAACACACTTTTTTTATACAAGGTAAAACACACTTTTTTTTATTACAAGGTAAAACACACTTTTCTCAATGGATTAAAGCACAAGAAAGAATAATTATATATATCTCGAATTTCTACCTTTTCTAAATATAAATCAACCCCAAAAGTCCCAAACATTATCTTAATCTTAGCTAACAAGAAACTATTATCCGCAATTTTCCCTTAAAATATAATGATTCCTTGTTAACCAAATCATCCAAATAGTAGTTAGTCAAATTAAATGTTTAACTTTCCGTAACCTTTCTCCCCTTAAGAATACTGGCATGCTGAACAAAGTGGTATACCCATTGTTATGAAAATGTACCAATATCATCTACCCATAAACAAGACACAATATATTATCAGAGACGGCCCAGACACAATATATTTTTCGAGACATTTATCAGAGCTATTCGACATATGTCATATACGAACGTCGTTCATGTATGTCAGACATAAGAATAAGTCTAATTTTAAAGGTGTACATGCTTCATAGCTATTTTTAGATGGATCCGAATCACCTATATAAAGAAGATGAACACTTGTTTCAATTAGCCAATCTAGTTTAGATCTAGAAATTTCTCTGTTATTCTAAAAACAAGCTAGTGCTAAAAAAATAAAAACCAAATTACTATAAGTTATTAAGTCATTCCATAAATTTTATTTAACACAAGTGATTGATATAGATACATACTATGACAAAGTTTCACCCCAAAAATGGAACCATGAGTGGAAGTTAGCAAATGAAAGTTGTTGTATTGTATAGGTGTGTAGGAAATTGATGGAAGGTACGAGAAAAACATTAAGGGCATAGGAAGCAATATAAATGGGACACTGATTGAAAGCCATTTGTGCTCCACTCAATTGGTTACAAAGGCTGAGAGGAACTAATGTTTGTGTCCTTTAAAAAACAGACATGTATTGTCATCTACCTCACAGGTGACAGGTCACAACCTGAACCAAAACCCTACCATTTTTAAATCATATATCAGACAGAACAGGATCGTTTTAACATTTACTTCTATGTCATTATGTGTGTGATATGATATATATACCCCCGATTAAAACTATATGTTCTATTCTATGTCATAGTAGACTTATAGTTGACTCTATCCATGTATTACTGATTCAGATGTTTTATTTAGTACGTATTTTGAGAGATTACTAGTTGTTATTTAAAAATATATATATATATATATATATATATATATGTTTTTAGAATTTTCTTAGAATTCTCAAGAGGATGATATATAGATTTATTTATTTTTTTTAGTCGAAGGAAACTTGACGCATTTCATTAATAATAACAATATCAATATCAATACAAGATATATAACGTATATTCACAAGCATGAGAACGATACAGAATGACATCTTTATTAATAAATAGACAACACTATTTACTTGTCTCTTAATGAATCTAATCATAAAGTTTCGGTGGATTCTTAATGAAGCTTTACAAATATCAATAACACCAACTATGAGACTGGTGTTGAGTCTCGTAACACCAAACATAGAATTGGTGTTGAGTCTCCTAATTGCTTGCAATCAAGTTCAATAGACCTCTTAGATAGACACATACTCTCAAGCCATTTTATCGCTTCCTTTCGTCACCTTATATAGATTTATTAATATATATTGGTTGGAGGCATAGTAGGTTTTACCTCTAGAATTGATTATACTTAACGATAATATTTAAAGTTATTTTCTTTCACCAAAAAAAGTATTTGACATTTTTATCTATTTAATTGATTTTTATCCTAATATTTATTGCTTAACTCAATTTATATAAATCTATATAAATATAATCAATTTACATTAATACAACTCACTTTGAGTTAAAACTAATTTTACAAAATTACAAAATTAATTCTTTCAAAACCAAAGACACACTTAGTTGGTGTACTAGTCACTTGTTTTGCTTCCTTCACTTTTTTGAGAAACGGTAGGTGCTAAATGTTTTGCTTGCACAACTTTGACAAACATCTGTGCACAAACACATGAGAAAGCACTGTGTGCTCAGGAAAGTTAAATGTTAATGAGGTGGTAGGGTCTATCAACCACCTTAAATATGGATCTTTATGTGCATATTGTGGTATATGGTCATTTTTTGCTTCATTAGTGTGGACAAAATCTAACACCATCCATTATAATTTGTAGCCGTCTATTAATTGGTCGAATCAAGCAGAAGATTACTTACAAGATAGCCAATACATTTTGAGATGGTTATAGGACGGAACTAAAAATTAGGTTTAGGGAAGACCGATTTGAAAGTATGTTTATTAAGAAATTATTATATGATATATTTAAAGTTAAAATATATCCAAAATTATAATAAATAAAAAAATCAAGTATATAGAAAAGATGGGTATCTTAAAGCTTGCTAGATAATGATTAGAATAAGTGATTTTTAAATAGCAGAGAAAGAAAATATTAAACAAAGAAAATACAAACGTAAGATGATGAATTCATAATGAAATTGCGAGTGGTGAATCATTTGTAATGGTTGAGAATGTGCAAACAAAATCATAGACAATGAGTCAAAAATTCTAAGTGAAATTGCAATGAGGAATCCAAAAATTGCAAATAAATCCCACATTCTTTTTTCTCTTTTAAGGATGAATTAGGATTAGTGCAATTAAACATAAAAGTTTAAGTGTTCCAGGTCTAATATATTGAGTAGAAAAAGTTCATTACATAATATCATATAAAGTTTACATAAAAAGAAATAGACAAAAAAATATAGTAGTAATACATGCTAGTATAAAAAAATTAAAAATAAATGAATTGGGGGACCTCAGCCTCTATTGGTCCCCTTCTAACTCCAGCCCTAATGGTTGAATGTAAAACTCAAAGTTTGAAACGGTAAGTAAAAATTCAGAGCTAATGAAGAAAATTCCATTATTCATTATTGAAGAGAAAGGTACGATAAAGAGGATACATTTGAGACTAATGAACTAGACTCAAATGTACATAGATCATTATCTAATAACTGCATAACTAACATTCATAACTATCTAACAACTTTGGTTAAGTATCTAACACTATTGGTTGAGTTAGTTGTCGAGCTGGCGTCATTAGATTGCAACACAATCCCACAAGTTGAAGCATTTTTTTTTTTTTTTAAAATGATATTTGTACAACCATTTTATGATAACTTTTTGACAACTTTCTCTCTCATACTCACATTATACTCTTATTCTCTCTCCCTTTTTCTCTCTCCATTAATTTTAACCAATAAAAAGAGAGGGAAAAAAAATTGTCACATAAGTTGTCTCACATGGTTTTTCAAAAAAAAGTTGAAGCATGTTAGATGTCCATAATTCCCAACTTTTAAGTGAGTTAAGCAAAAGGCTTATAATAGAGAGCCTTGGTAAATTAATCAACAAGTGAGAAAATCAATGATCTTAAAATAGATATCAAAGAAACATTATAAGTACCATTGTACTATTTTTTTTTTTTTATGTTTCTTTATTTTTCATTATAAAATATAGCCTGAACATATTACATTTTGTTTGTAATTTACTCACTAATGAGTTATATTATATGACAAAATTAAAGATCGAAATAAAAGCAGGCAATTGAATAAAACAATTTGACATAAAATTGTGGTGCTTCTTATTCATTTAAATATGATAATATAAGTGGTAAAATCTAAGGATGGTCATTGAAAGACATTTTAACTTACGGTAAATATGTTTAACTTGTGGTGCTTCTTATGGTCATATTAAAGACTAGCTATGCAGTAAGGTTAAATGTGTGTTTTTCTTATACATACTTCATGGGATCCCCAAACCCTCGATTTCAACAGCATCTACCCTCTCATTCTACTGAACTAGGTCATTATTTTTCTCCTCCTATCAAAAACCCTTCGCGTCTTTCTCCTCTTTCTCTTGGACGTTCCCTAGGCCCACAATTTTCGCAACATTTGCCTTTTCGTTCTCCCCAACTAGGTCCTTCATTTTCCACTCCTTCCAAACATCCTCTGTGTCTTCCTCTTCCTTCTCTTGGACGTTCCTTAGGCCCTTTATTTTCTCTATAGTTGCCCTTTCGTCTAGCCCAACCTGGTCCTTGATTTTCTCCTCCTTCCCAACATTGTTCGCGTCTTCTTATGCCTTCTCTTGGACGTTCCCTAGGCCCTTGATTTTTTCCGCATCTTCCTTTTTGTCCTCCCCAACTACGTCCTTCATTTTCCCCTCCTTCCAAACATCCTTCACGTCTTCCTCTATCTTTGCTTGGACGTTCCTTAGGCCCTTGATTTCTTCTACATCTGCCTTTTTGTTCTCCCCAACCAGGTCCTTCATTTTCTCCTCCTCCCAGGCCTCCTTCATTTCCTCCTCTTCTAGGTCCTCCAATTTCTACTCGCCCCCAAACTCCTTTGTTTTCTGTCCATTCTATGCAACCTGACCAACTTGCCAAATTTCCATCACTTTGTCCTCCTCCGTGATCTCCACAGTGACCACCTCCTCCAAAGCCTCCATTCATATTTACCGTTAATTTTGTTTTGGAATCTTTAGTTTCGTCAACTGTAAATCAAACAAACACGTCTATTAAATATAATAAAAGAAGAAAAGAAATGTGAAGACAATTTATTTATATGCATATACATTGTTTCCCATCTTTTGATGGCTCAATTGCCACAACATAAATTAGAATTAGTGCATAAAGAAAGAACAAGAAGGTAAAATGCTTGATTTTCATCCTTGATCTATTAACTGTTTAACTGTAGTCAAATATAAATTCAATTAACAACTATTTATAGTGATTAGTAGACAAGATAAATATAAGAACAAAAAAGAGCTTGATTAGATAATATACATTTTTTTAATGTATATAGATAATATACCTATAGTAACAGTTTGGCTTATTGAGAGAATAGTGAGCCATCAACACCTATTGAGTGCTGAATCGGGACGTGTTTGTCAAATGAGGTAAGCAATTTTTTTAGATTACTAGCAGTGTATGTGCTTTCGCAAATGCCATTTATGCTTTACTGTATGTTAAAATAATATTTAATAAAAAAATTATATTTGTATATTTTAATAGAAAATTAATTCCTCTTTAATTAATAAGACTTGGGAATAAATCTTCTTCCCTTATTTTTGTAAGAATAATAAGAAACGAGTCAAAAATAAAGAACTATGAAGAAACTTACTAAAAATGCTATAGAATTGTTCAATTGGTTCCATTAAAAGCATTATTATTAATTCAATGAGCGGGAGTTTTGATTAATATTATTGTTGATGATGCTTGTACTTGAGTATTATTTTATTATTGAGAAAATAGAAATAATGGCGTGGAGTGGGAGGTGGTTTGAGAAAATTAAAATGAACGAGGAGGAGTGTCCTAACAAAATAAATAGAGTTGTGGGTGTAGAAAGTAAGATTATAATAAGTGGGGGAGGGGAGAAGTAAAAGAGTAGTGCGTAGGAAAGGAAGACAATTATAACGAATAGTGAGCCCGAATATAAATAGGAATATTAGGGATTAGAAATTAGTTTTGTTGATCAGAGAAAATGGAGAAGAAAAGCAAATGGAGAGAAGCGGAACCCTAGTGCAGCAAAATCTAGCCAAACCGAAGGTTTCTACGGATTCGAGGTAAGGGGGAGAATCTATTCATCTCTAGGGTTTTTGTTTTTATTGTGGGGATATAAAGAGATTAGAGTAGGATGTTGTTGTTATGATGTGAGATTGTGATCAGAGATTGATGATGCACTAATTAAAAGATGAAGTTGAAATAGAGTAATTGAGGGTTATTGTTGTTGTTGAAAGATTAAAATTCAAAAACCAAAGTTAGGTAATTGATTTGAGAATTTAATCGTGTGAAGAGTGATGCAATTAGATAAATTGTGTGAAAAAGTAGCGTTTGGATATTAGGGTAACCCTAAGTAATGTTTCATATCAGTTTAGGATCATAAGGGCTCTTAAAGTGGACATTTAGGGCAATTTAGAATCATTCTCGTAGCTCAAAAACGTAGAATTGGGGCACATCGCAGCGCTGCGCTGCAATAAGGGGGCCTAGCGCCCACAACCCGAGAGTTGGCGCCTCAGGTACCTGTTTCTGGCGCCTAACGCCCACTTATGGGTGTTTTTCACCCATTTGTTTTCTGAACTGGGCCTTGGTGTAAGCATGAAAGTCGTAGGTATGGATTCTAGTTTTCCAATGCATCTAGTCTCACCTCAAGAAGACATATACAATGTGAGTTATAATCAAAATACTACACAGGGGTCAACACGGTCATGTGATCTACCTAGGTTCACGGAACCCAATCTTTCCACCTTTCTCTATACCGAATTGGATTTAGGTCTCTTCATGAAAGATGTAGATAAAGGTGTTAGATTTCATTTCCCATTGGATGGAATCCATTAGTCCCTCTATAACTTGAGTTATGATTTAAACACCGCACATGGGTCATGATACGTTGTTAATGAAATTTTAGTACAATCCTTTTAGTGGACTCTTCAACAACTATAAAAGTAATAGTGATTTTAAGAAATCCATTAATATGTAAAGTAAATGTAAGGACCCCTAAATTACATATATAGATGACGGAGTGTGTTCGAGCATAAATAAAAGTGATTACCTAAGGATAATAACAAGCTTAAATATTAACGGAAGATAATAGCCTATAAGAATCTAATAATGTCAAGATGACTTGGTAATAGGAAGTGAAAGATAATATGTATGACGCTACGAGAAATATCAGTAGAGAGGTAAACACTTAAATTAGAATGGAGAATGGGGTATACTATTAGAATGAAAGATGTAGTAATGGAGGGAACGAATGACGAGGGTAGATTCCAAAATGTAGTAATGAATAACAAAGAAATGTGATGTGTACATATGCTCGTGTAAGATATTGTTTAATAATGAGAGGCTACTGTCGTATGATGATCTATGTTGAGATGATAATTGTTGAATGATGATGATGAATGGTTTAATAAATGATGTTTGTGAATGACAAGTAATACCGATGACGTATCTTGTTTAGGGTGACGAGTGAATGATGAAGTGGGTTATATTCTGAGTAGGAGCTAAAACATTGGGTATGGTCGGTGATGATAATAACAGTGAGAAAAGATATCCAGTTAACTAAGGTTTATAAGATGAGAATTTAATAGAGTAAATAGTGTGGGTACGTGGTGAGTCTAAAAACACTCGATTTAGTAAAAGGGGGTATAAGACGATGATAAAAGGGGATATGAAGTAGGTGCTCTTCCGATTAACTGATGAGGTTATACATAATCTCCTTAAACCAATAATGAGTTTAGGAATACCGTTAAGTGAAAGAGCAAAAGAGCCAAGGTAGTTAAAGAACTTAAGATGAATGTTAGATAGTAACATATAAGGTGTAAAAATGAATAGAGAAATTTAGATGATTGTAAATGATGAGGGGGTCATTAAGACGAAATGTAAGGGAAGATAAAGAGTTGTATATTAAGTAATGAAAGATAATATGAATGATGATAACGATGAATAATATGGGGATCAATTAGAAGGGAGAAAGATGAATAGGAAATAGGATAATAGTTAATAGTTATAATGGTTGATGATAATAATAACGACTAGTATCGAGAGAATGAAACCTTGGATTATAATGTAGTCTTAGTGAGGAAAGTTGTTGAACTCGAAATTAATGATAAGGTGAGATAATAACTTTAAATTAGAATGAAGTTAAGATTAAGGGAATGGACGATGCATAGATGACTACGAACATGAGAACAAAGTAATAAGATATAAAGTCGATTTATTGAGAAGAATAAGTATGAAGGAGTTAATGACGATAGTGAGGTAGGACCTAGTTGTAAAGAGAGGAGATGTTATATGTAATGGTAATGAACAAGTAAATATCTTAAGACTAAGAATGAGGAATAGGGTATGATATTAGAATAAAGTATATAGATGGCCTATAATAGATGAGAGAATACAGTACGTATGTGAGATCAATAATAAAATAAAATAAATGGATGTTGACGTAGAATGAGTCACGCGTAAGGTGTGGATTAATGAAAAGATAAGGTGGGGATATAATCGAATGATAGAGAGTAATGATGGGGAGTCACATAATTGTGACAGAGAGTGATGACGATTAATATTATATATAGTTAAAGAAATTACTACGATGGGAAATGATGATGTTATATTATAATAATGATGAGAATGATGATGTCTATGTTGTTTTGATGATGATAATGTTGATGGTTAATTTATGACGATGATGAGAGTGATGATGTTTATCTATGATGATGATGAGAGTGGTGATGAAGTTTTGTGTGCTTGCATTAGAGTCGTGCATTTTAGGGGGAGACTTGCATTAATATGTGGGTTATGTGATTAAGTGTATACGTGTAATACTTGTCGAATTTAATTCTTCGCGTTCATATAGAGTCTAGGGCATGGTGTCGTGCATTGTTGACAGGAAAATTCCAGTAATATACCTCTGACAAATTATGCACTGAAAGTCCAGTAACATACCTCTGGCAAATTATGTAGGTGAAAGTCCAGTAACATAACTCTGGCAAAATGATGAGTAGGTGTGGTACCACATTTATATAGGTTGATAGGAGAGTCCATATGTATATATATGATGATGTTTTGTGCTTCATGGTTGTAACTGAGAAAATGATGTGCTGTAGTGATTTGTGACGAGAAAAGATTATGCATAATAACTGTTGAGAGTGAAGATATGGTGGAGATTATATTATTTTGATATTTATTTAATATACGTGTTTTCCTTATTATTATGTTATGGCAGGATTTCTCACTCCTTATTTTGTTGTGTTGTTTTCTATATGGTGGTTGAACCTTGAGTACAAATACTCAGGTTGACAAAGAGTAGCTATGTAATGTTTTAGAAGGTGACGATGAGGGGATGCCCTCGGTTTAGTTATGTTATTTAGTAGTTGAATTAGCATGTAGTCGCTACGAGCTCTGGTATTGTAACACTAGGGTTGGGGATGACGATTTAATTTTTAATTGTAGTTTGAGTTGAATCTTGGAAACTTTGTTATTTTCCTATTTATTATTATTGCACGACAATTATGAATTTATTAATGTGATCAGTGAATAATTTTCTTCTTTTTTTGTGGATTTATTTTAAAAGAAAACATTTTATTGTTATTCTATGATATAAAGCCGAGTTTTGTAACATCCTTACTATTAAATATATTCTTATTATTTAATAATTATTGTTGGGAAATAGGGTGTTACAAAATTGCCCTACCCAATTCAAGATTAGGTTTTTGTGATTCAGATGATTAACGACGATTAGGGTATCCTTGAATCCCCCTTTTCGTCTTTATTGAAATTATTTTTAAGTAACCAAACAACTTATGTGGTGCTTACTTTGATTTAATGAATCCAACGGTAAAACTCGTACGAAGTTTCTTTAAATAACTATTGTAGGACCAACTAGAGTCGTGTACAACGTTGTCTAAAGAAAAGAGTAATGACGGAAGGAATTCAAAGATGAAACTTCCTAGCCTCTATAAGAAGTGGTAATTAGAAAAGTCAGTGGAACTAGTAAAATTTCGAGTTGTCAAGGCCTACTTTAATCCTACAATTTAATCCTCAAGGTTACACTTAGAGTTAACCAATTGACGAAGCATTATAAACAGACATAATCTAATTTAAATCGAGCACAATCAAAGCATAAATTGAATGAAAAAACTTTATTAATAAATTACAACAAATAAGAAGGGGTTCATCGTGGAACCTAATCAAAGAGGTTTAGTTGCTCATGACATTAGACATCATAAGAAAACAATACAAAAATATACCCTAGAAAGAACAAAAGAATGATGAATCCTGTCTTGGAACCATGATGCTTGACCCTTGCCTTCACCATCAAATGTTTATGAATGAAAAAATAGTGTGCAAGGGTCTCTATTTATAGTATGATGTTACTTAGGGATTAAGAAAAGAAAAATGGGCTTCTTCCACCAATCCAGCTTGGAAAACAAGCAAAAAGCGGTTTTTACCCGCATCTGGGCGCCTGGGGCTACACACAGGGGTGCCTGAGGCAGCAAGAAATGTTGCCCCAGATGCAGGGGAGCCTATGGCAACCCCTTAGGTACGATTTCTTGCGTTTTCGTCCCGTTATTGATCGTTCTTCCGTCTTAAAACTTCTAGGAGCTTGAAATGAATTTTCTTCACTTTGTATTGTCTTCAACTACCTTCTAAGAACCATTGATCTTCAATTTCATATCCTCTATCCTTCTTGTGATGTCTTGATTTGTCTATTTACATGATTCATCACTACAAAATACTCAAAACACCTATGAAGTTGCATGATCTAGGATAAAACTGAATTACAATAACTCGAGTGAAAATAATACAATATATTCCTCAAACCTTTGACAACTCATCTATCTCTCATCTTATTTGTATTTAAATGCAAAGAAAAGTACTAAAAAATATAGCCAAAATGTCATATAATGTTCTGTCGTCATTGTGGTCTTTATAATCTTTAGTGAAGCTTTGTTTTACCCAACTGAGATTGTTTTTTGTCACTGGATCAGATTTTATGTCCCTCAATTTTATGTACTCTTTAATTTTATTTTTTTCTACTTAGGAAGTCGCATATCTGTTTGCACCCATTTGCTTACAAAAAATTGTTTGATATCTTCTCGTTGAAACAATAATTGAAGTTAAATTATCATAAAAAGAAAAGAAAATAATACTACTTTTAAATCATTGTTAAAGATTGTTTTTCATATCTCTATTGTGAACTGTTACCTAAAACGTAGTTTCATTTCCTTCATTCATTAAAGAGGGGTGGTTTAGGGTCAATTTTTTAACTCTAAATCACTCCTCTAAATCCTTTTTATCATTCTATATTATTTAAATAAGTGATTTTTAAATCTATTTAGTTTTTTCTTTCCTGATTTCGTCGTTTTAGGGCGACGTTGTTTTGTGTGCTGTCTTTGTGCGGCGTTGTTTATCTTTTTCGTCTTGTTCAGGTGTTTGTTTGGTTCAGATTGTCATGCCAGCTTGGTTTCAGTGCAGATCCAATAAATGACTTTGGTGTTATCAACGTTGCAAATCCGGAGTCATGATTATTCTAGAGACTGGAAAATAGTCATATTTAAGGGCTTAAATACTTTGCCGTTTAATGTTATTACATGAATAATGTGTGTTTGTGTGCAGATTTACCCTTTTTGTGTTTAGTGAATTTATATTGTATCAATGTAGTTTATAAATTTGAGTGAATAAATATCATTTATTTTTAGTAAAAAAAATCATTGTTAAAGGTTTACTAAAATTTTGTTTCTTTTAAATAAAGTTAAAAACTTCTCAAAACATAGATTTTCCCCCGTAAATTATACAATATTATATTAATTTGATAAAATTAATTTTGTTATGATATCTGTCGTTGAAATAATAATTTCAATTAAATATTAGAATTTGGAGGTAAAATAAGATTGATTTTGCCTATGAAAATTTCAACAAATCTCCCAATCTCACCAAAAAAAATAAAAATTGGTCAAGTATCATATTTATATCTTATCATATCATTATGAGTAAATTATAGTCCCTTTTTTAAGTGAAGCTTGAATTACACTCTCATTCTCTTATGCAAAAATATACAATATTCTCTCTTGAAAAGTAAAACTTATACTGTGTCAAAAAAAAAAAGTAAAACTTATACTCTCTTTCTATATAAGATGCTTGAATTATAACTTCCTCTCTTAACAATTAAATATGCACTACTCTTTAATTTATTTTAACATAAATATTTTTATTATATCTAGTAACTTTTATTAAGGAATGATATCTACTAACTTTGAACCACTATTTAAGAAAAATAAATTTACTTTTTAAACATAAGAGTAATGTAATTCAAGTTTCTCTTGAAGGAGATGAGTGAATGGTGTCTAATATATTTTGCATAAGAGAAAATGAGAGTGTATATTTTAACATAAGAAATGAGAGACATTTAATTCAATTCTCTAAAAAAAAAAAAAACAGACATTTAATTCAAGCATAAAGGAGGGGAGTGAATGTTTTCTAATATCATTATTTGATTCTTTTATCATATCACTTCTTATCCTATCATAACCGCCAAATAGTTTTCCAAATTTCAGAAAATTACAAAGATCTTCATAACACTACAAGATTTTTTATGGGTAAATCACAAGACAGTTTCACGTGGAGATTTTGATAAAAGTTGAACTCTTTGGTTTCATGGGTTGCATAGTAAAGAAGACAAATTTAGTCCTCAAGCTTTACGAATAATAGGAATATTTGATAAGCATTTTTGTTTTTGAAAGGTGATAAGCATGGTTGATGAGGCCCCTGATCATGTGGGAAAGATTTACATCAGAAATAAAAAAAGAAAGGAAAAGATTGCAAGGATCTAGACAGCTAAAATACGAGCTTAATGGTGCCTCCCATGTGCAAATTTACTAGGATGAATTGGAAGGAAACAAATGACTCTCTTTTGGGTGCTCCTTATGTATTTGTCTGCTCATTAAAAGGATGTGATTAAAGAAAAAGTTTCTTCACATTAACTAATTTGAAATATCAATTAAGTTTGTGTGGTCCGACTGGTAAATAATTAACATCTAGAATCCTAAGTGTGGTCCTGAGTCTGGTCCTTATGAGTTTGATCATGACTTCAACGTATAAAAATTTACCATTTAAGAGAGATAGCTTTTAAATATGATGAAAATTTTCAAAAATAGTTGCATGGATAGAGTGCATTGAGAAATTATTTAAAGAAAAAAAATCAATTATCTATATATACTAATGTACTCTCTATACAAGTGATCTCTTAATTTCTTTTCTGTAAAAATAAAAAGTATGTGTGTGTAACTTGACCAAAAAAAATAAAAGTATGTGTGTGTATATTACTTACCGTATATTATTATAACTCGTTATTGTTGTCATTAGGATCTAGTCTAGCATAGTTTATTTGAGTGTTGCAACACCAAGTTTGATCTCTACCCATTAATTAAATATCTCAATATCATGAGGATGACTTTTTTCGATGAAATTAACGTATTTTCTTTTTATCAAAGACAATCATAATCATATTAGAGAAGTCACACTACACTGATTTTGAGTGATTCAAATTGAGATAGTTCTTCTGATCTATACAACCACCGTTAGATCTCAGGAATACTAGTTAAAACTTTGTGAATAAATAGCACTCTCTAACAAAATAAGATATTATTTTATAATAGATTAGTTGATCAATTTGCTAAAATAAAAAAAAATAAAAAAAAAGATTAGTTGATCAATCAGGTAGCAGATTTCTACTTTATTGGTTGATGTTTCTAAAAAAATTGATAAGTTTTTCTTGGGGGCATAAACTCATTTCTCCACAATTAAATTGTGTGAGCTCTAGTCATTAGGCTATTTGACAAAAAAAAAAAATTGATAAATCATATGAGTTAGGGTTTATTATATGCTTAGTTATAACTTAAAAGCAGGGTCGGTTATGGATAGGTGCAAGCAGCCTATTATGCAGGACCTCCAAATTTTGGAGCCCAAATTTTAAAAAAGAAAACATTAAATAGAAATATTTAAGGATCTAAATATTATTTAAATTTAAAGTTTTGAGCTTAATTATATCAATAAATCTCAAATTTTGAACATTAAGTCCAAATTGCTGCATATTCCAATTTTTAAGGTCCCATATTTATGTTTATATACAATAATTTTAAGAATCTTAATTCATGTATATACCAATTTTAAGGGTTTCAACTCCTGCATATTCTAATTCCGACATCCAAAACTGTGAAGGCTCAGAATTAAAATAGGGCCTCCAAAATGTTCAAGATGACCCTGCTTAAGAGTAGAAGTGCCAACATATATAAATGCAAATGTATTCGATAAGAAATAATATTTGTACAATCATTTTATAATAACTTTTATACAAATTTCTCTCATATTTTCATTGTGTTATTATTCTCTCTCTTCTTTTTTCTCTCTTTATTTTTTTTAGTAAAAAAAGAATAAAATTATCTAAAAAATGTTACAAATTGATTATACAAATATTATTATTCTTTCCTTAAGAAAAAAACTCGAATTCAATCAGACACCATAAGAAAGGTTAGGAATTCAAAATCTCCTACTCTTATCCCGTTTGGACATTGTCTAATACATTATTTAGTAGTGAATACTTTATTTACAACATGGTTAACAAACACAAGTCACTGTTAACCCCTTCCGCACCAAATATAATATGGGTCATGCTAACCGTTGCCCCTGGAGTACTGGTTAAGCATACAAAAAAAGGAATTTATTACTATAAAAGGAAACTTTGTTGACTTATTTATGGATTAATTACACAGTTTTCAATGCAATAATTACTATATAATTTTCCTTTTTAGTATCCTTAACCAGTGCCCCGGGGGCACCGGTTAGCATTTCCCATATAATATATTAAGCAAGAAAAAAGAAAAGAAATACCAGAAAGTATAAATTTATTTATGTATAGTAACAAAAAAAAAAGTTGAAGATATTTTCCGGTTAAGTGAGATCTTTGGATTTTGATGTAAGAGAATGGGAAAAGATGATTGAGTGTAAACATGGAAACTTACTAGAAATGGGAACATTATTCCTACTTTTTAAAAGTATGGTACCACTAAATCATATGGTCATTAGCAGTATAAAAATGACACATTGTACTAATTCAACTGTGGATAATTAATGTGTTGTGTTAAGCATCTTTGACCAATATACATTACTTGGTTTTCTTTGAGTATCTTTCATTATGTTTATTTAGTCCCTGGTCCAGTCAATATGATGATCATTATTGATATTTTTCAAACAAAACAAAAAAAAAGTAAATAATTGATATAATATCTATTAATGCATATAAACAATGTGTCATAATTTTGTAATATATAGTATAATGTATGTATACCTTGTGAAAAAAGTATTATTAGTGTTCATTGTGCGTCAGTGGGAACATGGTTTGGACCACAAATCTTTCATTTAAATAAAGAGGGAAAAATATAGAATCATATCACTAGTTTTTCTTTTTGGTGAAGAAAGAGAATGAAATTCTAACAAATATATTGCTGGCCACTTGTAGAGAATTTCCAATAATGGATAGGTGACCCATTGTCGGGTAAATTTTCTTTCCATATGTCTGGATTTTTAGGGAATGGGGTCTACATCTAATAAAATATCATAATTTTGTGCAAAACATTTTCAGATTATTCTGCAAATCTTAATAAATACTACCAATTAATGGAAATTCAGAAATAAATACATAGACATTATGATTATGGAAGGAAAAAAATTTCATCTATAAAATATCTCTTTGAAAATATCTATTAAAATTGAGGAAAAATCTTAATATTTCCTATAGTAGTTTGGATCTGAATAAATATATATAAATTTCTTGTAAAAAATAATATAAATTTATTTGTAAGTGTTTTTCGCCCTTGCACTGGGCATCGATCACCCCTCACCCTAAATAATTGTTATAAAAAAACATAAACCTTTAAAATTGTAGTATTTAATTTCGAAAAATTTGAAGTAATATATAGAATTTACAGTCTCAAGGAATAAAGTCTTAATTTACTCAAATAAATAATGTCTAAATAATCCCTATGAGTTTAACTCAGTTGGCAGGGATGTTGCATATTATATGCAGGGGTCGGAGTTCGAACTCTGGACACCCCACTTCTCCACAATTAAATTGTGTGAGCTCTAGCCACTAGGTTACTTGACCAAAAATAATAATAATAATGTCTAAATATTTTTTAGTCTATATAAAAATATATCATTTTTTTGTTTTTAGTCTACGTAAAAATATTTTATTTTATTTTTAGTTCTTGTAAATATACAAATTTTTGTGTTTAATCATTGATATTTTATTTCGTCTCTACACAATTTATTTCATATTAGAATTGGTATCTTATCAATGTAGAATATTTGATTTTAGTCACTCAAAGAAGGACTAAAACAAAAATTACACAATTAACATATTTAAAATAATGTAAAAAAATATTCATTTAGCTAATAATTCAAAGGCTCAAATAATTTAAAAATATTCATTTAATTTATAGAAAATAATTTAAAATATATTCATTTAGCTAATACTTCAAAAACCAAACATACCATTACATATAGAATTATCGAGTATACTATAGAAATTCTCATAATTTACATATTTAAACAAATAAAAAATGATGGTGTGGCAAGAGAAGAGAGAGTCTTTGCTGTTATATAAGCACCATTTCTCCTTTACATTGAAAGCCTCTTCTTCAAAGGCTCAAACTCATAGCCATTAAATTCCCTTTCAGCCATGAGAGAAGAGAAAAGTTATATACAAGATTTGGTTATAATTTATCCATTGCAACTGGAGGAGGCATCCAAAGGGATCGCATTGATCCCAAATTCCAATTAAGTCTCTACATACTTAATATCTTAATTTCCTTAATTTCTCATAATATTTGGGATCATGCTATCCCTTTGGATTCATCCTTTGGTGGCTTCTACTACAACAAACTCAAGAAATTCTTCACATATAGCAAATGCTTTTAAGTAGATGAAAAAGAGTGACATCATTCATGTAAGTTCATATTTTTAGCCTTTTTCTTAGCCCTATTGCACTTACCAAGGTAATTCTTTAATTTTTTTTTCTTTTTTGAGAGGATGGAAATTCTTTAGTTAATCCATTAATTTCTTGTCCTTTTTCTTTCTTAATTTATTCATATCAATTATTTAATCATATATATTCAGATGCAAGTCAATTTTTTTTTTATGATTATCATATATTCATGGTTTTAAGCATGGTTGAATTCTTAATCTGAAATTTCCATAGATCCACATGTTTCAGGTAAATTATTCTTGAATAATAACTGGATCTCTGCGAGGTAAATTATTCTTCAACCGGGTCTATCTATTTTTTCATCCCATGTTTATGCTATATTTTACCAAACTTTTGTTCTTCCATGAATGTCAATTTGTGTAATATAGTTTCAAATCATGGTTTGTGTTAATCGTGGTTGCATCTTAATGATGTTGCAGAGAATTGTGGTCCTATTGGTTGGTGCGATCTCAACCACAGTTGCTTTGTGGTTAATGATATGAAATAGCTTTAATGTGTGGTAATCTAAAATGCGTTTAGGACCTTTTGTTATAAACCATATGTAAAGTTGTAAATGTATATACAGCAACACGTACATGACAAATAGATTAGATCGTTTGTGCATGGTCACTTGGTCAGTATCTCAGTAAATTTGTCAAATTTACGGTGAGCCATATTTTAACATATTCACCTTGGCACCTAACATAGATGCTATAGATTTTCAAGATTACAATGGTTTATCTAACTTGACAAATTCACCGTGACACCAAACATACATGTAGTTATAACGTGCAAGTTATTATATGCTAACTTTAACAAGGTAGAGTACAATTTTTTAAGTTTATACATTATAATTTGTGATATAAGAGCCCTGAGGTGTACCGTCTCTGGATGTACTTGTAAGAAACGTGTTATAGATTGAAAAACAATAAAATTTGATAAAACATGGATACTATGCAGAAATTATAGATGTATCTTTTATGAGGATAATTAAGAAATATTTTATGCTTGGTGAGACTCCTCGGAGCTTAAACAAAATCATAGTATCACCGTAATTTCATTAAACTCGCCTAATCTCAACATATACTAATATTTATCAAGTATTGTTATATGATCTTGGAATTGAATAGAAGAAAAATGTGGTTTCTTTTAAAGACTATATATATGCGCATATTCTCACTCTTAGTCTTACTAGTTGAGGATGTCAAGTACGGTCGAAAAAAGTCATAATTTTGCTTTTTGAAAATGAAAAATATATAGAAATTGTAATTAAGTACAATAGCAAAGTGGAAGCAAAGCTTTGTTTGCAAGGCTTTAAATTGTGTTGCAGTTGTAGTTGTGATTACACTACAATATATGATACTTTTGCAAACTGCGATCACCGAATGTAAACTAAATTTTCACGAAATAAAATTGTGTAAGAAGTATCTACTTTTAGTACAACCTATAAGAAATCAATAAAAATTGTGCAAAACAATTTAAATCTCCATTTAATAGCAATCCATTAATGGAATAATGGTACTATGAATAAAACAGTGGTCATGGATTGATGAGAAGATGAATATCATCATTCTCTTCATTTTTACTAGGCCAAAGTCATTTCTACCCCATTGGGAAGTTTTTGAATTTTGATCATTACATATATTCAACAAATAGGGATTTCACCTTTTGATAAAGAATCTTTTTACCCATATTGAACATGATCATTTTCCTTTAAGTATAAAAGCTAACTGGGAAAGCTTGGCACTCACAATTTTAAGACAACATGAGTTATCATATATTACATGCATGATCATCTTCATGGTCACACAGTGAAAATATCTTTATGACAGCCTTATGCATGGTCCTAAATTTCATGTAGAAATTGTAAAGAGTTTCAAAAACTGAAATTTTTTTATTAGTAAAAATTATAACTAGAAATTAGCTAAAATTGAGGCGCAAATGATGAGTATAGAAATTTAAAACCATATTGTGCTTGAGTCAATAGTACTCAAAAACCACATGATTTCATGGACATATAAATTAGAATCCAAGGCAATGAAATTAAAGTGTCTCTTTATGTATTCTTTATATTGATTTGAGCTATCATAGTACTGAGTGTCCCATAGGTAATGGAATCACTTACATGTGCTAGCTAAGAGCCCTTAAGAGTTTAAAAATAGAAGTTTTTTTAGTATCGTTAAATTTTGTTTGAATTAAAAGTCTTTTTTCCTCATACGTCCTTATTCTTAGCACATGACCCTCCAATGTTTTCTATACATAATTAATAAGCCCATACCTATACTTTCCTCTTGATCCCTTTTATCACATGGTTTCCAATCCAATCCCCTTTACCCGTCTCTCTCCTATGTAAAAGAGTTAACTCTATTTATCAATCAACCCTTTGGCAAACATAGGTCGTACCGCCTAACATAATTCTCTGACGTAGTCTATATTAAGTCTATGTTAGACCGAGTCTTTAGTTCGGTGCAACATATTTTCAATTTGTTATTCAAAAGTAAAAATCCAATTTTTCAGACATGAGGTTGCAGAGGACCGTTAACTTCTACTTACAACGTCTTATGAAATTTTCAAGATTTTTTAAATATAGATTCCTTGTTATGGTGATGTCTTTTTATTAATTAACCCTATAAAAATCATGTAACTAAGTAATTAAAAAATCACAGATGAACAACTAAAGTAATTAGTGGTAAAGAAAAGTACCAACTACCAATTAAGATATAATTCAAGTCAGTAAAATAAAAAAAATCATAACTACGGAACAACCTCAACTAACAACTGTCGTAATCTAGTGGGAAAAACATACGTGATATTTCTGTCTCCGTGTTTCATGAGTGCATGGACTTCAAATTTTCTAATGAAATGACATTGAATTGAAATTGTACACGAAAATGGGGTCCTAGGTGAGATGGAATTTATGGACAAAAGAGTACTATGCAAATTGTCTACGAAAGTGATATGTAACATAAATGTCTCCCTCTCGGACTACACAAGCTTTATGAAGAAGACATAAGCTGTCTAAAGAAAAAGAGAGTTAGATTTTTCTTCATAAATAAAATTACATGTGTTTTGAAGGGATTGGATATGCTTGTTAGTGGGAGTGGCCCCAAAGCATTTGATTTGTATCTAAATCTAATCTTCTTCCCTCAATTTCTTCTTATTATTTTGCATTAATTGTACATTGTGAAAATAACTCGCAACCATAAATTGAGTATCTAAACATTTGGGTTTATCTTTTACTTATGAGACAAAGGATTTGATTTAGATGTGTGTTTATAAAACTAAGATATTTTCTTTGTGTCTTAAACATTTATTTTTTGTCCGTAAAACGTAGCTTAACTGACAATGATGATGTTGTTAAATTGGACACTTTCATCCGGATTTGAATTCGAGATCTTGCAATTGTGTGACTTTCAGGTAGTGTTTGACATCCACTTCGTCAACATACCCAAAAAAATGTTTTGTCCACCATATTGCATAGAGTAGTGCAATTAGATATTTGAAACTTAGACATATGTATGTGGTCGTCCACTATAATTATTTAGAGCACTCATCTCTCAAATTATTCTTCCATTTAACATAAGGGTATGTTGAATGTTACGAAATTTAATTAGTGAATTTTACATGAATATGCAACTATGGAAACGTGTTCTAGTCTTACTCTCAAATGATTTTTGACAAAGATACGGGTTAATTGGTTCACTCACAATTCGCTTTTCTTAATTTGTAATAAAACATTTTGTACTAAATAAGCAAATCTGAAAAAGGTATATTATCGTGAGTCTTATGGATAATGAGTTTAAGGATTCTACAGCATAGGCTTACTTGAATGTGGAAAAATAGATCATTACAGTTCATGGATTATTTGCAAGGAATGAGAAGATGGAGTAATCGAAAGTAAAAAGAAATGGAGAAAAATGAATAACACAGAAGAAAGTGGGATGATGTTCATTGAAGAAGATAATGAGAGAGTAAGGAGGATGCATGGCAAGAAGAAGATGATTTTTATTAGAAAAATAGGTATGATTGGGTGTATGACATTTCAGCATGGTTTATGGTGTCTCCAACACATTAAGTGTTTGTTTGGTGCACAAGATAGAAAATAAACATTTCTTTAAAGGAAAGATGGAAAAGAAAAATGATAGAATACGAAGTTGGATAAAAATAAGATATATAATAAGATAAGATATATAGTTAGATAAAAATAAGATATATAGTTGGATAAAAATTATACCATATTTTTGGTACACACCTCATAATATACGATTTATATCAGATTTAAATGGCAAATAAGCATTCAATTTTTATTTTTTATTTTTTCAACAAAACTACAAACCTCAAAAAATATTTTACCTTGACAAAAAAATAACAATGTTTCCCTTTTTTTCCTTATATAAGAAAAAAGAGGTTGAAAACATAGCATCATTATTTTATTTTATTTTTTAGGGGGAGAATCATTCATTAACACTTTAACTACTACTCACTCACTACCTAAGATGTGTCAAGAATAGTATGAATATTCCGTTGACATAGTCGGACTTAAAATTAAAGTCGTTGAATGAGATGGTAAAGATATCTTACAATTTAACGAGTGATTTTAGACTCAAATCTAACTTTAAGAATTTGCAATCATAATTTTGATTAATTTCTGCAACTATATGAAGAGGATACCCAATTCAAAAAAACAAAACAAAACAAAAAATTAACATAGTCGAAGACCCACATGAAAACACAAGAACGCACAACACATATAAAAATGTTTTTTCCTTATATATCCCTACCCTTAACAATTCAATTATTTATGCATATCCTTTTTATAGCGAACTGCTCATGTTGTGTCATTAATTTACATCAAGATCCGCCAAAATATCATAAAAAACTAAAAATATACAATAAAAAAACACTAAAAAAAACCCATCAACTACTACCCATCCTCTTTCGAACTTTGGCTCTCCCTCCTCCCATCTCTCTTCCTCCTCCTCCTTCGGACAATCTGTAGTTCGGTCACCGGGTACATCTCCTCCAGGATCTTCATAATCATATTGTGATAGTATGGATATGGGCTGGGATAACGCAACTCCTCCTTGGTAATGTCGTAGATGTTCCACATGACCTGGAGTGGGTTGGGAAGTTCTCTCGCATATTGCTCCTGAATAATGACCTCGTGATCTGGAAGTCTAGGAGGTGGCTCCTCAACAACCACCGTTGGATGGTTTATCACCGGATGAGATACACAGTAGAACCAAGATGAGTAACCTGATTTAGTCTGCACACAGACCCCTTGCCACCCGACCTCGATTAGAGCAACTGTATGACATGGATCATATAATCTCTGAAGACCTGGGTTATCTCCTCTGGCTCAAGAAGTGCCATGTTCGTAGGAGGTCTCAGAATATTCTGCACACGCCAGTACTGCCTCATCACCCGCTCCGACAAGTGACAACAGTTCGTTCTAGTGTTGGCCATGATCCAACCGGAGTACCAACAAATATGCTGAAAAGGTATAACGTCTCAGTGATCATCGTACGAGCTCCGTATGACATCCTCCATTGTCAGCCAATCTAGAAGGACTCGGTAGTGACTAGTTGAAGCATGACCCCTAGTCAGAACAAATTCGTTGCATTAGCATTCCACGGATATAATTTGGTGAAGTGCTACATATACCATGTCTACAAATACACACAAACAATCATATCAACACATCCGCATAGAAACAAATATGTCATCATCACATGTATGTACAAACACAGTCATATCAACACATTTATAATATCTTATAGAAAATATTAAATTACTACCTTAAGTAAAGACATGTATCCAACAATGGAGCCACTTGTAGGGTCTGTAGAGATAAGCCAATGTCATCCCACCCCAAGACCACTCGTGCACCCTATACAAATTTTGCATCCCCTCCAGCCATATCAAACTAATGTGTTTGTTGCTCTTGTTGGTGAAAATGGTGACACCAACCAAGAACAACAAAAAGGCTCTCAAACAATACTCCCTAGTCTGATGAAGCTCCTCCTCTTCCTCCTCATCAGTCAGGTCCTCCAACTCATTGCACCTACAAAGGTGTCTCTCGTACAGTTTCTTCACTGGAGGAAAACGCATGTTTCCACCCCATTGTGTGCTTGTCTTCACCGCAGCCTCGTCGGAAGATACACCCAACTAAGTAGTCGTCAGCTCAATGCCTAACTCGTAACCCCAGTCGCCATACTCCATCAACTTCCCTTCGATGGGGACGTGTAGAAGACACGCCACATCATCTTGTGTCACCTCTTTGACAATGCGGTGATGAGGGCAGCGTTGATGCTTTGAAACCCAACCTGAAGAAGCGGGGTAAGACCAGATCCATTAGCCCGATCCCATAACCAATCTACACCCTGTCTTGGGACCCCGGGACTGTCGACTTGTTAGTCTTAAGCTTCTTTCTATGCGAGGAAGGAGTCAGCCGATGTGTCCTCTGAAACAGAAATACAAAAAATAAAAACAAACAACAAACCGTTAAAAATATAAACATTTGAATAACTAAAAAAATAAACATTTTAACATAACAGTTAAATCGTAAAAAAAAAAAATTAAAATAAACACTATAATATAAAAATTAAATCGAGAAAGAAACAATAATTAAAATAAACATTAAACATTTTAACATAATAATTAAATTGTAAAAAAACAATAATTAAAATCAACACTTCTTTTTTTGTGGTAGCCGGGGTTTGAACCCCCGACCTTGCATATATTTATGCATTGTCCTTACCAACTGAGCTAAGCTCATAAGGACAATTAAAATCAACACTTTAATATAACAATTAAATCATTAAAAAAACAATAATGAAAATAAACAGTTTAACATAGCAATTAAATCGTAAAAAATAATAATTAAAATAAATACTTTAATATAACAATTGAATCGTCAAAAAAACAATAATTAAAATAAACATAGAAACATTTTAAGATAGCAATTAAATCTTAAAAGAGACAATAATTGAATAAAATTAAACATTCATACTTACTTCGGCGTCGCTCCAAAGCCTGCAGGCCACGTCAACCCCACCTTGGTAGAAGCAACAAATCACTAGGGCCCCTATGAAAACCCTCTGGTTCAAGTGCAACCTCTGGTACCCCCTACTGCTCAAGGTCAGCCCCACCCTCCTCTTGAGTTAGATGCTCGTAGTGGTGAGGGTCCTCCTCAAGATGATGTGTAGGGTTCACTATATGGGATGACAACCCTTCCCCGCTCCTACGCCCATTGCCGCATCCCCTTCTAATAAAAGGGCGTGCAACCACCCTCTCTGCCCATGCATTCCCGACCATCGTCTCCTTGGTGAGTCTCTAACTATTTGGGTTGCCAGACATATCTACATGACATAAAACAATGAAAAAAATCAATTAATTTTTCATTGAGACATTTTATCAAACATCTAGAGCTCAACATAAACATTATGGGTACATTGTGTCATTCCAATCTCTAAACTAACACATTGCACTCAAACTTTCTTTAATTAATATTAGCAATCCAATTTCTAAGTAGTTTTATCATTAACATGCAAAAAAAATCAATTAATTTTTCATTGAGACATTTTATCAAACATCTAGAGTTCAACATATATATTATGAGTTAATTGTGTCATTTCAATCTCTAAACTACCACATTTCACTCAAACTTACTCTAATCAACATTAACAATCCAATTTCTAATTAATTTTATGCAAAAAATCTAACAATTTTACCAACCCTAAAAACCTAACATTTAACAACTTTTATAAAATAAAAAAAAATCAAACATTTAAACAAAAAAAAAAGGCAATGTAAAAGGATCATAAGCACTTACTTGTAATTGAAGTAGAAGTTGAAGTTGATTTGATTGAGTTTGATGAAATTTGAGTTTGGAGGGATGAAATTCGTATGTCTTTCCCTTTGAAACACAATGGCAGACGCTTCTGCCTGTTCTAATGTAAAACTTAACGCAACGTGAGTTAACTCATGTTGGTACCGAGCGTGAGTTAGATCACGCTGAGTATATCGGGCGTGAGTTAACTCACGCTGGAGTTAATTATGAAAAAATGGGGTGGAAATGAGCAATTTTAAAAAGGAGAAGAGTAAAATTCAAAGCTCAATTATATGGTAAAGCCCAACAAGGTTCGAAGCCCAACACTCTTGCTCAATATATATATATATATATATATGGGACTTCAATACAATTCCAAGTAATTATATTTTTATCCCTTAAACCTCTCAATGTCCTTGTTTCCCACCTTACTTTGACGTCGGAGCGCGTGCTGCATTTGGGCTTGGTTGTTATTGGGCTTAAGCAATTGGGCCTAGTTATTTGACCGGTCCAGAACAATATTAAATGTTGAGTATTACTTTTCCCACCCTGATGTCTTCTCACGCGCCCTGCAAAAATTGCAAAAATACCCCTGGTCCGAATTTTATTTTCCGAACCAGTTTGTTAGTTCTTTCTGGAAACTAAATTCCAGAAAATTACGATATGAAATTTTTGTGTCTTTCTTTGATGTCAAGGGTCTTTGTTGACCGTTATATAACCCCCACATAAGCTACAATGCAATTGCAGGGGTCGTATGAACGGTCGACAATGACCATGACACCACAGACACACCTAAAAACTATCTAAAAAACTAAAAAAAAATTGAAGAAAATGTAAGAAAGGAGGTGAAGTGAAGAATGAAGAAAATTGTTGAAGATCCAAGCCTTTTTATAGCCTTAAATAAGTCATAGGTCATAAGTACAGTCAAATAAAATGTGTTCCACAATCAAAATCGTTCAAAAATGCATTAAAACTCCACTAACCGTCCAAACTTTTGGTGAAACACCACCGTCCAAAATGAACTGAGGGGTTCCGGATTTTATATTCCAGAATGCATGAAGTTTGTCCGGATTATAAAATTCGAACTGCATCACACCCTGTATTTGGAGCCTTTTTGTGGCGAATGGCTTGTAAAAATATAAAACAAAGGTGCATAACATAAATAAAAACAACACAATGCAAGGTGTTAGATCTTAAGAACCTCTTCTTCGGAGTTAGATCTGCAAAATGATGAAGAAAGGCAAGGTGTTTCAAGACGATTTCTTTGAGTTAGATTCAGTTGCCTTGTCAAATGATTTATTCATCTGCCAGGCAGCAAGATCTAACTCATAGAAACCTCTTGATGTTCATATCTATAGATCAAGTTCAGAAGCTTTGTATCTATCTATCTATCTATATATTTTTGGCAGCATGCTGAAGATCTTCATAATGCCGTCAAATAGAGAGAATCTATTTGCGACAGCATTAGAAAGATCTTCAGGACAATGACAAAAATTTGCATGGTTTCTTTGGTATGCAACACATAGAATACGTTTTTCAAACGTTTTGAACGGTGGTCAAGTCAAAAAACGTGTTTTTACACGTTTTTGGACTGCATTACTGCCTTGAAATCATTTTTTTGACCCTCCCTCCCTATAAATAGGTTTCAACACTTCACCATTTCTCACACAAACATCTCCCACCCTCTCCTCCTCTCCCTTCTACAACCATGTGTTTTCATCGTTGGTCTTTCATAGAAAGAGGCCTCTTTGAAAATTTTCAGGGATTGTATGAACGCTCAATGAGGATGGAACCGCGCTGCAAAGAAGTGTGGTTTATCTGGGGGGTCATGTTGGTCAGTCTGGGTCTGAGGTTGGTCTGTCTGAGTGCAAGGTTGACCATCATGGTCTCTTGTTCCCTAGAGGCCTTTGTGCTCTCGCCAGCATTGTTTTCTTCTTCCCCTCCATCCTCTTTCCTCTCCACCAGTGGTTGGAGCCACTAGTATAGCTTACCACATTCCCTTTAGAAATAGTTTTAGGTTCTTATGTAATAAACTTAAAAAACTTCAACATTATTGTAATTATTATTCATATATTAATAAAATGAGTTCTTTTTATCTTTGTGTTCTTTTTAATTCTGTTTTTTTATGTTTATTTGCATTTTATTACACGGATTTGAAAGGCTAAAATAAAAAAAAATCTGGAAAAAGAACATTCCACATATTAAAATTCGGAAAATAGTAACAATTTGATTCGGAAAACTTAATCCGGACATGAGTATTTTTGAAAAAAAATAGGGCGCGCGAGAATTCCACAGGGTGGGAAAAGTAATACTCTTACATGTTCACATGTACACTTTTAACCGAGTTTGGTAAAAGAGAAATGATATTTGTACAGCCATTTTGTAACAACTTTTGTACAATTTTCTCTCTCATACTCATAAGATATTCTTTTCCTCTCTCTTCCTTTTTCTCTCTCCATTGTTTTTGACCAATAAAAAAAGAGAAAAACAAGGTTGTCATCAAAGTTGTCTTTAAATGGACGTGCATATATCACTACTCTTGGTAAAAATAGGATGATGATGCAAATATTTTATAACTTAAAGACCAGTTTATAATAAAAAACTTAAAAAACCAACTTGTTATAATCATATAACTTAAAGGAGTGTAGATAATATTTGACCTATGATATAAATAATATATGTTTTTTTATGTATTCATGTTTCTTCCTCTGTATTTTTCATATAGTGATTTGATATTGTGAATGAGTTAGAATAGTTTTTTAAATTTCATAGAACTTAGTGGCATCTCTAAGGATAATTTTTGAATTACTCAAAATCCGTTCATGATAATAGTTTCTTTTTATATATAATAATAGGTTGTAACATTGAGTCTGTACCATGTACCTTAAATTAGAATTATTTTTAGCTAAATTAATTCAATGATACCTCAACTAATTCATAGTTTTTATTTTGGTCCCATAAGTCTTAAAATCAGTATTTTGGTCCCTCAATGTTTGAATAACAGAGCAAAAGTTGAGGGACTAAAATGATGATTTTAAGATTTATGGAACCAAAATAAAAACTGAAAATTAGTTGAGGGACCATTGAATTAATTTAGCTTTATTTTTACAACGCCTACATCTCTTCAATGTCTCTATTATTCAAGCTTTATAGTCCTAATCAGTTGAAGTTAACCAAAATTTTGAAATGTTTTGGAACAATATTGGCAAGCTATATTGAACAGTTAAGCAAAGCATTACTGGAAAAGCTATTGAACAAACAAAATTGTTCCGACTGAGCCGAGCCTAATCCAATAATGGATCAGACAACTCTTAAGTCACTAGCTTGATATAATGTCTAACAGATGTGTTGAGTTATAATGACAAGCATACGGTCGTACATAGAAATTGTATTCGGACCCTTCTGGTAATTTACACATCCAAAATCAATTTTAATCTAAACTATCCAAACAACATTTTTTATATGTAAATTTTAGAAAAAATTAATACACATTAATAAAGTAATCAAAATATGTAACTTTTTTGTTTCCATTTTTAACTTTTATAAAAATAAAACTGTAGTGAGAATATTGAAGTAAATATTAACCTTTTCATATCTTCAAAGGGGGCATTTTGCGTAAACAATGTCTGAAATTTCCATTTGGTAGTCCTAGAGATCCTATTTTACAACTTAACATAAATATTCCATCTGTGTCTTGTATAAATATTAAAAAAAAAACTAGATAAACTGCGCTATAATCTATCTGAAAAGAGGGAATACACAAAAGTTAAACTTGATTAGAAAAACTACTGCTACAATGTTGTTTTGATCACTTCAGATGAGCAGGATGGTACAAATTTGGGGGTGAAGATCCTCTCCATTTCTTAAATAAATGGAGATTGTCAATTATTATAGTTTTGAAGCAAATATGTAATATTAATGCACATATTTCAAGAATTGAAAACATTAATATCACATATTCACTTCAAAACTATAGTAATTGACAATCTCCATTTATTTAGGAAATGGAGAGGATCTTCGCCCCAAATTTGGAGGTCAATGCTGATCACGAAGCAGAAACAGAGTTTTCATGCAGTAATACATATTCTCGGCTGAAATAAGAAAAAAAAATCATTCCACAATAAATAAATATACGTTTATATAGATTAACAGGGCATAAGCATTACATTACATGTGCATCCTTTGAATGGTATAACTCATTTTGGATTCTTAACTTATTTTTGGTAGACTCTAAAATGCCATTGCAACCAACACAAGAAAAGCAAGAAAATTCAATTGCATTAACAGGCACCAGACTAACTCAAGCCAGGAATATTTTATCAGTCACGTGAAAAATCATCTGGGCGAATCAACATTGTCCCAACGTCATAAAAATCTTTTTCAGGTTCATGACAAGGAATCATGTTTCTTTTAGAGAGTCTTATAACCACTTTTTTTTATCACAGAACATTCTTATTTATGGATATTCCTCTCATTTTCTACTCAATCAAAAAGAGAATAAAAAGTTTTATTTTCCTTTCTTTCCTTCCGGTATATCTCCTAACAAACAAAAAAACCGCCTCACTTTCTATCCACTGTCGTTCCATTAACATTCATTCCTTTTACTTTATTTCCAATCCAAAAATAGCCCTAACGACATGATTGGCTTAAGACTTCTAGAGAAAAGCTGGAAAGCAGCACTACCTGACAGTTTCCACACCCAGCTGGAGGCCAGAACAAGATATGGTTCCATGGATTCAAATAGTGTTCAAAAAAAAAATTCAAATTTCTTTTACCTAAAGATGCTCTTTTCCACCTAAAGATCCTCCTTTCTCATTACTGCACTCTAAACTTTCAGTAATATTTATGTTAAGTTGTAAAGATCCTAAATAAGATCCTCCTTTTTCATTACTGCACTCTCAAGATCCTAAATAAAACTGTAATGTGAATATTACTGAACTCTAAACTTTCATTATTCGGAACATTACTGAAATTCCCATTTGGTAGTCCTAAAGATCCTATTTTTAAAATCAAACAAGAAATGTGTTGATTGAACATTATGAAAAACAACTAATATCTACTTGTCGCTTACCTACTATTACCAAATTTGATGGTGTCCTGCTCCCTAAGTTCATAATACCGTTGAGGTTCAATGGGACTATCCTGCAAAAACAAAGTATCAGATAATCAATAATACACATCCAACTTCATTCAGCTCACTATTTGCTACACATCACAAAGAAACTAATCAAAGGCATTCAATGACCACTCACATAAACGAATGTTTTGTTTGTGCTTCCGAGGTCCATTATGTAAGGCCTATTGCAGATCACAAAGATGTTAGGGTTTTACATGCAGAAATTTTTTACAGTATATGTTGAGTCAACCATGGAAAGAAGGAAAAAAATCAGTCATTACCTTGTTTGCTTTACTATCATACCATCAGGTTGCTCCTTTTCAACTTGCCTAATGAGAATAAATTTAATAAATTATAATAAAATCAATCCATGTGAGAACCTTAAACACCAACAAACAAAGAAACCCCCATGGAGTCAGTAAATTAAAGAAATACCGGAATTGAATAACAGCATGTTGCTTGCTGCAAGATGGATGATCTGTTGGGATATCGGCAACCCTTCTTTCCCTTCCAAAAAGGTAATAACTTTGGCGATATATATATAGAGGCTCTGTCAATCATATACATTTCTTTTAGAAAAATGGAGGTTGATTATAATACTAAAAAAATGAATATGTGACTTTTAAGCAGAAGCTATAAAGACTTACCATTCAAACATAGAGCCTCCATTTAATATCAGGTTTTCGAGCCTCTGGTGGTTCGTTGAACAACAAAGGGACACCTGAAAAATATAAATTGTTTAGCAAACAATTAAATGCAACATAAACTCACTTAATAAATCAAAATAGATAGCCTTACATGTCAACAAGTAGTCTCTCACCTCTGACTCGATTTGTTTCAGCTGCAAGTCTTCCAGAAAGTTCAAACGAAGGTTTTACCTACAAGTGATAGAGTATTTCAGAAAAGCAAACAGGAACAGGTCACTTAACTTTTTTTCCCTTGCTAAGCAATCTACATCCTCCTTTATAGTTTATACAGAGATAATAATTGTTAGCTTTGAATGTTGTTAAATCATATTATGTTCAGCATCCCAACATTCTGATCCATACACCATCATTGTATGATCACCATATACATTGACTCACAATACAGCCTTCGTTTCCACCCTAGCCATTTGTTTCATAGTAGGAAATTTTTAAACGAATTTTATGACGTAAATGCAATCATCTCAAGTCATATAACATATACCCAGCTAAGATTTATCAAACTTTCTTAAAACATTTATCTTCAATGCACACCTGACTTGTTGAAAATTCAAGCATATTCCTATAGATTTTTCTTCTTTTAAGGCAAATGTTACTGACAGCCAAAAAAAATTAAGTTTTGTCCTACTAGGCAGAGTCAGCTACAAGGATTGATTAACATGACTAGGTTCCATAAAAAAAATTACAATAAAAATGCATTTTCTTAATCCATAAACTAATTAAAGTCATAAGCTATACATACTATTAGTACATTTATTCCATTCCAATCACCAAAGCAATAAATCCAAGACAGACTCTTAAGTCCTGAACCGTACTTCTACACATGTCAATACAGATCTTAAATCTAATCTCTACATACATGTCAGTAAAGTATAGCTCCTATTAACTTAATCCCAGTGTCACTGTAAATGGGTTTAGTGAACCATCTTAACAAGTAAACACGTTATTTTATATTTAGATTCATCTTCAACAATTTCATGAGGCCATAAAAGTAGCTACCAACCTTCTCTTCTTGTCATATGTAATTACAGCCACAAAATATAGCATTCTTATTCTTATTAAAGAATTAAAACCAAAACTGACAATTAAACAGTATGGACAACGTCAATCAGGAACAAAACATGAATATGCAATTCAAAGTAGAAACAATGGCTTACAGCATTTCAGCTCCTCTTGAGTTTTTCCCCTGCAAAAATTAAAAGCAACTTAGATAAGCATCAACCCAGGGAATATGAAAGCTTAACATGCACAGAAGCACAAAGCAGAAGAAATGAGACCAAAAGATATGGAGAAAATAAGGGGAAAAGGATATTAGCTTAAAAACAGATTGAAGAATAAATTAACAAATTTTTAAGAACCACACGAGAGGATGCAGGAGAAAACAAACTGTTCCAAAATAAAATTCACTAACAATAAATCCTTATTGTTTGGATCAAGCAATACTAAGCACGTCTAAGGACAAATCGTATAAATATAAATCATTCTTATTGTTTGGCCAAAGCTTTTCTAAACCTTCCTCTAACTCAAACAAACTAGAATACCTTGCAATTAATCTACTCTTGACACACAGGGTTCTACAAGACTTCTCTGCACATGTGCGAACCACCTAAAGGAAAGACTCTATGTTCCTTACAAATGCTCAACCTTAGTGCTTCTCTAAATCTCAGTCATATGCCTAGGTAAGGCGGCTCTGCAACCAATTATGTGACCTCGTCACATGTATATGTCACTCTTCAATAGGAAAGTGACTTCTAAAAGGTTGTCCTTGCAGAAGCTAACAGTATCATACCTCACATGAAGTCACAATTTGAACCATTATCTCCATCAGTTAGGCACACATAACTAAAGTAGAAACGATCATTTCAATATTCCATTAAGCAACAATCACCTTTTGTTTTACTCCACTTCTGTAGCAACATATAACAATTAAGCCACATCTGGACTCAGGAGGAGGTCATCAAATACTCTCCAAAATACTCAAATGCATTATGCATCTCAAGCAAAAAATATCTATATTATCCCAACTCAAGTTTCATCACATTCTAATAGTCTACCTCTTAGAATTTGGGTCGGCCTAACTCAACTCTTACAAAACTGTCTTATAAGATGAGTACTGCCCCACTTATAAACATATTGTCAGGCCATACCTCATCCAACGTGGGACTTTTAACACACCCCTCACGCCCAGGACTGGACATCCGTAGTGTGGCTCAAGTGGTCTGCTAGTATCCGTTCACCCATCAGTTGAGGCATTAACAGAAAACCAAAAGCCAACAGAAAGATGAAAACAAAAATCAAATTTACCCAAAATATCATAATATGAGCCAAGCTCTTGATATTTTTGCATCAGAATATTTTTCGGTTACAAAAAAAGCATTTAAACCATTTAACTATATGTGAAGAACAGTAATACATTAAGTTGATAGAAATGAAATAATATCACAAGTGGAGTGTGGATAACAAAAACAAAATAACAGAAAATAGAGAGAGACCTGTAGATAATCAACATCACGAGCAAGGTTGCAGTGGGATACCCTAATGGAACCTGAACCTTCTACCATAGTTGGAATTTTAGTGCCTACTACTTGTTCTTCATCGGAATCAAATAATTTTAAAAATGATTATGTGACTTTTTAAATTTAATAATTACACAGTTGGATTGCCACATGCATTGACCGAGTCAAAATTAATCAAAAGAACTACTACAATTGCAAAGTGGCTAATTTATAGGAACTAAATTTGTCCTTTTTTTTTTTAACAGGAGACCAAAATCAAAATATTTAAAAAGTTAAAAGGGTCAAAAGTACTTTTAAGCTTTAATTTTTTGTAGGATTTGGATCCGCCAATAACCAAAACAGACGTAAAATTGCATAAAATCGCACAAAATGGACTTTACTTGTTAATTTTTAATTTTTTTTCGGGTGGGTCGTGGCCCACCTTAGCCATGAAGAGCTCCGCCTTTGTCACCAGACACCTCATCATGAGGCATTGAGTTTGCGATCAAATGACACTGCGACAACTGAGACCTATGTCCGCTCATCTCACTACGGTGGTTATCCGGCGACATCTCATGCTTACTGCCACGGCTCCTCTCATGCTCGCGTTTTGGTTCGCATTCGGATTAAATTCTCTTCAACCGTTTGGTTCGTGGAGAAGAAGAACGAGTTGAATGGTGTTGCTTGTCACGCGGCAGAGAAGAGATGATGCGGTGGCTCCAGTGACAGCTAGATGGAGAGGGACAACCCATGGTTGTGAGAGTGGTCTGTCATCTAGTGTTTTTAAGCAAGAGATTAAAATAAAATAAAAAACGAAAAATGAAGAAAAGAGAGTGATCTTCAACATTCTAATCAAATATCTTACCATGTTGAATTTTTTCAATGTTTTGTTCTTTATCTATAGTAATTGTGGAAAATGTGGTTGATAATATTGTTCACTCAAAATAAAATATTGAATTTTCTTTCTAATTATATTTTTGAAGCTTTTGTTGATGTGAGTACAAATGTTGACTAGTGTTTTAAAGCATATTGACAATGAATCAAGGATGTAGATATGGCGCTAGGGGTGTAAATTTTTTATAAGGAGGCTAGGCTTGTTTGATATATATGAGTCTAGTTTGACGAAGCTTGTTTAATAAAAATGCTAAGCTCAAACTTTTTATAAAGTATATTTAATTAAATAGGTCAGATTTTTATAAAATGAAATATTTTTTCTCTTGTTAAGTTTCTTTTTTGCTTTTTGTTTCAAAAATATATTTATATGTTACTTGAACTTTTAGGGAATGATAAAAATTTAGTCTTTTACATTTCTTACATAATAGAATTACTTTTAGTCCACGTTTTAAATTTATTCTATGTTGTTTCATGAAAATGAAATTTAATGTTGGATGAAGTTTAAAACATTGGTGAAAATATGTCATGTTTTAGCTTTTTAACTCGATTTTAATGCTGGAAACAAAAAATTGTATTGTCTCGGAAAAAACCACACCAACCGATCCAACCCAAACCGCATTGGCTTGGTTCAGATTTTATTCAAAAGTTAACCAGACCAAACTGTACGTTTTTTTTATCTTGCGGTTCAGATGACGTTTAGCCTCAAAACTGAACCAAATCGCACTGCGAACATCCTTATTGTGTACAAAGAAACCAAGAAGAAACTAAACTAAGAAGATATGGGGTAACCTCAATATAGAAGACATATTACATTGGTTTTGCTTTTATGACGTCTGAAAAAGATGACAACTTCACTTGATTCTACAAATGTGTTTTGATCTTCTGAAGTCTGCAGACAATATCTCAAAGGTGACTGTGATTGACAGAGATATGATACTGGTGAATGGTGTTGCCACAGTTTTTCCTAAAACTACTACTTTAGTGTGTCAGTTTTATATTTTTAAAAATAGAGAAATATTAACCGGTGCCCCAGGGCTCTGGTTAAGGAAGCAAATATAGTAATATGGCATTGGAACTTGTGCAATCAACTCCTCAAAAGTCTAAAAAGTGTTATTTTCAACTTAAAACTTTCTTTTTTTGGTTTCCTTAACCCGTGCCCCGAGGGCACCGGTTAACATCACCCTTAAAAATATTAGAACTAAATGCAAAGCAGATTGTATAGTAAAATCTAATGACGTGAAAGATGTGAATATCAAAGGGAAAATTCCCAAGAGGTGGATGTGAAAGAGAAGAAAGTCACAGATTTAAATATGTGTCCAAATTGACGGTAAAGCTTCGATGTTATGTTTTGGAGTTTTCAGTATTTGTTGTAATATTGTGTAATACATTGTCAAATTATGTAATGTTGGACTCTTGTTGAATTTCAATCATTTATGTATTGTTAATGTAATGGCGAATTAGTGTAATGCTAATGAATTGTGTGTTAGAACAAAATACGTTTAACAAACATTACCCTTAGAGTGAGGGAGATTGTTAGAACGAAAAATGTTTAACCTATGTTACCCTTAGAGTTTTAATGATAACAAGGTATTAAAAATTGTCAATTGGATATGCTAATATTTGTTCAAGTGTACAGGACCATAGACAAAATTTTATATCTTTATAAGGTTCTGGAAGAACAAAAGAGAGCAGAAGAATCAACAAAAAGGAAGTTTGAAGCGTCAGAAGAAAAGTGCTCCTGAAGTACAAAGTGCTCCTGACGTGATGACGTCATCAGAAGCAAGTTCATCAGAAGTGTCTCATCAGAAGCAAGATCACCAGAAGTTGAAGTTCATCAGGAGATGAAAAATCTTAAAGATTCAAAAGCTGGGAATATGATTTGATCACGTCTCAGCATTGCAAAAGACTGAAAGAGTGTAATAACGGTCCTTAAGATGAAATTTGAAAGCATTGGATGCTTGTTCTATCAAGAGCGTTGACAAAGGACAATTGTACGAACTGTGCAACCACTTCCTCCACTACTATGTTCGTGTCTCTGCAACAAGATAAGGATAACAGCTCTGTCTGCAGAAATGTTCCTTCATACAAGGAATGCATTTGAAATTGATCCCTCATAGGACAATAACCATATCAGGCAAAAGATCATTGGTGATTATCAACAAGCTTCAAACGACTCTTTTTATGTGTGTGCTGGCAATTCTCCAACGTATCTTTCACACCTCTATATAAAGGAGTGAAGACTTACCAGTTGGATAACACAAGAACAATACAACAGACTTTAGCAATACACACGCATACAAAAGATAGACTCTTACAACAATTCAAAGTTCATACTCTGATATTGTTTTGCATTTCAAGTCACTTAGAATTTTTTAGCAAAGTCCATATTTTAGAAATTCTATAGTCTTAAGAGTCTGTAATTGATTTGTATTGTGAACACCACTGATTGTATATCAAGTGCTCAAACTCAAACAATTTTCTGTGTAAATCTATTTGATTGTAAGTCTCTTGCTTTTGTGCTTGAGCATTAGAAGTCTCTTGCAATTGTGCTTGAGCATTGGAAGTCTCTTGCGTGTGTGCTTGAGCATAGGAAATCTCTTGCTTGTGTGCTTGAGTAATTTGAAGTCTCATACTAGTTGTAGTATTGAACAATTGTAATTTGAGATTACATTTTAGTGAACTCTCCTTGTAAGTGCAAGGGGGACAAGACTACTTCCGGTTTGTGGAAGGAACCTGTATAATTACAGTGACTTCAGTAGGAGAAAACGAAGAAAAAGCAAACACAATTCAACCCACCTTCTTGTGTTTTTCTCACCTTCATTGTGAATGATGATGTTTTCTTGTTGGTTATTATGAGCTATAATTGTTGTTGCTTCTTCAAAAAAAGTGAGTGATAATTGTTGTTGATTTTGGTGTACTGCTTGTTGAATGATGTTTATGAGTTACATGTATTGACAAGTTGTTGTGTCTTATTTGTGCATTTAAACGTTAGAGAATGCATTTATTACTTCGCCATTTAACTGTTGTTGGAGAGCAAATGACAGTTAACTGTAGTTGAAGGTATCGGTCATTTTTGGAGTGATTGAGAGCAATTTTTGAAATCTAAAGAGCAATTTGATTCGGAGATAGGCAACCTACCAACGTATCCACTTTTTGCATCTTATTAGCACTTGACTGACCTAAGTGTCTCATTTTTTTTCTACAATACATCGCAAAGCCCAAAAGAAAAAAGAAAAAAACTAAAGATAAATTTTTAGACATGCAAATTCCAAAAATATCATAAAAAATAAGTTTTTGAAGCTCGCTAGGAGGATTCTTTAAACCCCCAACACAAGAGAATCAATAGAACACATAGAAGTATTAAAACTTGTCGGTAAGTATGGTTGATTTGCACATATCATCTTAAAAACTCAAACTAAAAAGCTTTCAGATTTGGTGAACCAAAATCATAATATGCCCATTGAACTTAAAATTATCAATGATCGAGGTTGGTTTAACAATTAAAACTGTGGATGAAAACAGAAAATGAATTAAAATACTCATCGGTTCAACAACCAGTCACAACTGATTTTTAACTGAGTTCTTTGAGCTCTTCCAAGCTGCAACATTTTTTCTGCTTTCGTGACAATGACGAACTAATAAATAATTCGTAACAATGACAAACTAGTATTGTGTTTCTTCATACGTGTACCAAGATTCAAAAGATTCATTCATAAAATGGTAAATAAGTTCCGTGAGGGAAACTACATACACCTTGATTGCTGCTAAAAAAGGTTATTGATAACACTTGTTACAAAAGAAATAAAAAATAATTGACGTACAAGTTACAATTATTATATATCAACAAAAAGAAACACTAGTTAGTAGTTACAATTCTTCTAACTTTTTTTATTTTGAACATTTTTTACGAATTCTTATTTAAACTTATAAGTATTTCTCGGATCCATAATATAGTAGCGTGCATATTTAACCTTCAATTGAAGTCGCTTTCTTCTTTTTTTAAAAGAAGTCGCTTTCTTCTTGACGCACCACCATAATAATAAATTAATAAAAGAGATCTTAATAATGTTTTCCATGATTCACACATAATCTACAAGATGCATAGTAATGCTTTATCATATATGGTCACCTAATCCATCAACATCACAATATCCACGTATTTTTATATCACATAAGCACATTTACATAGTGTTCTTTGCATCGGACACAATATTACAGTGAAATATAGAGTAATCTCACAGTAAAAGTAGGTATATGGAAGAAATCGTTGTGTTCTTCGAGATTTTTTCGAAATTCATGGAAAAGCTCTGCCGATGGTGGTTTTGGCCAAAATCCATGGAGGATGTGTTGTTTCGCAGGGGACTGTTTGCAAAAAACACTGCAATGCTCAAGTCAATTTGTGATTGAGATGGATGAGATGTTTAGAGTGAAAGAATCTCATACATTGATTGATATTTGGTAAGAACTAAGAGATATTATTGGGTTTAATGCCTTATTAGGCGTCGCCCTTGTGAATTTGGGTCCTACAGGTTGAGGTTTGGTTTGGTCTAGAACATAAAATCCTCTAAGTCGATTGCTCAAGTGGGCGTAAAGGGTCGACTTAAGCATAGTCGTATGTGGTGTATCAACTTGTAAGGTTGGCTGGAACCAACAATATTGATGTATATGAAGAGAGTGGTAAACTCATAATGCATTTTTTTGAACCTGTGTCGCCATCGTGTAGGATATCTGACTTTGACGGTTGTACTTTGGCATTTGTTTGCATTTGCTATGGTGATGTTCCCAAGCTGTTTTATTTAGAAGTTGAGCGACATCTAAGATACGAGCTAAGAAAAGGGACATAGTTGCTTCATCAGTGCAATCGCTCGAAGAAAAGATAATCACAATTAAGAACTATTAATTGATACCTCGATAACTTTCAAGTTTTACGACACAAGACTACTACCATGTTGAACAATCAAATACAAAGTGTAGTCAGTGTCATAGAATGATTTGTTACTTAGATACTTCAAACAACCATGGCTTTGTCTTCCTCCTTCGCCAAATGTTATTCTCAAACTTCATTGTCTTTTGTGCTTTGTGGTTCCTTCGTATTCTCATCTATTCCTTTTGTATTTGAGTTGTCATGTTAGCGCCAACTGTATGTGATTTTTTACTTTGACTAACATAATGAATGGAAATAATTAACGTAACACAACTTAATGAAATTAAAAATCAATTACTTTTGTTTTTGTTAGAGGACAATATGAACACACACAAAAATTAATCAAGTCTAATGTTTTTTTATAAGGAAACAAATCTGTCCATTGAAATTGACAAAAAAAAAAAAGAATTAAACATAAGTCCTTAAAAGAATAGGCTCCAAAATCTCAAATCAGTCTAATGTTAATCCATACCTTGAGGCTTGATCACATTTGGCATTTGGTGAGTAAAATTGCTATTTTAGTTAAAAATTATAAAAAGAAAACGTAACTCATAGTCATAACTACATGCACAGAGAAGGAAATAGAATGTGCAAAGTACAAGTAACATACCTCGAAGTGCTCTACGATTCTGAAGAACAGAAAAAGTTGTGGGACCCATGATAACCCAATAACAAACAACTACATAGTACAATACAAAACAATTGCTGCAATCATCACCAGACACAACAAGTGGAACAAACTACTTATAAAAGATTTGGTTCTTTCATATGTATACTAGATTCTATAAACTAAATTTTCATTTTCATTTTCATTTTCAATTTTGATCTTATTTATTTTTCTTGAACAACAAAAAAAGAGGGTTGTAGCAAAATTCACGCTGGCGGTGAAGAACGTTTCTGTTGATGAAGAGGACCAGATTGAGCTGCTACCTGATGTTGATAACAACGATGTTCAAATTCCAGACACTGCACATCAAATCAGCACTGGTTTGGTTCAATATAATTTTCATCAATGAATTTTGTGTTATTTTTAATTAATTATTATTTTTTAATGATTTTTTGTTTTTGTTGTTTGTTGTAGATTCATGGTTTCAAGTGGGGTTTGTGTTGACAACAGGAATTAATAGTGCTTATGTTCTTGGGTATTCAGGGACCATTATGGTTCCTTTGGGTTGGATAGGTGGTGTTGTTGGTTTGATTCTTGCAACTGCAATTTCACTTTATGCAAATGCTCTTATTGCTATGCTTCATGAATTTGGTGGGACAAGACATATTAGATACCGTGATCTTGCTGGATATATTTATGGTATGTTATTTTATGTTATGCCCCTTGACTAGATTATATCACTGATGTTATGTTTGGATTATCAGCTTAATTGAGTGTTTATAGCATCAGTGCTTATTATTTGAGTAATTATGTATAAGCTATTTCTATAACAAAAATGAAATAAAGTCAAATTGTTTTCGTAAGCTATCCTGGAGAGCTTGTGGAAATAAGCTGAAAACAACTTATGGATATGTCATAGTATGTTTCGATGACCTCTTTCAAACAGTCTCATAAGTGATTATGTTAGTAGATAAGCTCAAATAAGTCGATTCAAACAAGCCCTGACTCAAGAACTTGATATTAGTGAGTGTCTAGTTTCTTTTCTTATCTTGTAATCAAAGCCATGATATCAAGATTTCTTTATTGAATAAATCAGCTTTTTGCTCATTGAAATTATTTAGTCTTTCAAATTTGCAAAATGAAATTTAGGTCATAGAATTAAAGAATGTCAGTCAATTTATTCACCTTTTCCAAATTTAACACCATAATTTTAAAGATTCTATGTTTATTTTGAATGTAACGTGTGATCATTCAAAGCAATATGTAGATACTGAATTGTTTTCTATGGAGAAATCCTTTTTCAGTGACTAAATTGACGAACATTATTTAGTTTAAGAGACTAAATTACTATTTCAGAAATTGAGGGGCTAAGTTGTCTGAAAGTTACAATTCGAGGACAAAAAAGCTCATTTTCTCATATTTTTCTGCATGCTTTCGCAAATGCAATTGTGACTGTAGCAGCAATATTGAATAGTATCAAGAATCTGGATGCATATGTGATCTTAAAACCTTGGTTGTCACGTCATTTTGTTGTGTAAATAAGCATATCATAGCTGCTTATGTTTGTTCCATTTTCATTGTAGGTAGAAAAGCATATTGCCTCACGTGGACTCTGCAGTATGTCAATCTTTTCATGATAAATATTGGGTACATCATTTTGGCTGGTTCAGCTTTGAAGGTAAAACTATGACATAACACAATCAACCATAATTACATTATTCTCTTCAGACTTTAGTCATTTCTCTTCTTTAGTTGCAGTACAGAACACTTTTGAAGTCTCGTATAAAAAATTTGTGTAGTTATTTCATTTTTCTGTTTCTTCACCAACCTGCTAAAGATTTTGGGTCTTGTTTTCTCTGTGTGCTTCCTGTTGACAAGTTACATACTTCTTCTCTCTGTGACTTCATCAATAATGATACATCAACTGCTCCATTTTTGTCAATTCTTGTGTGTCTAGTATCATGTATTCATGTTAATTATGAATTAGCGGTTGCAGAAAACAAGATTAGTAATGAAGACATTGGAATGTTGAGGTGATAATTTTACATTTAGACGTGTATGTGGTTTAGACGTGTGCAAAGAAGACTTATAGAAAGAATTCAAAGAGATTATATCAAACAGATATAGTCCAATAAATCAATAATTAGAGGTAAAAAGTTACTAAAGAAAATAATAAGCAAAAATCATAAGATTGACTTGGATTTAAATGATCTGTTACTGGACATGATTCATGATACGGTATCTTAGTATTGTTTGATCCGACCTCGTCTAATGGGAAAAGGTTTTGATTATTATTGTTTCTTAGCGGCTTATTCTGTTTCGGATTCAGCAAAAAAGTATGACAACAACAGTAATCTTCTGCTGTTTATTTTAATCCTGATTTCAGTTTGTGCAGTCATTCAGGTGCTGTTTATACAAATCTTCTGCTCAGAGAAATTTTCTGAATCTTGTTGATTTATTGTCATGCAGGCTGTTTATGTTCTATTTAGGGATGATGATCAGATGAAGCTTCCACATTTTATAGCCATAGCTGGACTTGTGTGTGCAATGTTTGCCATTTGTATTCCTCATCTTTCAGCTCTTGGAATTTGGCTTGGATTTTCGACGGTTTTAAGCCTCGCATATATTGTCATAGCACTTGTACTGTCACTAAAAGATGGTAATGTCATTTGACTTGAACATCATAGCTACATTTTCATGGACACTCATTCGATTAATATACTTTTGCATGAAGAGAATAACACACATGTTTAATACTTGGTTTTCTGTTCCCTGGTGCCTCAGTGATTAATTGTTTCTTTGCTTCATGTTCATGTTATTAGAAATTATTGTTGATGCTTTAACTTCAGATAACTAGTGTTATGGCATACATGTGAAATTGTTGTTCAGATCTTGCAAGCGTGTTCTGAGTTTCATCATTCCCTCTATCTCTAGTCTGAACATCTTTGAACATTTTCATTCATTTTTCTTTTGTCATTTTGGTCTTCTGCTGGTATTCAGAGAAAATGTCATTTGATTTATTGATAAACTCTCGAAATGTCCTTGTATGTAGCATTTCAGCTGATATTTTTTCTTTTTTTGAATCAACCAGCTGATGTTTGTAAGCTATATCTTATAATGATAAAAAAAAATTGAGCAATTTGCATCTCGCATTGTTAATTTATATTAATATATTCAGTATTTGCTGTGACACAATGCAAGTGAAAGAATTCTTCTAGAATTATAAACTTGATCTAAACTTACTCATTTATTCATAAACTAACTAGAATAAGTTCAGATCATATCACAGAATATTCAATATAAAATTTATTTTTAGTTTCTAGTTTTCTTTTACCTTTCCAAAATTTATCTTTACCTTGTTGTGAAGGCTAGGACTCTAAGCAGTATATAGTTCGACTCGGCTATCAGGTGCCTATCAGCATTCTCCTGACTTCTCTAAATGAGTAGTTACTAATTTGCAATAATTGAAAATTGCAAAGCTTTACTCATTGATAACAATTGCTTTTCACTATGCTTAGTTAATTCAGTGTGGGTTTGCATACTAACCAACAGTTTATTATTTACTATCAGGAATAAAATCACCAGCTCGAGATTATAGTGTTCCGGGAACATCAACAAGTAAAATATTTACCACAATTGGGGCATCCGCCAATCTTGTGTTCGCATACAATACGGGAATGCTTCCTGAGATACAGGTATGATTCAAGGTTATGTTATTTCTTCCTGGAGTTTTGTGTGGAGTTGTAACCTTTCCATTTTTAAAGTGAGTTTTACTTTATTTGGCTGTAACCTAATAGGCGACGATCAGACAACCAGTTGTAAAGAACATGATGAAAGCGCTATACTTTCAGTTTACCGTTGGAGTTCTGCCATTATATCTGGTTACCTTTGCAGGATACTGGGCTTATGGATCTTCGACACAAACTTTTTTGCTGAATAATGTCAAGGGTCCAATCTGGGTGAAAGTTGTGGCCAATATTACAGCCTTTCTTCAATCAGTCATTGCATTGCATGTAATCACTTCTAAACCGATACTTTGCTGCTTTTAAAAATTTAGTTTAAATGTGGTTTTAATCCCCCCTATTTTCTCTCACGGTTTTTGGTCCCCTCAGTTTTAAATCCATGAATTTGATCCCCCAATTTTTAAAACGTCTGATATTTTCCCCATCTAAACTTTTGGGGTTGATTTGTGATGATTTGTCAATCAAGGGAGATATATACGTGACAACTGAGGTGATGACATGAAAATGAGTTTTTTAGCAAGATGGTGCCACGTCATCAACTCAGTTGCCATGCAAGCTTTCACTTGTCAAATCATCAAAATTCAGTCTCAAAATGTATAAGTGGAGAAAAGGTCTGTCATTTTAAAAATTAGGAGACAAATCGTGAATGAGGTACTGAATTTGAGCCTAAATATTTTATAACTTGAATTTATTCAGTGTACTAATAGCCTCTCTTATTCTTTCTGATAGATATTTGCAAGTCCAATGTATGAGTATTTGGATACCAAACATGGGATCAAAGGGAGTGCTATGGCTTTTAAGAACTTGTCATTTAGAATCTTGGTAAGAGGTGGGTACATGACTTTGAATACATTTGTATCAGCTCTACTGCCATTCCTTGGAGATTTCATGAGCCTCACAGGAGCTATAAGCACATTTCCTCTTACATTTATCCTTGCAAATCATATGTACTTAGTGGCAAATAAGAACAAACTAACATCCACTCAAAAGCTTTGGCATTGGATCAACATTTGGTTCTTTGCCATCGTGTCTGTTGCCGCAACTATTGCAGCGCTGCGGCTTATTGCTTTAGACTCCAAAACTTATCATGTTTTCGCGGATTTATGATTAATAAACTTCTTAATCTTGCTTCAAATATGCTTTCATTAAAAAATCTGAATTACTTTTAACAACAGAATATTTACCTGTATTTTGTTAAACACGCCTTGCACCCCCACTTAAATGCAAATTTTGGTTCTAATTAATGAATATGAATTGTGGACTTTACTACAAGCAATGTATTTGGTTTTAGATCAAATAAGTTTCATTAGTTCCTTGAGATGAATTAGTTCAGAACAAATCACCACCAATCAAACAAAAAACATTTGAAAACAAGTTGAAGATAATACAAGGAAATTGGACCATTTTAATTACTTCTTAGCAAATGAATACATCACCCACCCAGCTGAAGTCACAATAATAATGATCTCCATTTCTGACTACATATGTCATATGGTAGCAAGCTTGATTTTGTGCTTAATAACATCAATGGATCAAAATGGATCAAAATCACAAAAGAAATACTTTCAAATTTCAATGCATATTATTACAGTAGAATTTATCAAATTTTCCTAACTAAAAACAACTTCAAATCATATGATGTAAAACTCCAGCACCTGCAACAAACTAATAAGAGACTAGATTAGTGTTAAACATCATGTCATTCCTTAAACCGCACAGCATGACCCCTTAATATAAAAATAAACAACTATTCTTCAAATTGTATGAGAGAATGGAAGATGGGAGACAAAAATGTTAAGGTAGACAATAATGGCTCATCGTTTGCTGAACATGACTTCACTATTACCAATTAGGTAAGTTCACAACTATTTATTTTGGTTGATTCCAATGTAAAAGCCATGAGCAGCAAAACAATCATAATTCCAGCTAGATCTTAGCTACTACAGCATGAAACTACTTAATTCAATAAACTTGTCTATTTCAGCTTTAAAATGCCAATATATAGTTTAGAATGGTAAAGGAAGAAGTGAAGGAACTCAAATACAAGCTTAGTGTTCCGACCGGTGCATCTTGTAACGAAGAAGTAGAACATATATAGACATCACTCTGCTTCTCTTACACTTCAAGAAACAACCTTGTGGCTTACAAGACTTGCCAAGTAAGAAAGTAAACAAGTGAAGGAATTGCCTTACTTGCCTTGCACTTCAAGAAACAACCTTGTTTGTCTTGCATTTCGAGAAACAACCTTGAAGTGCAACACAAACAAGGTTATTTCTTGAAGTCCAAGACAAGCAAGGTGGTTCCTTCACTTGTTTACTTTCTTGCTTGGCAAGTCTTATAGGACACGGGGTTGTTTCTTGAAATGTTACAATCCCAGAGCATACTAACAACTTGTATTTTTATCCCTGGACCAAACCAAAAACTCTTATACAAGTGGTTACTAACAACTTGTATTTTTATCCCTGGACCAAACCAAAAACTCTTATACAAGTGGTTGGGGAAAAACATACATAGAAAAAATAAAAAGAACTAGCATATTCTACCATAACTAGTGTAATCACTTGAAGTTAAACCACTCCAAGAATTTTCAAATTGTCTTCATGGACAATCATAGTTTAAAAGAACTATCATAATCCATCATAAGGAGTATACTTCACTCGAAGCTAAACCGCTCCAATAATTTTCACATGTCAAAAAATCATGCTGAAAACTTATCGTGCAACTTCCATAACCTCACAGCACACTTTGCATCAATGTCAATCAATACTCTCATACTAATCAACACCTCATGTAATCAAGGTTGTATCAGTTGGAACATTGGTTCCAAAAACAACAATGTCAACACATCCTTGTCTTGAAAATTCCACAACCTAAAATTGTGTTCCTTTATTTTCTCACCGATTTTTTCAACACAATGGTCATATCATTGATGCAACTTAATGAGTGGGAAAATAAAGGAATCATCAATTAATCATAACCATTAACTTGAATTTGTCCGCACATATAGGAAACAATAAGCTGCTTTGATTGAAAAATGAAGGAAGAAAGTTCAAGAACAAGAAATTGAAATTGAAAAACAAATACAAAAATATTCAAAAAGAATTGAAAATGGGAAAGAATAGATGAAGTAGAAAAAAGTGGAGGATGATGTAACCTAATTACAAAGGGAGCAAGAACAGAATGGTGGATGGTTGTTCCAGTGCCGGTGCCAGTGCCTGTGACAATTTAACCGAAACTGATATCAGGAAGACACTATCATTTGGGTAAAGTAATGATAGTTACATCCATGATATCTATATCGGTTTTGTTGTTATTGCCACAGTCGACAAACAAAAGAGAGGAGAGATCAAGTGAGTTTTCACTTCAACGCAATGGCTTGGTATATGCCTTTTTGTAGGCTTGCAATTTTTTCTTTTCTTAACAAACAAGTAAAATCAAACCTACCTTGTACGTTAAGTAAAACACATATTCAGTAATTTGGTGAAGCCACATCATCAGTTCTGAGTCCAAAAAGCTGATTTCAGGATAAAAATTTGATTTTAGACTGATCAATTTTTATGTGAACAAGTATAAATAGGACCAAAGTTACAAATTAAGTATTACAAAAATGTTTGCCGATTCAAAAAAAAAAGTATTACAAAAATGTATATCAAAATAATTGAGGATTTGAAAATTATTATTATTATAACATCATTAATGATCATTCTATAATCGTCTCATTTGAGATTTGAACTCTATTTTTTTTTTTTTTGACGAAAAGATTTAAGCTCTCTTGATATTACAAAGTTAAAGTCAAGCTCTTATCAATGAGCCGACACATACTTAAACTTTACATTTCAATGACAACAATTGCTTTTCACAATGCTTGAATTGTTATATTAAAGTTGATAAATTCAGTGTGAGTTTGCATTCTAACCAATAGCACAATCCTTATCATTTTTCATTGTTGCCAAAATGGAATAAAATCACCAGCTCGAGATTATAATGTTCCGGGGTCATCAACAAGTAAAATATTTACAGGTATGAAGCAAGCTTATATTGTTTCTTCCTAAAGATTTTGGTAGATTCAATCATAATACTTTCAATTTTTAAAACATATTTTTGTTCTCTCCCTCGAGATTGAAGCCCTCAAAACTTATCATGTTTTCTCCGAGTTATGATTAAGTTCAATATTCGTTCAGCAATTCTAGTGCTGATGGACCGTGCTTCAAATATGCCTTTATTAAACAAAATGAATTACTTTCAACATCTAAATATTTACATGTATATTTTATTAAACACACCTTGCACCCCAGTGAATAAGTGGCTTGTAACCCAAAGGTACAAATTGTCGATTATGGAACTTATTATAAGCCATTTATTTAGTTATAAATCATATAATTTCACTGGTTACTCAAGCAGGACCAATTTGGAACACATCACCAATCAAACAAAAAGAAATTGAAAAGAAGTTGAAGATAATACAAGGAAATTGGCCCATTCTAAATTAATTCTTAGAAAATGAATACAGTAATGATCTCCGATTCTCCATTTTTCACTACAAGTAGCAAGCGTGATTTTGAGACTAGTAACATCAATGGATCAAAATCAATAACGAGATACTTCAGATGTGTATTGTTACAATAGAATTTCTCAAATTTTCCTACCTAAAAACAACTTAAAATCATGTGATGTAAAACTCCAGCACCTGCAACCATTAAGAAAATGGATTAGTGTTAAACACCATACTATTTCCTTAAACCTCACAATATGATCCCTTTTAATAAATAAAGAAGCATATTCTTCAAACTGTACAAGAGAATGACAGATGAGAAACAAAAATGTTAAGGTAGACATTAATAAGGGCTTAAGTTTTGCTGAACATGCTAGCTTTAAATTTGGAGTTTTGAACATCGCTATTATTACCTACAGCAGGCAAGTTGACATTTATTTTTGTTGATTCGAATATATATATATATATATATATATATATATACACACACACACACACACACACACACACACACACACACCACAATTACCAAAACAACCATATTTCAAGCTAGATAATGCTAATAACACACTTCTGTTATTGGTTAAAAAAATCACGTGGATAGAACGAAATCACCTAGGTTTCATTCCCTATTTGGTGGGACACATTTGCTAAAGTAAAGAGATTCACGATAGTTTTTACCTAGTAAAAGTGTGCAAGAGAGTGTGTGGTTAATTGTTCGCAACCAGCATTGATCTTTAAGCTATTTCATGTTGTAGTTTTGCCCAACAACCAGAAAGGAAGAAATAAAAAATCACTGAAGACCCATGCAGTGAACTAAACACAGAATCCAATGAACTAAATTCAGTTCATTTACAATTTGCAAATGTGTTGCAAATTATAGCGAAGTATCCCTCAGATTGCTCATGTATCATTTTCAGAAATATACAGTTTTCATCTAAATAGTCAACAAACATACAATTTTTTTACACGTTTCGTTCATTAGTGCTCAAGGAACTCCAATGCCAACAGATATTTCCCATGATTATTTATTAGTAGTCTACTCACAAAATTAAAAGAATGTTTAAGTCAGACATAGCTATAAGTATTGAAATCTCACCTTGCTAGATATCACCCAGAAACCAACTTTACAATAATAAAGATGGAGTTAAAAAGTATGAGAGGAACTCTTAGGTACTGAGTTGCGTAAATGAGACCTATAATCTGGCCTTTGAAAGATTTTGCCCTGCCTCCTGAAAAATCTGATAAGCCCCATCCTTTAGGGACAAGAAAGCGGTCTTCATTTAGTATCGCTAGTGCATTTGCAAGAAGCAAAAGGCCCTCAAGTAATGTCCACAAACCCATTTCCCTGCATTCAAAAGAAATCCAACCCAAATGAGGAATTACTTCAAGCTATTTGCAGTAAATCTTTCCTGTGTGGTTTAACTATTAACATTTTAACAGAAGCAGATGATAACAAATGACCAAGACAGATCATATAAAGATTCCTCTAGAAGCTCTGTCATTGAACACTGCTCAAACTTCTCCACATGAACTATCTCAATATACATAACTTCTAAAAAAGTGGAACCATGATTTAAGTTCATCAAATGATACATCTTGATTATATATAAAATCAGAAAATAAAACATAACTAATGACTTGTAGATAGATGGAATATATGATATGTTAGAATAATGACTACTTGATGATTTACAAAACATTGAAAAACTATGCACGGGCAACAAATTTTAAAGATCGAGTTCATTCTAAAGCATTAAGCGAAGCACATACATGGCCTAACTCTCGTTGGTTCTAGACAAGAGAGGCACCGCGTGAGGGATTCTTGTTGGCCCAACAGTGGAGGTGTAACAGGCCATTGCACTTCTCTAGCAACTTGAACTACCACTATTTTCGCTGTTGAGTTGTGGTTCGCCTTATTAGGTTTTTACATCGGGTCAATTTGTAAGGTGAGAGGTGCCACTCGTTATAAACTTTTTTTCAACTCTATCTTTATTCAACGTGGGACTTGGGTTTTTCCCAATACGATTGGTAAGTTCAGCTGGTTTGAACTAAGAATTGAAATACTAACCTAACAACTAATTACTAACATTTGTTCAAATCTAATAAAATTCAGTTGTCTTCGTGGATGATAATAGTATGGGAAAATTACAAATTGAAACAATTGGTAGAATCAGGTGAAGACAATTTTCACCATAGATTCAGAATTCACGTGCGGAATCTTAGATCTAGCAACAAGTTAAAGTTTCATCAACGAAAAATAAGTGGAGGATGTAACCTGAGAAAAGAGGGAGAACCAGAATGGAACGGTGGCTGGTTTCGCCGGTGTCTGACGTGGACGGTGGAACAGGAAGACGATCGATGACAATGTTAATCGGCGAGTATAACTAAACGAATCGTATGTCAAATCCCAATCTCAGTTGTTTTTGTGGTGGCTTCAACTTTTTAATTTTGTTAAAACCTAAAAATTAGACAATTCAATTTTTTTATAAGATGATTTCTTTTAGGGAATAAGATCAAAATTATACTATATTTATCAAACAAGTCATATCTCAATGAATAAAAATGTTAAAATTGTTTAGTTGAATGTCATAATGATATTTGAATTTAAACTCCCCATTTGTGTATGTGCCATTGTTCGGGATTCAAATTCTGACTCTTGCATATAATATGCATTATCCATTACCAAGTAAGTTAAGCTCACGACACAATTTCTTCTTTTAGAGTAAAAGCTATATTCTTTCTTTTAATTTGGTAAAATACAAGTTTTAAGTTCGCTAAAATAAAAAAACTGTGAAATTGTGAACAAATTCGCAAGAGTATAGCAAAAAAAACATAACGCCTTCTTATGTGATTGTGACAAAATAAAGCAAAGTGGAAAAAGAATGTGGTAAAAGAAAAGAGTAGTGATATTTGTACATCTCTTTCTTACAACTTTTATGACAACTTTATATTTCTCTTCTATGATTGGTCAAAAACAATAGAGAGAGAAAAAGGAAAAGAAAGAATAAAAACATAATGTGAGTATGAGAGAGAAAGTTGTCAAAAAATTGTTAGAAAATGGATGTACAAATATCATTTCTTTAAAAGCAAATTAAAAATAACTTCATTATTACTCCATTAACACTCATTTTTTTAAAAAGACTCATTTTTAGCAAATCAAAAGACTCATTTCAGTATTACTCTATTTTTAGCAAACTCTTAACACTCATTTTTTTATTGGGTGAAACTCGTGCAGGTTTCACTACTTTATGTGGATCTATTTCTAAAGTGTGGTACCTATATGAGTTTCATCAAATAAGAGAGTGAATGTTAAAAAGAGAGTGTCTATATCACTCTTATTCTTCTCATTCATCAATGCATTTCTCTCTTGTTATTCTCTCTACTTTCATTTTCTTCATCATATCTTTTCCTTTCCCTCCACTAACATTTATTGTTCAATTCGATCATATAAAGAACTCTTTTGAAATGTATATATCTTCAAAATAAGTATTAAGAGGGTTGAAGAATCATTCCATTTTATCTACTTTTCAAACAATGGAATGACAGTTTTGCTCTACTCCATCCTAAAATACTCAAACAATTGAATGAAATATCTATTCTATTTCACTCTATTTCATTTCATTCTACTTTGTTTTGTTCCGCTCCGCTCCATTATATTCCATCAATTTAAACATAGCCTAAAAGATTGCATGATGTGTTTGACCTTAATTAAATGAAACTATAAAACTTAACAAACTCCATAAAACATTTGAGCAAATAAATCAATTGATATCAAGTACTAGTTAATATTTAAATCGACTCATGTTTACAAGTCCTAAATTGAATTCATGTTGAATTCTAAAGCCTGGTTAATTAGTGTAACGTTGAATGCATATTAAAAAATTAAAATAAAACTTTTAACATGACTATAAATTGTACAATATATAAGATCTACCAATTAAGATGATTATCTCTATTCTAACATATAATTCAAGTTGAGTTTCACTTTTACAACTCAAATCCAAAAATCACTCCGCATATTTACACACATTCTAACCAACTTTATTTAATCTAATGACTCAACACACTATCATTGGATAAATCATAAGGATTCATGACTTGTTTCTACCATCATGTGGGTTGGCTTCTGACAAATGCAACCTGGAAAAGGGTTAGCATAGAAGCTCTCTTCAAATTTGGGGTGGCGGTGAATTTTTCTAGCTTGAGGTGCTCCTTTTTTCTTTGCATGTATACTCTTAACCTTTGTTGAGAAATCGTTCCAAGAAATCAAACCATTGTCCAATTGATCAATCAGCCTCACAAATCTTTGCCTGCAACATATATATTAAGGTATTTTTAGAAAGAAAAAAAAAATTGGTTGAGATAGGACTTAGGTTTAATCCTCCACGTATTTCAACTTGACCATTAGGATGGGCTAACATTTACATTTCTCACCTCTTGGTGAACTTTTGTTTTGGGATTTGAATCTTCTACCTTGGAGATAAGTACAAAGATTCATGAATCACACCAGCAATCGAACCAAATAATGTGATTTAATGAATATTTATATTTATTCCTCGTTCAAGATTTTTAACTGATTTGTAATTAAGATCCCGAAGTTCTTAAGTGATTTGTAATTAAGTCTATGAACTTTTAAACAATTTGTAATCATATCCATGCTTATTGACATTTTTAGAAACACGATTACAAATTATTTAATAGTTCAAAACATGATTACAAATCATTTTAAACTTTAGGAACTTGACCGTAGACCTAATTTCAAATTTTTGACCAAGTTCAATGATCCAATTAAAAACAAAAAAAAA